>Ga0066866_10000438_pt1 | contig 16085 bp, 15 predicted proteins | sample ETN01SmetaG_3_FD_66435 | JGI IMG/M metagenome (GOLD analysis project Ga0066866, IMG submission 66435) | Marine microbial and viral communities from oxygen minimum zone, Eastern Pacific Ocean - ETNP2014F12-01SV263 | ecosystem: Environmental > Aquatic > Marine > Oceanic ...
AAATGAAATGAAGAAAAAATTTAATGAAGGTTTTACGCTGATTGAGCTTGTTATCATTATGGTAATCCTAGGGGTACTGGCTGCAGTAGCAGTCCCAAAGCTTGGAAGCAGCATAGGCTCATCAGAAGTAGCTGCAGAAGATGCTGTAATCGGAAGCCTCCGTTCTGCTTTAGAGGTTTATGCCATGGACAAGGTCGTTGAAAATTCAAGCAAAAGCTATCCGCCAAACCCGTTCAATGCTCTTGATGATAAAAGCAGAATAAAACTGACAGGCACAACCTGGAGTTATAGTGGAGGATCAATATCCCACCTTAGAAATGATAGTACCTCGGTTAGCTGGACCTATAACTCAACAACTGGTGAAATATTTTAATGAAAAAATTACTTAAAGAAGGTTTTACACTTATAGAACTGGTTATTATCATGGTCGTTCTAGGTATACTAGCCGCGGTCGCAATTCCCAAGATGGGGAACACTATCACATCATCAGAAGAGGCCGCTGAGGATTCAGTCATAGCCTCGCTCAGATCTGCGGTAGAGGTCTATGCCATGGACCAGGTGGTGGCTAACTCTGTTAAGAGTTATCCTGATAACCCATTTGAGGAAATGGATAAGGTTCCAGAAGGATATGGTGCTGATGTTGTTGATGAAGATGGAGAATGGGGTTTAGAAGCGCATAATGCGTTGAGCTGTCATATCGTCCATCAGAGAAATGATAATACCAAATACCGTTGGAGCTACACTTATTCAACTGGCGCAATTGGAGACAGAACTGTTGCTTACTAGAAGCAAGAAAGATTTATATGGAATTAACACTACAAACAGAAAGTTTAACTATGTACGCATCTCGTAAACTACGTGAAGGCTTTACCCTGGTAGAGCTGATCATTGTAATGGTGATCCTTGGTATCATGGCCGCGGTGGCCGTGCCAAAAATGGGTACCGTAATCTCACAATCTGGCGAGAAAGCAGCTGCAGCAGTAATCGCGCAGTTAGAGTCTGCAGCAGAGATCTATGCTCTTGACCAGGTTCTTTCGACAGGCGTTAGAGACTATCCTGATAACCCATTTAATGAACTTGAAAAACAACCGGATGGCTATAAAACTGGAACTTTTACACCTGTGAATGGAGATTGGTGGTTTAACAGCAATGTTGTCTACCACTTCCGTAATAATACCACATACTCTTGGACTTACATTCCTAGTACTGGAGCAATAAATATTAATCCTTAATGAATTAAATAATAAATGAGGCAATAAAATGCAACATATGAAAAATAAAAACGGTTTTACAATTATTGAACTTATCATGGTCATGATCATCATCGGCGTTCTCGCTGCTGTGGCTATACCCCGCTTTCAAGACGTAGTGATTGAGAGTGAAGTGGCTGTCGAGCAGAGAGTGATAAACACGATATATAATGGCCTAGAAACCTATGCCAGAGAAAAGTATGTGGCCAATGGCGTTCGCTCATGGCCTGAAAATCCTTTTACGGCTCTTTCAAAGCTACCTCCTGACTATGACGCAGACCTATATGTTTTAACACTGATGAAAGACCGTGACTGGATATTTACTGGAGACGGAAACAACACCGCATACAATAATAAGATAGCACACCTGAGAAAATCGGACAGTATCTCAGTATGGGGCTATGACCCAGCAACCGGAGAAATCGACTATGATGGTACTCCATTTGGTCCGATCAGCGTAGTACACCGAGTTAACGAAACCGGTGGTAACTAATTAATAATTTAACCAATAATTAAAAAGGACTTTAATTATGAAGAAAAACAAAAATAAAAACGGTTTTACATTAATAGAGCTTATCATGGTTATGATAATCCTGGGAATACTATCAGCAGTGGCTATCCCCAGATATCTTGAGACAATTGAGAAGTCAGAGGTTGCAGCAGAGGACGCAATCGTAGACAAGATCTGTGTCGCACTGGAAAACTATGCTCAGCATAAAATGCTTACAGAAGGTCGTCGCTATTGGCCAGAGAACCCGTTTGAGGCTTTGGTTACTCTGCCCCAGACATATTCAGATGATGGAGCCAATGCTAATGTAGATAATGAGTGGACATTTGTAAACCGTTATACGGCTGATGAAGTCTCTGAAATATCTGGAGAAATCACTCATCAAAGAGCGGACAATACCAGATGGCAGTGGACCTATAACGCGGGTATAAACCATGGAACGGATGTTGACGTTACTGGTATTCTCTACAAAAGGACTGCACTTGGTACCGTTGGAACAGAATCGCGATACGAATAATTATTATCTAAATAATTTACATTTTTTATTAAACAATTGTGTTAAAGGCTTCGCTGATTATGGCGGAGCCTTTGTAATTTTTGGGATCATATGGTAAAAAAAATTAAATCAAACTCTGGTGTTACCATGATTGAGCTAGTGATCATAATGGCTATTATGGCAGTGCTCGCGGTATCTGTTATTCCGATGTACAGTAAGCTGCAGGCAAAAACGCAGTTTACTAGGAATATGACCAATATGAAGATCATACAAGAAGCATTTATAAACTATTACTATTACACCTATTCGATGGGCACTCCCAAGTACCCACCTGCACCTGATAGTCTGATGACCGATGAGTGGGCCAATGCGCCGATGGACTCAACCGTAAACCTGCAAACACCAAACGAGCTATTCGGGACCGGGTCAGTACCCAAAAACTCTAACCACATACCCTTTATGTATAAGACTTGGATTGAAAATGTGATTGATGGGAGACAAAAACGTAATATACTTATTAAGGATACAGACCCAGACAGCCCCTCCTATCAAGAGTCTTTTTTATTCACAATCTAGCTGTTGTGTTCTTATATCAAACCTTAGATTAGGTTAGGCAATGAGAATAATAAAAGATTATAAAAATCTTATCAAAACAAGTATTAGAGGATTTTCCTTAATAGAACTTGTAGTAATAATCGCCGTTCTAGGCATTCTCGCTGCTGTCGCGTCTACCAGAATAAAAGATGTAACTAGCGAGGTAAGTATTTCAGTGGCAATTAATCAAATCACGTCAGACTTGGATTTGATAAAAGAACTATCCTTAGCAAACCATAAGAGTATGTCAATTATATTTAATGACAATTCGAATTCATATACTATAAAACAGGATGGAAATATAATGGCTAACTATCCAGGGAGCGATAATGGTATTATTAATATTTCGGATGGCAATCTAGCTGGTGTTGATATAACATCTTCAAATCTGACACTCAATATTGATAAATGGGGAAACTACCTTAATAGCGGGACAATCACACTAAATGGTACCCATAATATTATTGTGAGCAGATTAACTGGAAACTGGGACATTATAGAATAATGAAAAAAAATTTAAAGAACGGATTCGCGCTTGTCGAGGTTGTTATTGTTATTGTGCTAGTCTCTGGCTCCTTTCTAGTATTTCTTGAGGCGCTATCACAAGCAAAAAACATGCGAGTAAAATCTGAGATTGTTACAATCCAGTCTATGCTATTAAGCAGCAAAATAAACCAACTACGATCGAATGGATTTGAAAATATTCCGCAAACACATGACTTCGTATCATTTGCTGACTATCCGAACTATACATATTCCTTAACATGTTCTTACGTAAATAATCAGCTTATTACTAGCAGCGAGAACACAAACTACAAACTTATCGAATTAAAAATAAAACATAGTGATGCTAGATATCCTATTATTAGTGACTTTTTCATTATGACCAATGCTTTCTGATGTTTGATATCAAAAAACAAAAAAAATCAAAAAGTGGTTTTACCCTGATTGAACTCGTAATTGTAATAGCGGTAATTGCAATATTTGGCGCGCTTACTGCTGATATTTTGGCAAATGCCGTTAATATTTATTCAAGCGCGCTCAATAGGCAAAAATTCATATCAGAGGCCAGAGCATCGTTCTTTAAAATCAAAAGAGAAGCATCCTGGCAAAAAAACCCCCAATCATTTTCTGGCAGCAATAATAAAAGGTTGAACATTTTTTCTGTTGATGGAAGCTCCATTAACTATGAAATAAAAAGCAATAATACCATCATTCAAAATAACAATCAGGTGGCTGGTTCTAACAACGAAATACTAACCGATAAAATAGACTATAATAATTCAACGATTTATTATATAGGACATCAAGGAACTGAAATTGATGTGGTATCACAATTAGATGACGTTAAGTCATTAATGTTTGATTTTCAATTTAATAGCGGTGATGAATCAATCCGGCTAACAGGTCACACACTACCATATAATCTTCATATTGGAAGAGCGATGAGCTATCATGAATAAAAAAGACTGCTTAATAAATAAACATGATAGTGGATTTATTATGCTTGGTACTGCTTTAGCTATTTTTTTAATACTCAGTTTTTTCTCTATATATCTTTTAAGATTTATTGTAAATGAAAATACTGTCTCTAGTTATAATCTTCTTGATATTCGCACTCGTAATCTGTCTATAAGCGGTCTTGAACATGGTATTCAATTGTATAAAGAAAGTGGAGAAGTTAACTATAGCCCTATAGAAAAAAATCTTGGAAATGGAGACTATACCATTTCCTTTGATCAGTCTCTAAACCAAAATGGAACTAACCTCCCCTACTCTCATTTTACTATGTTAAAGAGTACTGCAAACATAAATGACGCCACTCGAAACACCAGAGTATTTCTGTCCTCTTATCCCGATGCTTTTAATCTTGCATATTTCGGGGACAACACAACATTTAGCCAATCCGGGTCTAATTTTAATGGAGACATATATTCAAACGGAGATCTAAGTGGCCTATCTATCGCAGGTACTGCCTACACCTCTAATGGCAACGGAGGAACAATTCACCCTGGTACCCCACCCGAATTTCCAGACAATAATAGGACCTATTTCCAGACAATAATTAGTGAGGTTCCTGTAGACAGTAGCGGCAGCGGTGAAGAAGAAGAAGAAGAGTCATATGAAGGCTGGCCGGTACAATTCACAAACTGTAATCAAACAGGTCGCTACGGACCATCACAAAATACGGTCAACAGCGCATACGCTGGAACAGACCTAGATGGGCATGTAACTGTTAACAATGGAATACAGATCTGGACCGTTCCAGCTACCGGAACATATACAATAGAGACCTATGGCGCCGGTGGGAGTAATGGCGGCAGTAGCGCTGGAAACGTATCAGGTGGTCAAGGCGCAAAGATGGTTGGGAATTTTGAACTGACCCAGGGACAGGTATTGCACATCCTTGTGGGACAAAAAGGCAGTGTAAACAGTAGCAATAGTCAATACGGCGGCGGCGGCGGCGGCGGAACTTTTGTTGCAACAGGGTCAACCTATTCCAACGCTACCGCATTGATTGTCGCTGGCGGCGGCGGCGGCGGCGGGTATAATGGCGGTTCAATAATAAGTGGTAATACAGGCACCAGTGGCTCAAATGGTGGTAACGCATCTAGTAATAATTATGCTGGACCAGGATCTGGTGGGACAAACGGAAATGGTGCAACCGGAAGTACTTACGGTGGGAATGGTGGTGGATTTAATAGCAATGGTAGCGGGAATTATAATAGTTTTAGTGAGCTTGGTATTGGTTTTAAAAATGGTGGCAATGGTGGTAACGGACAATATGGTGGAATCGGCGGCTTTGGTGGTGGTGCCGGCGGATATGGTGGTGCCGGTGGTGCCGGCGGATACTCTGGCGGTGGTGGCGGATCCTGGAGCCAAGGTGGTGCCGGTGGCGGTGGCGGATCCTATAACGGTGGAACCAATCAAAGTAATACAGCCGGATATAACTCCGGTCATGGCAAAGTTATAATCGGACCGCCTGGATCAATTACCTCAGGATCTGGAGGATCTTCTGGTAATCCTGGAACAACACCAAGTGGAGCAATTTCCTTCACAAACTGTAATCAAACAGGTCGCTACGGACCATCGCAAAGCCAGATCAACAGCTCATACGCTGGAACAGACCTAAATGGACAGGTAACTGTTAACAATGGAATACAAAAATGGATAATTCCAGTTACCGGAACATATACCATAGAAACCTATGGTGCTGGAGGAGGAGGAAGCCATGGAGGAAAGGGTACTAAAATGAGTGGTGATTTTAGTTTAGATGAAGGAGATATTATTTATATATTAGTTGGTCAGAAGGGCCTTACTAGTAATCCAATGTCCTCTGGCGGCGGCGGGACTTTTGTTGTTAAGCAAACTGGTTCAGGTCAGACACTGACAACTCATTCAGTTTTTGTGACACCATTAATTATATCCGGTGGCGGTGGCGGTTCATCAAACAGTTCCACAACCTCACAGAATGGAACAACATCAACCAGTGGAGAAACTGGATATGGTGGCTGGGGATGTTGTAAAACTGGTGGGTCAAATGGAAATGGCGGACAAGGAACTAGTGGAAACGGTGGCGGTGGCGGTGGTGGCGGTTTCTCAGGAAATGGTACCGGTTATAGTCCTGGAATAAGTTTTCTAAATGGTGGTAATGGTGGCGTAAGGTCTGGCGGAAGCTCATCCCATATTGACGGAGGCTTTGGCGGTGGCGGTGGCGCAAGGAATAATGGCGGTAGTTGGTTCGGTGGTGGAGCCGGAGGTGGTTATTCGGGTGGCGGTGGCGGTTGTGGTACCTCTGGGACACCTGATAGGGGTGGCGGTGCTGGATCCTATAATAGTGGGACCAATCAAAGTAACACAGCCGGATATAACTCCGGTCATGGGTATGTAATTATCATCTCACCAGAATCCTCGCCTGAAGAGCCCCCGGCTCCAACGTCCTACACAGAAACAGGAACAATTAATCTGAATGGAGTGGCAAATACTTATGGCGCGGATGTAACATTTGATGGTGCCATTGTAAATGGTCCAGGAAAAATCATCTCATCTAATAATATTACAATTACCAACTCATCAAATATCTCAGGTGGTATAGAAATAATATCTGGTGGAAGTATTTTGGTCAGAAATAGCACCCTTGGTAACGGTGTAAACAATCTTTCTAACAGCGTTGTAATATATGGAACTTCAGGAATAACAATTGAACAAACTAGTACTGTAAGTGGTTTGTCGATTATTTTTGATGGTGACACAAAAGTAGATAACTCAACCTATTATGGTGCAATTTATAATTCAGGAACTAATTGCGAAATTTCTGGGGCATCAATAAATGGATCGATTGTATCTAGTTCAGGATTAAGTGTTGTAAATTCCACAATATCAAAAGGAAATCTCCCTCCAATATTCGGAAAACCATATGGCTTTGAAGGGGACGTAATACATGGGTCATACCTAGAATATTGATCGTAAAGAAATACTTTATAATAATTGTAACCCACAATAAGGATATACATATGAAAAAATCCTCGCAAATAATAGCTCTATTTTTCTTATTTTGTACATTAACTATTAATGGTCAAAACGGTCCAGTGACTATCGCAGGACAACACTATTACACTCTAAACAATAGTTATTCTCTTCCTCAGGCAAAACTTGAATGTAAAGCGATAGCAGCTCGCAACAGTATCACAGCATATCTACTGATTCATCAACCTGAAGCCATTATTGGTGAGGAAGAGGTTAATTGCATTTATGAAAATTTATCTGTTATAGATGTGATTGAAGAACAAATAGCAGGAAACGAATTATTTATGAAGATATTGACAACAACGGATACCCAAACTATTAACTCTTGTACAAATTAATTAGGTGTATCTTATCGAACATGAAAAGTAATTTTATCACTATATTTAGCTTTAATTGATTAGGGAAAAGCATGATATATATACTAAGTATAGGAAGTATTTCAGTTCTATTTGGGATTCTACTACTCGTTGCGCCAAATACTATACTTTCTATTGAACGAAGGGCAAATAAAATATACATGACAGACCCAACATTTATGCAGTACCGCGTGCCCTTTGGAATCGGCCTATTTGGTGCTGCAATTTTTATTATCTATTCACTGATCAATGAATCAACAGAGTATTTAATTATTATTGGAGTATTGGCACTGATCTTTAGTCTCATGCTCCTACTAACGCCAAAAGCAATATTTTCTCTTGAGCGGCAGGCAAATCGGGTATACATGACAGACCCAACATTTATGAAATATCGTATGCCCTTTGGCTTATTCCTGCTTTTATCAGGAGCATTTATGATATATTCTAGCATTGGTTATTTTTAAAATAGATACCCGAGGCAATTTTGGAACTGTTTGAATCAATCGGCCTAAAAGCTGACCCCTTTACCACGTCTCCTAACCCAGATCTATTCTTTCCTGCTAAAGAACATAAACAGTGCCTAGAAGGGCTAGAGCTTGCCATAAGAATGCGTAGAGGCCTGTCTGTTGTTCGCGGCGGTATCGGAACAGGAAAAACAACGATCAGCCGGAAGCTAATTCAGAATTTTGCATCTGAGGAGGATGTAAAATTTGATTTTTACCCTGTTCTTGATCCAAAGTTTGAGTCTGAGCTCGTTCTGCTACAGCATCTTGTTGATCTTTTTGGAATTGAAGAAGAGGCAGGATCCTCAGTAATTGACTGTAGAAACCAGATCGAACACCACCTGATCAATGCAGGCGTAGAAGAAGGTCGAGTTCTTGTACTGGTAATTGACGAGGGACAAAATTTAAAGGGTGAGTTTTTAGATGTATTTCGTACGCTTTTAAACTTTGAGACCGACGAATTTAAGCTTTTACAGCTTGTGATATTCGGGCAGCCAGAGATGACCTCAATCATTCATGAATACCCTAATTTTGAAGACCGGATAACATTCAACTTTGAACTAGGGCCTCTTGATTATGAATCAGCAGAAGGAATTATAAAACACAGGCTAACAGAAAGAGGTGGCGGTGACAAAGAGTATTTTACGGAGGAGGCTTTAAGAGCGATCCACAATCAGACCCAGGGCTATCCCAGAAAAATAAACAAACTTTGCCACCAGCTTCTGCTTAACATGATGAGCGAAAAAGAAGAGGTAGTTAGCCTAGCCATTGTAGAAAATACAATTGGGGGAAAGGTCCCAGATGGTCTCATTAAAAAAGAAGAAGAGCCGGATGAAGAAGTAACCAAGGAAGAAGAAAAAGAAGAAGAGCCGGATGAGAAAAAAGATGTTGCCGTTAACAAATTGTTTGACATCCTCAGAAAAGGAGGAAAAAAAGAAGGCAGCGGGAAAATTGGAGAAACAGTATCTGAGGATGATGTTATTGGAGACCTGTACGGAGATGAAGAAGATGAAGAAGACGATGAGCTAGAAGAAGAAATTTTAGAAGAAGAAGAAGAAAGCAAATGGTACCAGAGAAGAAAGAAAAGGTTAAAAAGAAGTATCGGCTCCTACCCTGCTAATGTCAGCACTCCGCCTCTTAAAAAAGAAAAATTGCTTCTGGGAATTGCCCTAGACCAGGGACATATTTATTCTGCATTAATCCAGGATAAAGGTGGAATAAAAACTATTATTGGAACAGATAAATTTTCAGCAAACAAAGCAAAGCTTGATCCAAAAAGAAATCCCACTGGTTTTTCAGTAGCTATTGGAAAAGCATATGATCAACTGACAACGAAACTAGAGAAAAAAGGGAGTAAGGTTTCCTCAGGAATAATTAAAAAACTACACTCTGGAATACCTATATCGTTTACGATGAATAACACCTCCGCTCTTTTAAAGACCGTCATGGTTGCTCTTGAAAATAAAAAAGAGAGAGAAATGATCATAGAATATGATGCTAAAAAGAATCTCCCGTTCAACTCGGATGATATTATTTTTGATGCGATTGAGCTTGAACAAGGGAAAAATATCATAGGCGTTGCAAACGCTGACTACATAGAGTCACCTGCTAATACGCTTTCAGAAAAAAATTGGGACGTGAGGCTGTGGCCTCCGGCCGCACAGGCGGTCCTGAGTGCTTTCCGGTGGAACTATCCCGGGAAAAAACATGATATAATCCTTATCATTCATATTGGTGAGATTGAAAGTTTTCTGTTGGGATATAATCAGGGCTATCCGGATGCGATAGTCCCCTTAGACCTGGGCATTCAAAACCTCACTGATGCATGGAAATATAGGTCAACCTCGTCAAAGGCAAAGTGGGACAAGAGAGACTGGTGTCGGGTTCCTCCATCAATCTTAAAGTCAGATACAAAAGATAATTCCATAAACATGCAGAAAAAACCTCAGGATGAGGCCATGCGTCCGGTTATTGAAAGCTGGGACCAGGAACTAGAAAGAGCCCTCAACAGCATGGCCCAGACATTCCCATCAGATAATATCTCGGAAATATTTTTAAGCGGATGCTCAGAAGAAATATTATTTTTGGATGAATATCTACAAACCCAGCTCGATGTAAACGTTGAGTATCTAGACCCTATAAAAAATATTGCATTCTTTCCTGACGAAGAGGAGAGAGAAAATTTTGATCTGTCTAGTCCTGCATTAACTCTAGCAGTTGGTGCTGCACTTAATATAGATAAAACAATAAGCCTGCTCCCAGATATGTTCAAAGAATCAGAAAAATTTAGGCTGGGAAATAAATTTAGTATCCCCGCTGCTGCCGCAATATTTATAGGGGTTATTGCTCTTTCTGGTTGGACAAATCACAATCATGAGATCATGGAGTCAAAGCTAAGTACTATAAAGTCTCAGGCCTCTAGCATTGCACCCATAAAAAATAAGTTTGAAAAAGTATCTGCAGAAAAAAATATAATTACAAAACAGTTAGATGTTTTACTAAAGGAGTCAAAACTTTCTAATCTAAGTATCAGTGTAATGAGATTTTTTAGTTATAATACCCCGAAAGAAATAACCCTTGATATGATTTCATTTCAAAGAGGATGGGAACGTGGTGACTGGGTCCATGTGGGCAACTCATTGGAGAAGGTAATCACCATTGTTGATGAGAATAAGGAGTTCGCCAGAGTTACAGGTGCCATCGTTGCTAATCCAGCGTTAAAAGAACGATATTTTTCAAACTTCATCAATCAGGTTGAATATTCTGGACTATTTAAAAAGATTGACGTGATTAATAAAAAGACAACAAGCGGAATGGACATTGATAATATGACCTTTGAGCTAAAGTGTGAGCTATAATGGATAAACAAAAAAATCTTTTTATTGGGATAATTGGTTTTGTGTCCCTCTCATGCGCAGGTTGGTATTTTATGTACTTTAGCGAACTAAACAACTCTCTAGAAAACATAAGCAATAGCTACAACCAGTTGAAAAGTGAAAAAAGTAAATACACCCAGATTAAAAATAAATTTCCTTTGATTGAAAAAGAGTGGACAGAGCTAAAGGAAGATCTAACCACTTTAATTAATAAAATTCCAACGGATAGTCAGTTCGATAATGTTACTAAGATGTTGTTTAGTCTTATGGAAAAAAATAAACTTGCCATAGATAATTTTAATCCTTCCCTAGCCCCGCTAGATGAAAAACAAATTATAGTTCCTGAGACTCAAGAGACTCTCATTGTAGAGAAATATCCGATAGACGTTGAACTCAGAGGCAGCTTTATTGACTTTGGTAATTTTCTAGATCAGTTATCCTTTACAAACTATTATCTTACGATAAGCAACATACAGATATCTCAAAACCCATATAATGAGGGAGAACAAAAAATTTCATTCATCTCCTACATTTACACAAAAAACAGTAACGACAACATGGGCGTTGTTCAAAATAATCAAGGCCTTGCTGGCTCTGCGAATAGCGCTAATAACAATGCTTCTTCATCGGGAAAAGACACAGTGGCAGTAATCACAGATGAAGAGATTGTCTTGGAGGCAATACAAAAAACAGGCGCAACAAGCATAATTGATATTGTCAAGATAGTTAAATACATTAAAGAAAAAACAGGGAAAGATATAGACCAAAGCTTTGCCGTTTCCCTACTTGAAAAAAAACTTAAAAATCTCTAATACTTTTTTATTATTTATTGTTTGTCAGCTTTTATAATATTTTCCGTTAGTTAAACCACGTTTTAGTTTAAATTACTGGTCGTCATGACCCCTAGACTTAGAAATCTATTAATAGGGTTGGGTATTTCAGTGGTAATTATGATTGTTGATCAGGTAAATCAGTCATCTGGGAGTTCAAAAAAACCACAGAAAGCAAAAACCCAAAGAACTAAAAAAGTCATCGCAGAAAGTTCTGCGCAGAAAACAAGTACGCCAATAACTGCTTTTGTTGCCTCAGCGCCCACAACAAAAAGAAGATCCTCTAGGTCCTCTCAGCTTGTGGGGTGGCAAAGAAATCCGTTCAACAGTGTCGCCTTATCCAGCGAGGCGGATGTTGAGAGTGGATCAATAAATAGTGAAAAACAACAAGATATTGAAAAATCAATACTCCTAAAAAACCTGGAAAGATATAACGTTGAAATCGTTGCAGAGTTTAATAATGAAAAGGTTGTTTTGATTGATAATCGAAGGTTTAGACAAGGAGATTATTTAAATAATGATATATTAATTGAGAGAATTGAGAACGATCAGATCACCTTTAGAAATGGCAACACTACAGTCACAAGAAATGTAGGAAACTAGATGCATAATAAGTTATTAATTATAGTAATAATTACGATACAAACTGTCGCATTATGTCAGTGGAGTGATCCTGCATATTCAAAGATTAATCTATCGGAGCAAGAGAACGAGCGCTATAGGCTTATGGACAAAATGTCTATAAACCTTAAAAACTCTGACATTAGAAATGTGCTGACGATGATTGGAGAGCTCACAGGATTAAATATTGTCATCAGTCCCAATATTGAGGATACAATCACCGCTAATCTCGAGGATGTAACCGTTAAGGCTGCTCTAGATGCAATTCTTAAGCCAAACAACTATAGTTATTTTGTGCAGGATAATATTATCATTGTGAAAGACCTAGACACACAGCTTATTGGTGAGCTTGAGTCTGTAGTGATTCGGCTAAAGTATATTAACTCTAATGATCTTCAAGCACCACTGTCGACGGTTCTAACCTCTCGAGGGACGGTACAGTCTTTCTTGCCAGTGGCCTCTATGTCAGGACAGACCGGGCCTCCCAATATGGCCATCGTATCTGACGTACAAGAAAATATTTCTCGCATCCTGAATATGGTTAAGCAGCTAGACAAGCCGATTAAAAACATCAACATTGCAATTAAATTTATTGAGACACAACTAGACACCTCAAAATCTTATGGCGTTGACTGGACCAACAGCCCCGTTCAGCTAGGCGGAAATGCCAATGACACGGTTAATTTCCCAATCAGTATGAATAATATCACGATCGCCACGCTTAATGCAACACAGCTTTCCTCAGCGCTTAAGATAATGCAGGCAAGAGGCAGGAGTAAGCTACTGTCAAGCCCTCAGGTTACCACACTTGATAATCATCAGGCGGTAACAGAGGTTTCCACAACAGTGTATATTGAGGGACTTAATTCAGGGAATACAAATACTTCTGGATCAAGCTCAACAAACCAGACAAATGCCGCTAATAATTTCACAGGAATGGGTGGCTTTTATGGCGCAATGAATACGGTACAAGAAAAGGACATTGGTATAAAGCTTCAGGTAACGCCTAGAATAAATGAAGGTAATATTATTACTCTTTTAGTTGATGCCACTGTAGAGGCGCTACTTTCTGCTGCAGAAATATCGACCGATAAGCCTAGATCTACTAAGCGTACTGTTCAGACACAGGTTTCAGTTTATAATGGTGAGACCGTAATTATTGGCGGGCTTATAGCAGACAATATTATTCAAAACAAAAAGTATGTTCCAATATTAAGCGCAATCCCCGTTATTGGCTACTTCTTCAAAACCACCTCGGTCCAAAAAGAGCAGCGGGAGCTACTTATGTTTATCACGCCTACTATCTATGACTAGATAACATCAGCATGCAAAAAGATTATCCATATATCATTATTGCCTTTGGAGTTGCGATCATTTTTATTTTTCTGACATGGCTTGAGCTTTATGAGGGGATGGAAAATAAATTGCTTGACCTTAGGTTCGTAAACAGAGGAAAAATTGAAACAAGAAATGATATTGCAACATTGGATATGGACACTAAAAGCCTTCAGGTTGTTGGCAGGTGGCCATGGAGCAGAGAGAAGCATATTCCCTCAATCTTAGCCGCAAAAGAGCATCAAATGGATGCTCTTGCTTTTGATATTTTTTTTATTGAACGGCAAGAAAGAAAACTAGAATACAATGATGTTACCAGTGTTAGTGACAGCGTTTTAACATTAAAAGCGATTAAGGATCTTTTCCCTGATCCAGATATTGATCTAGCAAATGCGGCTGCAGATGCAGAAAATATATACTTTGGCTATACTTTTTTCCCTCAACCTTCAAAAAAAATGCCAGTAAAAAAACGTACTCAAGAAAAAGATGCCAGACTCATGGTCTTAGAAGAGAAAGGGTTTTTTAAAAAAATAGCACCTGAAGAATTTGAAACTATTAATGATTTCTATGATATTGATCCCCCGGTTGATGAGTTAATTGAATCAAGCAAGGGAACCTACTTTTTTCAAACGGTGGCAGAGGGCGATGGAATAAGTAGAAGATATCCTCTTGTTGGAAAGTATGAAAACCGCCTGTTCCCTAATGCTGGCCTTGCGCTGGCGCTTGATCATTATGGCGTAAGCTTTGAAGATGTTGAAATTATTCCAGGAAAACATCTACAAATACCCCTCCCTTATCCTGATGAGTATAGCAGGTCTAGCATTCGTATTCCAATCGATAAAAGAGGTCTGATGCAGGTGAACTGGGCTGGCAAATGGGAAGATGAAAATGGGAAACATGACTTCACCCACTATCCTTACTGGGTGCTTAAAAAATTCAGAGAAAGTGAATACAATAATTATGTAATGTCAAAAATAAAAGAACTGGCAAATTCTGACCCGGCCCTTCAAGGAGCAAAGAACTTAAAGGCTCTTATGAAAGCTGCTTTAAAAGAAAAATTCGCAAGTAAAAAGGATGTCATTAAATCAGTAAAACAACTTGCTATGTCCGGACAAATGGAGTCGTATATTATAAAAACATCGGGATCCAAAACAGGCGAACAGTTTTTTGGGAGCATGGGCCGAAAAGCAAAGCCTCCGATGATCAAAATGTATAATGAAATAAAAAACTCGAACACAGTTGCCAAAGAGCTAGCCCTAGACAACAATATTACACTTGACGGACTTCTAAAAAATAAAAGACTGGTCTACATGTCACCCATAAAAGACTATGTTATAACCAGTTTCAATAAACTAAAAAGTGATATAAGCTCTTTGTCAAAAAGTACAAAAGATGAAAAATATAAAAAAATTCTAAAAAAATCTTTGGTTGAGATTTCACAGTTAGAACGAAATTTTCTTATCGTACAAAACCTTAATAGGCATGCCCTAATCGATCAGCAGCGGCCTTTATATTTCTTCCCGAGTAAAGACAGAATAGTGGTTGGAAACATAAAAAAGAATACCGCCAGACGCATTGTCCCTTTTGAATTTTATAATAAAAAACTTCTTTATGGATTAACAGCCCCAGGAACATCAGACCTAGGATCACAGCCGTTTAATGGTAGCTATCCAATGGTGGGGCTTCACGCAAACGCGCTTAATACAATTCTCTCTGATATATTCATTATCAGAACGCCTAAGTATATTGTTTCAATGGTTTTATTATTATTGGCCGCACTATTGGCTTTTGGCATACAAAAACTTAGCCCCGCAATAGGTGGTGCAGCAGTAGGCGGTCTTGTATTAGTATATGTAGTAACTGCCTTTTGGATATTTACTAATTATTACATCTGGCTCGATTTATTTGCACCTATTGCAACAGTAGGTCTTGGTTATTTAGGTATAACAGTCTACAATTACATCCAAGAAGAGAAAAACAAACAATTCCTAAAATCATCATTTGGAACATACATCTCTCCAGAACTGATTGATGAAATGTATGACAGTGGTCAAGAACCTGAGCTTGGCGGTGAAGAAGGATATCACACTGCATTTTTTACAGATATACAAAGCTTCTCAGCATTTTCAGAGAAACTCTCTGCGAGCGACTTAGTCAGCCTGCTCAATAACTATCTTACAGAGATGACT
>Ga0066866_10000441_pt1 | contig 16051 bp, 12 predicted proteins | sample ETN01SmetaG_3_FD_66435 | JGI IMG/M metagenome (GOLD analysis project Ga0066866, IMG submission 66435) | Marine microbial and viral communities from oxygen minimum zone, Eastern Pacific Ocean - ETNP2014F12-01SV263 | ecosystem: Environmental > Aquatic > Marine > Oceanic ...
CCCAAACAAAAGTGACGATTCGAGAGGAAGAAAACACTTAAATTTCTAAAAATCTAATTTTTTATTAATTCTGTTAAAAGAGAAAATATTATTTTTGGTGCAACTAAAATTTACTAAGGGATTGCAATCTTTAAGACTTGCCATTTAAAATGGTTTATGAATCTTTATTTATGCAATTATAACGTGAAGCATTTCTTGTGGCAGAAAAATGAATGAACCTTTTAGACTTTACTCTAAAGAAATTGATGCGGATCCCTATCCTTCATATAATATTTTAAGAGAAAGTTTTCCTTGTTTTTGGAGTAAAGAAGCAAACATTTGGATATTATCTCGTTATGAAGATGTACTAAATGCTTCTAAGGATTGGCGAACTTTTTCTTCAAGAAAAGGAAACCTCATTGATGAAATATCAGAAAGAACTGGAGGAACGTTAGGCACTACTGACCCTCCAAATCATACTAGACTTAGATCTCTAGCACAGCTAGCTTTTAACCATAAATCAATAAATGAAATTGCTAAACCTTCTATAGAAATAGCTGAAAAAGCCCTTGATAATTTAAATGATAAAGTTACCTTTGATTTTGTTAAGGAATTTTCAAGTGTAGTAACAGTTAAAAGTCTTTTGAAAATTATTGGTTTACCTGATCGAAACCCTACAGAACTTCGAAATGAAATAGTTTTAGCAGTTTCAACTGACAAAGAAAAACGAGGTAGAAATAACAAACTTGATCAAGCATTTAAAAACATTGCCGCCTTTATTGCTGAAGAAGTTAATAATCGCAGAAAGAACCCTTCTGATGATTTTATAACCAGGTTGTCAGAAGTCGAGATAAATGGCGACCGGTTATCAGATCGTGAAGTTACTCTCACCACTTCCATGTTTCTTATTGCTGGGGTTGAATCCCTTTCAAGTTTTATGGGTATCTTTGCGTTAAACCTTGCTGATCACAATCATGCTAGGCGAAGAATTTCCTCAGATCCTAACCTTATGGAACAAGCTATTGAAGAATCTTTACGTTTCAATACTTCGGCACAAAGATTTAAAAGAGTTTTAACAAAAAATCATTCCCTTCATGGTCATACTATGAAAGCTGGAGATAGTGTAATTTTGGCATTTGGATCGGCAAACCGAGACAGAAGAAAATTTCCAAACCCTGATAATTATGATATTGACCGAAAACCCAAAGGTCATTTGGGGTTTGGCGCAGGCATCCATTCTTGCGTAGGGAATTCACTTGCAAGAATTATTACAAAAGAAACAATGAATAAATTCCTTGAAAAGATACCAGAATTCAAAATATCAAATAAAAATTGTGATTGGATAACGTCGTCTAACTTTAGAAGTCCTGTAAATTTGCCGCTTATAATCAATTCATAATTAAAAAATAAACACCGAATAAACACCGTCTTTGAAGAAACATAAAAAATGATTGGGATTTTTAAATTACTTAATTTAAAGCTTATGGTTCCCATTATAAGTTGAAACTTCAGGTGATTCCCAATTTTCTAATTCTTTTACTATACAGGAATAAACCTCAACACGGAGTGGATAGCAGTTTGCTTTATCAGAAGAGTGTTTTTCTGAACAATCTCCTCCAGGACACGCAGAAAGACCTGCAATGATATCAATTTCAGAAAAAAACTCAATGTAGTCTCCAGGTCTAACTGGGCTGGCTTTCATAAAATACTGGTGTGTGTCTTTAGTAAAGCCTGTACACATAAATACGTTTAAAACATCATGCACGAAGGTTTCAGCTTTTTCAAAACTGACGTTTTGGAAATTCGCTAAGGCCCTGATTAAATTTGAATGACAACAAAAATGATACTCATTACCTGATAACATTTTCTCAGTGTAAGGATCGCATCGTGTTCCAATTACATCGTGAACTGATCCACCATCTCCATCAAATCCATACCAATCCAAAGTATCGTGAGTAATTGTAACAATAGGCCTTAAATAAGGAAAACTCGACCAAAGTCGGTCACCAGTTGAAAGGTGCGTACCATGTAATGCTCTTGTTTTACCAGAATAGAATTTCTCTTTAAGATTACCTGCATTCCATAAATTTAAGTCACCCACTTGTGGTCCACTCTCGCAAAATATTCTAAAAAAATAACCTTTTGGAACTTTAAAGCAAATCGCATCTCTAGGAGGAATTATAAACTCGTTTACCTTTTTGAGATTCTTTCTGGCATTAAAATAGATGTCCATTTTAGCAGGCAAAAGAGTTTCAACTGGATAACAAATTACAGGTTTTACTGATTTGCGCTGAATTGAATCTGTGGGTTCATTTTTAGGATTATAGTTTTTCATCAGTTAGTTTTCACTCAAAAACTCTTTTAAAATTTTTACTGTCAAACCTGGATCCTGCAGTGGGGGTATATGCCCTATTCCTTCCAATGCTTTAAAATTGGAGTTTGGTAGCAGTCCAGCTAACTCCTCTCCTAATGAAGGTGGGGTAGAGATATCTTTTGCTCCATTGACAACTAAAGTTTGACATTTAATTTTTGACAATTCATCTGTAAAATCAGCTGATTGAATGGCCTGACATGCCCCAACATAGCCTTTAACTGAATTTTTTAACTGCTGACTTCTACATTCATTCATCAAGTCAGGAGATTGAGCTCTAAACTCCTCAGGGAACCACCTTTCAATTGCCATATCAACAATTTCCTCTAGTCCTCCTGAATTAACCAAATCTATTCGTTCTTGCCATAAGCCATAATTGCCAATCACATGACCAGTATCAGATAAAATTAATTTTTTAATAGGTATAAACTTGTTAACAGCCAAGCTCATTGCAATCATTCCACCAATAGAGACACCCATTACATGGACAGGATTTTCAAAACTAAAAGTAGATGATATGTCATTAGCCATTTCTTTAATTGTGTAAGGAGGCTCTAGTACCGGAGACTTACCATGACCCCTAATATCAATGGAATAGCAATTAAAATCATTTTTGATGCCATTAATAACTTTGTCAAAAACCGAATTATCAGCACCTAAAGGGTGAATAAACAATACCGTCTCATCGCAATTATTCTCTTCGGATCTATAATTAAGTTTCAAGTTTTTCATAAACTATAAACCAATCTAAAACTCAATTTCACACAGATCATACCCAGCGGTAATTTTTCCATCCCAGGTAGTTTGAGCGGCCTCCACAAAATCCGATCTTGAAAAAGATTTTATGCCATGCGGTACATAGTGATTTAAAACTAAATGCTTTACATTAGCTTTTTTGGCGATCTTGCCAACATCCTCAGCAAATGTATGGCTCGTTATTAGATGCTCCTTAAGGTTTGGTTTGACTTTACTTAACCGCTTGCAAATTTCATCTATTCCTTTCTCTAACATCACTTCATGAACTAAAATATCAGCATCTTTAGAAAAATCCGCAAGCAAAGGAGAGTAAATAGTGTCCCCAGAAAAAACTACTTTTTTATCTTTCGTTTCAAATTTAAAGGCAAAGCAATTTTCCAGCAAACCATGAACAACTTTTAAAGCTGATACCTTTACTCGTTCATCCTCCATAACGAACCCTTCAGAGATTTCATTTATATTGATAATTTTTTCTAAATCTCTTTGCTTTTCATCCTCAACTCTTGTTTCAATGTCAATTTTTTGTGAAACAAGAAAACCATCCATTAGATTTTTTGTGCCTTCAGGGCCGTATACTGAAACATTATCCGATGTTCCGCTTGTCCACAGAGTATGAATTAAAGGCCCAAACTCTAAATTGTGATCGGAATGGTGATGAGTAATAAATATATTATCAACCTGACTTAATGAATATCCAGCTTCTACGAATTGCCTTGTAACACCCAATCCACAATCAACAATATACGGGTGACCATCAATTTCAATTACAGAGCACGTTGACCAACTAAGGCCCTTTTCCATTCTTGGCCCGCCTTTTGTTCCAAGAAGAACAACTTTATTTTTTGACATTTTCTTTTCCTAAACAAAAATTCTTTTCATTACTAACAATTACTTGTAATCATAAAGTTTGCAAAATAAAATATTGTTAGAAGTGAGAAAACTTTCAATGCAAGATAAACCAAATTTCATTATTTTTATAGCTGATCAACTCAGATTTGATTACTTAGGTTGCAATGGCCATAAAATAGTAAAAACCCCTAATATTGACAGCATCGCATCTGAAGGGACAAATTTTTCACAGTTTTATGTTGCGAGCCCGATTTGCATGCCTAACCGGGCATCACTCATGACAGGCAGGTACCCCTCTGTACACGGATTAAGATATAATGGAAATTTTCTTGGTAGAGATGCTACAACATTTGTAGATGTTCTATCAGAGGAAGGATACAATACTTCCAGTATTGGGAAAATTCATTTGCAACCAATGACAGTTCTGCCTCCTTATCCATGGGTAAATGATGACGCGTTAGGACCAATCAAGGAGTCTTGGTCTATTAATCATGACGATTACACTGTTGAACAAGCAAAAAATTATACTTCTAATAAATATTATAAAATACCAAAGCCCTACTACGGATTAAATCACGTGGATTTGGTGACTGGCCACGGTGATAAATGTAATGGCCATTACATGCAGTGGCTGAAAGCAAATATTCCAGATTGTGAAAAATTTTTTGATCCTCAAAACCAAATCCCTCATAATTATTCATGTAGGCAAGGATACCGGACACCTATTCCGGAAGAGTTTTATCCTAGTGCATTTGTAGAAAAAAAATCTGTTGAGTACTTTAATTCTATTTCAAATGATCAAAACCCATTTATATCGTTTATCTCTTTTCCTGATCCTCACCACCCATTTACTCCACCAGGAAAATATTGGGACATGTATGACCCTGAAGATTTCGAGGTAAAGCTAGATTACAGTTCGCATCAAAATCCCATACCCCCAATGCAAAATGTTTATAAAGCCTATAAAGAAGGCATTGATCCCAAGGTAAGTACTTCGGTCTTCATGTCTGAAAAAAGACAAATTCAGGAAAGCATGGCACTGACTGCAGGAATGATAACAATGATTGATGACGCAGTTGGAAATGTAATCCACTGCCTCAAAAGGAATAAATTATACGATAATTCAATTATAATATTTACATCTGACCATGGAGACTATTTAGGCGATTTCTCACTGATGCTAAAAGGCGCTTTACCGTTTCGATCAATTACTAATGTGCCGTTTATATGGTCTGATCCGCTTACCAGAAAAGCAAAAACCTCTAACTCACTATCTTCCACAATTGATATAGCTCCAACTATTCTTAGTCGTGCAAACGTTAAACCTTATTGGGGCATTCAAGGAATTGATATTAATGAAAGTATATCAAGTAATCTTTCCCTGAGAGATGAATTGATGATTGAGTACCACGACAATCTTGCTCGCTTTGGTTTTGACAAGCCTGCTTTTGTTAGGTCTCTTATTACAGATGAATATAGATTTACAATGTATAAAAATGAGAATTTTGGAGAACTATATCACTTGAAGGATGACCCTTGGGAAACTACAAACCTGTACGAAGACCCTAAGTATAGGGACATCAAAAGTGAATTAACTGAAACATTGGTAAATCAAATGATGGAAAATATTGATAAAAGTCCAGCGCCTAAACGGCTAGCCTAAGTTAAATTTCAAAGTGAAAATAAAAAACTTATTAATAGATAAATATAACCTACTCATAAAAGAGGGCAAACTGAATTCAGACCCTTTCCAAATACTCACATTGGAAAAATTAAACGAGTTATCAATAAAAATAACTTCTGAAAAAAATAAAAATTTATTTGGTAAGTTTTCTAATTTAATTGGCCAAGGCACAAAAACAGAGAGTAGAGGAGTTTATATATGGGGCGGTGTTGGAAGGGGTAAGTCAATGTTAATGGACCTATTCTTTGAAAATGTTAATTTCAAATCAAAAAAAAGAACTCACTTTCACAATTTTATGGCTGAAACCCATGATTTAATTCACAAACTTCGCAAAAACGAGAGTATTAAAAATATCCCTGACCATGCCGCTGAATTGATTTCCAAAGGTTCAAAACTTTTATGTTTTGATGAAATGGAATTAAGGGACATAGCTGATGCTATGGTTTTGAATCGGTTATTCAGTGGACTGTGGAACAGGGGAGTGATTATTGTTGCTACTTCAAATAGGCCGCCAGAAAAACTATACGAAAAAGGCCTTCACAGAGAAAGAGTTCTGCCATTTATTAAGAATTTAGAAACAAAGTGCGATGTTTTAGAAATTAAGGGGAATAATGATTTTAGACTTTCTGCAAGAAAGGGAATGGCGGGTTGGTTTAATCCAATTTCAAATGAAAATACTTTGATTTTAAGAAAAGATTTTGAAAAATTAATTGGTGAAATACCCTCAAAACCAGATTATATACCAAGCGCTGGAAGGCAGATATTTGTCCCTTGTGCTGCATCTGGAATTGCATTTATTGATTTTAAGGATTTGTGCGAAAAGAAACTTGCTGCAAGAGATTTTATTGAGGTTGCCTCAAGGTATAGGGGTCTGATTATAGATAAAATTCCAATTTTAAATGATGAAAACAGAAACGAATCCAGAAGATTTATTTGGCTCATCGATGCCTTATATGAAGCAAAATGCTTTTTAATTTGTTGTGCGGAAAAACCTATTAACGAAATTTACTGTGGAAATGATTGGAAATTTGAATTTGATAGAACTAAGTCTAGACTAACAGAATTAACTGCTTCGCCGAGATAAAATTAAAAATAATTAAATTTAAAGTAGATGAAGCTGTTGTAGTTACAGCGTTTTTAAGATAAACGTTTAATGAATGGATTCAAGAAAGATAAATTAATGGCCAGAAATAAAATAGCACTTATTGGTTCAGGAAATATTGGTGGCACTCTAGCCTTGTTAGCCGGCATCAAAGAATTAGGAGATGTCGCTCTTTTCGATATTGCTGAAGGCATTCCATCTGGAAAAGCTCTTGATATTGTTCAAGCATCACCTGTTGAGAAGTTTGATGCCAATTTGATTGGAGGAAATGACTACAGTGTTTTGGAAGGTTCTGATGTTGTCATTGTAACTGCTGGTGTGCCAAGAAAACCAGGCATGAGCAGAGACGATTTAATAGAGACTAACACCAATGTAATGAAACAAGTTGGAAAAGGAATATCAAGTAACTGCCCAAATGCATTTGTGATTTGTATTACTAACCCTCTTGATGCAATGGTAGGAGTTTTACAGCGAGCAGCTGGGCTAAAAACAAATAAAATTGTTGGTATGGCTGGGGTTCTTGACAGTGCTAGATTTAGATACTTTTTAGCAGAAGAATTTAACGTATCCGTAAGAGACGTTTCTGCTTTTGTATTAGGTGGCCATGGAGACAGTATGGTTCCCCTTATTCGTTATTCAACGGTTGCAGGAATACCAGTGCCTGATCTTGTATCGATGAATTGGACCACTCAAAAAAGAATTGATGCGATTATCCAAAGAACCCGAGATGGTGGTGCAGAAATTGTAGGCTTGTTGAAGACTGGATCAGCATTTTATGCTCCAGCATCCTCTGCCATAGAAATGGCAGAATCGTATCTTAAAGACCAAAGAAGGCTCCTTCCATGTGCTGCATGGTGTGATGGAGAATACGGATTGGACGGAATGTTTGTAGGAGTGCCTGCAATCATAGGTAAAGGCGGCATAGAAAAAATTGTTGAGATCCAGCTTAATAAAGAAGAAAAAGAAATGTTTGAAAAGTCAGTCGAATCTGTAAGACAATTAAATGCAATCGCCTCTAAAATGGAATAAATCAAATATGAAAAGTTAAAATAATGAATATTCATGAACACCAAGCTAAAGAGTTATTAGCAACAAACAATGTAAAGGTTGCCAAAGGAATGCCAGCTTTTTCCGTAAAAGAAGCTTTAGATGCTGCAAAAGAACTTGGCGGACCAATATGGGTAGTGAAAGCACAAATTCATGCAGGGGGCCGCGGGAAAGCGGGAGGCGTTAAAGTTGTAAAATCTTTAGATGAGGTGGAAATAGCTGCCAATGAAATCCTAGGAAAAACTCTTGTTACTCCCCAAACTGGCCCTTCTGGAAAAGTTGTAAAAAGGTTATACGTTGAAGATGGGTGTGACATTAAAAAAGAATTATATCTATCTGTTTTGGTCGATAGAAAATCTGGCTGTATAACATTCATCGCATCAACTGAAGGTGGGATGGACATTGAAAAAGTAGCTGAGGAGACACCAGAAAAAATACTAACTTTAGGAATTAACCCTTCCACTGGATTCCAGGATTATCACGGAAGAAGAATTGCCTCTGCGTTGGGCATAAAGGGGAAATCTATTCGGCCAGCAACTCAATTTTTATATAATATTTATAGTACCTTTTTAAATAATGATGCTTCGCTAGTTGAAATTAACCCACTCGTAATAACTGGATCAGACGAACTGATTGCACTCGATGCCAAAATGTCATTTGATGATAATGCCCTTTTCCGCCATTCTAAGATTTTGGAAATGAAAGATCCAAATGAGGAAGATCCCCTTGAATTAAAAGCTTCAGAATTTGATCTATCGTATATAAAATTAGATGGGAATATCGGGTGTATGGTTAATGGAGCAGGATTAGCAATGGCAACCATGGATATTATACAGCTTGAAGGTGGGTCACCAGCAAATTTTTTAGATGTAGGAGGTGGCGCAACTAAAGAAAAAGTTACTGAAGCTTTTAAAATAATTCTATCTGACCACAATGTAAAAGGTTTACTAGTAAACATATTTGGTGGAATTATGAGATGCGATATCATTGCTGAAGGTGTCATTGCTGCAGCCAAAGAGCTAAAAATTGAAATGCCTCTAGTGGTAAGGCTTGAGGGCACAAAAGTTGAAGAGGGTAAAAAATTGATGTCAGAAAGTGGAATTGATATAATTGCCGCTGACAATCTTTCAGATGCTGCTAAAAAAATAGTTGCGTCTATTAAGGGAAGTGCTTGATGGCTATTTTAGTGAACAAGGATACCAGATTAATCTGCCAGGGGTTTACCGGTAGTCAAGGTACATTTCATTGCCAACAGGCTTTAGACTATGGCACTCAACTTGTTGGGGGTGTGACGCCAGGCAAAGGTGGACAATCTCATTTAGAACTTCCAGTGTTTGATACAGTTCAAGAAGCTGTATCCAAAACTAAAGCGAATGCATCTGTAATTTATGTTCCCCCACCGTTTGCTGCCGATTCAATTTTAGAGGCTATAGAAACGGGCATTGAGTTAATAGTTTGTATAACTGAAGGCATACCAGTTTTAGATATGGTAAAAGTAAAAAACGCTCTTAAAGAAGGTGAATCTCGCCTTATAGGGCCAAACTGTCCAGGAATAATAACCCCAGGAGAGTGCAAAATTGGTATCATGCCAGGCCACATTCACAAACCAGGGAAGATAGGGATTGTCTCAAGATCTGGCACATTAACTTATGAAGCGGTTGGTCAAACAACTGCTGTTGGATTAGGGCAGTCTACTTGTATTGGCATTGGTGGAGACCCCCTTAATGGAACAAACTTTATTGATTGTTTAGAATTGTTTCTTGCTGACGACAAAACAGATGCAATCATAATGATTGGAGAAATAGGAGGCACAGCAGAAGAAGAAGCTTCTGATTTCTTGAAGTCTTCAAAAATAAAAAAACCTGTTGCGGGATTCATTGCTGGCAGAACTGCTCCACCAGGAAGAACAATGGGGCACGCTGGTGCAATAGTATCTGGTAAAAGTGGCGGTGCAGAAGGTAAAATCGAAGCAATGAGAAGCGCAGGAATTAATGTTACCGATAGCCCAGGCATGCTTGGGGAAGCAATTCTTGAAGCAATTAATAAATAAAAATATTATACAAAATTGAATTTAATAATTTATGCGTTACACTTTTAATTTAATTATATAAAAAAATTTTATTCCAGGAGTTTAACTTAAATGGATGAGACATCTTTAGATCCTTCAGTTTTAAGTGGTCTAAACTCTACATATATCGCAGATTTATATGAAAAGTGGTTAGATGATCCCAATCATGTGGATTCCAACTGGAAAAGTTGGTTTGAAAACCTAAAATCAAACGGCTCATCAAATGATGTTCCGGACTGGGCAAAAGGTAAACCCTATCCCTCTGATATAATGGAAACTGTTAGTAAAAGTGATGCTTTATCTACCGATCAAGTAAGGCAAGCTACTATGGATTCACTCAGGGCAGTAATGATGATACGCGCATACAGAGCTCGCGGTCATCTCGAGGCTAAAACAGACCCTCTAGAACTTGAGGACAGTGTTGAACATCCTGAACTTAGTCCAGAATTTTATGGTTTTACAAAGGATGATTATGATAGGCCAATATTCATTGATAATGTTTTAGGTCTAGAAACTGCTACATTAAAGCAAATACTTTCTACACTAAAAGATACTTATTGCGGTTCGATTGGTGTTGAATATCTTCATATTCAAGATCCAGAACAAAAATCCTGGATTCAGCAAAGAATAGAAAATATCAGGAATCAGACTGCATTTACTGATAAAGGTAAGGAAGCAATATATGAACGCTTAGTTGATGCGGAAAGTTTTGAACGTTTTTTGAATAAAAAATATACAGGAACAAAAAGATTTGGCTTAGATGGAAGCGAATCAGTCATTCCTGCTTTAGAGCAAATTGCCAAACGAGGTTCGCAATTAGGTTTAGAAGAAATAGTAATTGGGATGGCGCATAGAGGACGCCTCAATGTCCTTAATAATGTGCTCCAAAAGCCCTTTAGAGCGATCATTTCAGAATTTATGGGGAACCCATCCAATCCAGAAGAAACAGGGGGTTCTGGTGATGTTAAATATCACATGGGATCTTCATCAGATCGTGAGTTTGATGGAGCAAACATTCATTTCACCTTAAACGCTAACCCTTCTCATTTAGAGGTGGTTAATCCTGTTGTGATTGGAAGGGTCCGTGCAAAACAAAACCAAAGAAAGGATGTTGATAGGAAAAAAGTTTTAGGACTGTTAATTCATGGTGATGCAGCCTTTGCAGGCCAAGGAATTTTAGCTGAAACTTTTGATTTTGCAGAATTAAGAAGCTATAAAACTGGTGGAACACTCCACTTGATTATAAACAATCAAATTGGTTTTACAACTGCTCCTGCTTACTCAAGATCTTCTCCATATTGTACGGATGTTGCGAAAATAGTGATGGCCCCTATTTTTCATGTTAATGCAGATGACCCTGAATCCGTTGTTCACGTATCCAGAATAGCAACTGAATTTAGACAAAAGTTTTCGGCTGATGCGGTAATAGATATTATTGGATATAGAAGATACGGTCATAATGAAGGAGATGAACCATCCTTTACTCAACCAATAATGTATAGAAAAATTGCTAGTCACCCCTTTGTTACTAAAATTTATGCCGACAAGTTAATTAATGAAAAAAAATTAACCAGCGAGTTAGCAAAAGAAATTTACGACAGAAGAAATGATTTTTTAGAGGAGGAATTTCAAGCAGGGAACAGTTATTTGCCTAATAAGGCTGACTGGCTAGAAGGAAAATGGTCTGGGCTTAAAAAAGCCCCTGGACTCGAAGAAAGGCGGGGGAGCACTGGAGTTAGTATCAGCAAACTGAAATCTATAGGTAACATAATGACCACTGTTCCAGATAAATTTGAAATTCATAAAAAGCTTCAAAGAGTTTTGGATAATAGGAAACGTTCTCTTGAATCTGCAAGTAATATAGATTGGTCAACCGCTGAACAACTTGCATTTGGGACATTGTTGATGGAAGGAAACCCTGTACGTTTATCTGGCCAGGATTGTGGGCGTGGTACGTTTAGTCAAAGACATTCAGTTTTCATAGATCAAAATAGTGAAGATCGATATATCCCACTTTCTAATATTAGCAAGGATCAAGGAAGCTTTGAAGTTATTGACTCTCCCTTGTCTGAAGCTGGGGTTTTAGGTTTTGAGTATGGGTTCAGCCAAGCTGAACCAAATGCTCTGGTAATGTGGGAAGCTCAGTTTGGCGATTTTGCTAATGGTGCTCAAGTTATTGTTGATCAATTCATTGCATCTGGTGAAGCGAAATGGCTAAGAATGAGTGGCTTAGTTATGTTGCTTCCCCATGGTTATGAAGGTCAAGGTCCAGAACACTCATCTGCAAGACTTGAAAGATATTTAAGGCTTTGTGCTGAAGATAATATTCAAGTTGTCAATTGCAGCACCCCTTCAAACTATTTTCACGTTTTAAGACGACAATTGTGTAGGGACTTTAGAAAACCTCTAATTGTAATGACACCAAAATCTTTACTTAGAAATAAACTCTGCGTTTCTAATTTAAGTGATATGGACGAAAACACTTCTTTTCACAGAGTGATTGGCGACAATAACAATCAAACAAGAGACGAGGAGATAACAAGAGTAGTAATTTGCTCTGGGAAAATTTTTTATGACCTTTTAGAAGCAAGAGAAAAAAATAATTTAACTAATGTTAGAATTTTAAGGCTTGAACAAATTTACCCTTTTCCAAAAAAATCACTTCTACGGTTTATTTCAAAAACACCGCAAGCAGAGATTATTTGGTGTCAGGAAGAACCCGAAAATATGGGGTCATGGAGTTTTGTCGATAGACGATTAGAAGCAGTTCTTATTAACAGTAAATGTAAGTATACTAGGCCTATTTACACAGGCAGACCAGAAGCTGCTTCACCAGCTACTGGAACTATGTCTAGACACTTGAGAGAGCAAAAATTACTGGTGAACCAGGCTTTAGGGTTAGAAAAGATCAAAACAGCCACAGCGGCTGAATAAATGAATTTTAATTGAATGGAGTTTTTAAGCAATGACAATTGAGTTATTAGTACCTGCTTTAGGGGAATCCGTAGTTGAAGCAACTGTTGCTAAATGGATGAAATCATCTGGTGATAATATAAAAGTTGATGAACCAATAATTGAATTAGAAACTGAAAAAGTAACTTTAGAAGTTCCTTCACCTGTTTCAGGAGTGTTAAGTGAAATTATAGCAAATGAAGGAGACACAGTAGAAGTAGGTGCCCTGCTTGGCAAGTTAACAGAAGGGGAAAATATAACAGCTTCTTCTAATACACCAAATAAGGAAACATCCACTAAAACAGTTGGAGAGAAGCCGGAAGTTTCTAGCGACAAAAAAAATAATGATCATCTATCTCCTTCAGTGCAAAGACTAGTAACTGAAAACAATTTAGATGTATCTAAAGTTAAGCCATCGGGCAAAGATGGAAGAATCACAAAAGGAGATGTATTAGAAGCAATCAAGACTGGCGGCGTTTCAGAGGATTTGAATCAAGAAAGCAAAACTGATCAAAAAATATCTTCTAATCAAGATGACTTTCTTGAAGAAAGAGTTCCGATGTCAAGGCTTAGAAAAGTGATAGCCAAACGACTTAAAGACGCTCAAAATACTGCCGCCATGCTAACTACATTTAATGAAGTAGATATGTCAGAATTTATGGGCCTAAGAACAGAGTACAGAGATAATTTCGAAAAAGAGCATAAAGTAAAACTTGGGTTCATGGGAATGTTTGTCCAAGCAACAATTTCTGCCCTTAAAGCATTTCCCGCAGTCAATGCAGAAATTAACGGAGATGATATTATATATAAAAAATATAATAATATCGGAGTGGCAGTTGGAACCCCTCAAGGATTGGTTGTTCCTGTGATTAAAAACGCCCAGCATTTAAGCCTTCCTGAAATAGAAAAAACTATCAGAGACTTTGGTTTAAGGGCTAGAGATGGCAAAATTAGTATGGATGAGATGAGTGGGGGGACTTTTACAATATCAAACGGTGGGGTTTATGGCTCACTTATGTCAACTCCGATATTAAATCCTCCTCAGTCTGGGATACTTGGAATGCACAAAATACAAAATAGGCCTATTGCTGTTGGTGATAAAATTGAAATTAGACCTATGATGTATTTAGCGTTTAGTTATGACCATAGAATAATTGATGGAAGAGAGGCTGTTTCATTTTTAGTTAAAATAAAAGAGGTTATTGAAGATCCTCGAAGATTAGTACTTGGTATTTAATTATTTTTTGGAGTTTATATAATGGCTGAATTTGATCTTACTGTACTAGGTGCTGGACCAGGAGGGTACGTAGCTGCAATAAGGGCTGCACAACTTGGAATGAAGGTAGCTGTAATTGAAAAGCGTAAGACCCTTGGGGGGACTTGCTTAAATATTGGCTGTATACCATCTAAGGCCTTACTTCACACATCTGAAAAGTTTGAAAATGTAAACTCAGGTGACTTATCTAAGTACGGGATAGTTCTATCTAAACCAAAACTCAATATTTCTAAATTGATGGAAAATAAAAATAGAATTGTTAGTGATCTAACAAAGGGAATAGAGTTTTTATTTAATAAAAATAAGATAACCACCTTTTATGGAAATGGAAAAATTGTCACACCAAGTGAAATCTCAGTTTCTAATGGGAATGGAAACAAAACAATAACATCATCCAAAATCATGATTGCTACTGGGAGTCTTGTTGCACCTTTAAAAAATGTAACTATTGATGAAAAACTGATTGTATCGTCTACTGGAGCACTTGATTTAAAAAAGGTTCCTAATAAATTAATAGTAGTTGGTGGAGGATATATTGGACTTGAAATGGGAACTGTTTGGAGACGTCTTGGATCTCAAGTTACAGTGGTTGAATATTTAGATAGAATACTACCTGGCATGGATAGTGAAATTGCACAAAAATTTAAACAAATTCTGCAAAAACAAGGAATTGATTTTAAATTAAATACAGGTATAGAAGATGCAAAGACCTTGAAAAACAGCGTTCAATTATCAGCTACAAATAACCTCACCAAAGAAAGAATTAGCCTGGAAGCTGATGTGGTTCTTGTATCTACAGGAAGAATACCGCATACAAAAAACCTTGGGTTAGAAGGGTTGGGTGTTAAATTATCTGATAAAGGCCAAATATTAGTTAATGAAAAATTTGAAACTAACGTTCCAACTATTTACGCTATTGGCGATGCTATACCTGGTCCAATGCTGGCACATAAAGCGGAAGAAGATGGGGTTGCTGCAGTTGAAATGATGAATGGTGTTGCTGGTCATGTCGATTATAATTTAGTTCCAGGCATAGTTTATACCTCTCCAGAAGTTGCTACACTGGGAAAAACAGAGGATGATCTGAAACAAGGCAATATAGAGTATTCAAAAGGCGTTTTCCCTTTCAGTGCTAATAGTAGGGCAAGGGCAATTAATCATACTGACGGTTTAGTAAAAATTCTAACAGATAAAAAATCTGATAAAGTTATTGGTGTTCATATTATTGGACATGAAGCAGGCAACTTGATACATGAAGTTGCAACAACAATGTCATTCGGTGGAAGTGCAGAAGACATTGCAAGAACTTGTCACGGACATCCCACCTTAAATGAAGCAGTTAAAGAAGCCGCATTAGCTGCTGGAACAGGCGCCATACACATCTAATCATTTCATATTCCCGATCTTGGATGACTATTTTTATGGACCTCAATAAGGCCTGAAACTTCAACTGATGTGTATCTTTGGGTTGTTGATAAACTGGAATGGCCAAGTAAGTCTTGAATCGATCTTAAGTCTCCTCCTCCAGCTAGCAATTGTGTTGCGAAAGCATGCCTTAGCGAATGGGGCGTAGCATGTTCAGGTAAATTTAATTTAATCCTCAAGTTTTGAATAATTCTTTGAATAATTCTTGGGCTTAGCCTTCCTCCTCTTCTACCTACAAACAAAAATTCTTCATCTTGAAATTGTTTCGGCAGAAGAGCTAAATACTTATCTATAGAGTTTTGAATTATTTTTAGTATTGGCACATCCCTGTGTTTTCCTCCTTTACCTACTATCCTTAGCCATTTACCCAGTGGACATTGTTTTTTATTTATTGAAAGTGCTTCGCTAATCCTTAGCCCTGCACCATACATCAATAATAAAATTGCTTTATCTCTTGCTGCTTCCCAATCTGAACGGCCATTCCCAATTCCCTCAATGAGTGATGTGACATCGTCGTTTGAAATTGATTTAGGTAAAGACTG
>Ga0066866_10000445_pt1 | contig 15965 bp, 13 predicted proteins | sample ETN01SmetaG_3_FD_66435 | JGI IMG/M metagenome (GOLD analysis project Ga0066866, IMG submission 66435) | Marine microbial and viral communities from oxygen minimum zone, Eastern Pacific Ocean - ETNP2014F12-01SV263 | ecosystem: Environmental > Aquatic > Marine > Oceanic ...
CCTTCATTAATCCAAAAGTTTTTTAGTCCCCATGCTGGCCCGATAACAGGACTTCCATCCGGAGTATAGGCAATCGCTCCATTATAAACTTTTTTTACCCCTAATTCACCAAATATAGGCACCCTAAATATAGCAGATTCTATATGTTCAGATATTCTATCTAGGTCCTCCTGAAACAATTCATATTCACTATTTTTGTCTGGGCCCTCTACGTAGCATGCTGGCGCACCCTTCTCATAGGGGCCAAGTATTAACCCCCCTGCCTCTTCTCTCAAATACCAAGAGGCATCTGAGTCTCTTAAAACGCCCATCTCAGGCAGACCATCCTGGTGCCTTTGTTTTATTGAAGGGTGCTGCTCTGTAACTATATATTGATGTTCAACCGGAATAACGGGTATTTCCAAACCTACCATTTCACCAGTTTTTCTAGCAAAATTCCCCGAACAAGAAATTACATGTTCACAAATAATTTCACCTTTATCAGTTTCCACTGCCCACATTCCATCAGACGTTCTTGTAATATCCTGTACTGTTGTATTTATTTCAATTTTTGCGCCTTTATCCCTGGCACCTTTTGCAAGCGCTTGAGTTAGATCTGCCGGTTGAATATAACCATCTTCAGGATGCCTTATAGCTCCAATCAGACCTTCTGTAGATATTAGTGGCCAAATGTTTTTAACTTCATCCGGTGTCAATACTTCAACATCAACTCCTATTGTATCTGCCACACCTTTATATTGCATGTATTCATCCATTCTGTCTTGTTTGGACGCCAATCTAATGTTTGATACTTTTCTAAAGCCAACATCCATTCCAGTTTCATTTTGCAGTTCTTGGTAAAACCTAACAGAATATTTGTGTATTTGACCAACAGAGTATGACATATTAAATAAAGGCAACAAACCTGCTGCATGCCAAGTTGAACCAGAAGTTAAAGATTTTCTTTCAACAAGAACTACATTGTCCCAACCTTTTGAAGCTAAATGATAGAGTGTTGAAACGCCAACAACTCCGCCCCCAATTACAACTGCCTTTGCTTTAGATATCATCATTAACTCCTAATTTTAATGTATATTTTTGTTATTTCAAAATTACCTTTAAAGCGTCATAATATTTTTTTTATGTCGTTTTAAAAACACTTTAATAGTTTTTATCTATGGATATAATCTATTTATTTCCCATTCTTCTTCAACCCGTTTAAAGTTAAATCTATCATGTAATCTAAATTTTCCATCACTCCAAAATTCCATCTCTTGAGGAACTAGACGAAACCCTCCCCAAAAAGGAGGTCGAGGTGGTTTATCTATAAATTTTTTCTCATATTTCTGAACTTTTTTCATTAATTTTTCTCTACTTTCCAAATGTTCAGATTGCCTAGAAGCCCAGGCTCCTATCTGACTTCCCAAAGGTCTTGAAAAGTAATATTCATCAGATTCATTATCTGAAACTTTTTCAATTCTTCCAATAGCCTGCACTTGTTTTCTAATAGACTTCCAGTGAAAACATACAGCCCCCTTAGCATTTATTTCAATTTCTTTGGCTTTGCGACTATTATAATTTGTAAAAAAAACAAATCCCCTTTTATCAAATTTTTGTAAGAGAACCATTCTTATTGAAGGGTACCCATCCTCAGAGACTGATGAAAACGACATAGCCTGCGGATCATTTATTTCAGATTTTTTAGCCTCCTCAAACCAAGAAGAGAATAAGTTGATGGGGTGTTCATTTAAATTGATTTCCATTATAAATCCTAAAAATTATTTTTTTATCAGTGCCCTAATTCTGCCTATCTTTAACAATATATTAATTGTTGCAATCAGTGAATATTTTTATGGGGATAACGATGTCAACAAATAATTATTGTTTTAAATCAAGAAAAAATAAACTTTTTTTTCTTGTTAAATTGGTTTTTTTATTAACTAGCATTCACATAACAACCTACGCAGAAACCAGTAATATTACTGGCGTAGTTACTAATGTTGAAGTCTTAACTGCAACTTATATAGAGGAGATACCGGAAAGTAGAAATGTTTGCGAAATAAGGCAAGTTCCCATTACAGCAAAGCGGAAAAGTTCAGGCGCATCAGACAAAAAATTATTAGGTGCCATTATAGGTGGTGTCTTAGGTAGTAAAGTTGGTGAAGGATCTGGAAATAAAGCTGCCACTGCTTTTGGTGCTTTATTAGGTTCATCTTTATCAAGCGGAGAAGAACTAAACTCAAATAACCTTGCTGGCGCTATTTTAGGTGGTGTGGCTGGCTCTCAAGTTGGAGGCGGATCAGGTAATAAGGCTGCTACTGCAGCAGGAGCATTAATAGGTTCTGAACTTGCTAACAATCAACAAGATATAATAGGCTATGAAGATAGAGAGGTCTGTGAGATTCAAAATATTTTAGTCAAAAAATCGATTAATAAAGTTACAGGGTATCGTTTAATAGTATCGGCTGACAACAGAGATCTCATATTCGACTCAAAGAGATCTGCACATCCTGGTGACATTGTTTCAATAAGAAGAACACTAATCTATGATTTAAATTAATATTTTGACCCTGACTGCGCTTGTTAAATTTGGACAGTAGTATTATTATAGCCTAATTTTATTATTTATAAGAGTTATGAGGATAATTGATGCTAGATAAAAAATTGATGTCTGGAAAAAAGGGCCTGGTTATGGGCGTTGCCAATGATAAATCTATTTCATGGGCTATAGCAAAAAAATTAGCGGAGTATGGAGCTGAGATAGCATTTACTTACCAAGGTGAAGCACTGGGCAAAAGAGTTTTCCCACTTGGAGAATCGGTGGGGTCCAAAATTATTTTACCATGTGACGTTTCCGATACGAAATCAATTAAGAATGTATTTAATGAAATAGAAAAAAATTGGAACAAAATAGATTTTCTTGTTCATGGAATTGCCTTTTCAGATAAAGAAGAATTAAAAGGCAAGTACGTTGACACAACAAGAAAAAATTTTGTTAACACAATGGATATTTCAGTATTTTCCTTTACAGAAATTTCAAAATATGCTGCATCCCTTATGACTGAAGGAGGATCTATTTTAACCCTAACTTATTATGGCTCAGAGAGAGTCATGCCACATTATAATGTAATGGGTGTGGCCAAAGCTGCACTAGAGGCCTCTGTTAGATATTTAGCTGTGGATTTAGGATCTAAAAATATTAGAGTAAACAGTTTGTCCGCAGGACCTATGAAAACTTTAGCAGCTTCAGGAATAGGAGATTTTAGATATATTTTAAAGTGGAATGAATTGAACTCTCCTTTGAAACGAAACGTTTCCCAAGATGATGTTGGGGGAGCTGGCGTTTATTTATTATCTGATCTTTCTACTGGAGTTTCAGGGGAAACTCACCATGTAGATTGTGGATATCATGTGGTTGGAATGAAAGCAGTAGATGCGCCAGATATCAGCAAGGTTTAAAACTTTTAATGTCTTTTAACTCATTTGGAAAAATATTGAGGTTCACAACTTTTGGAGAAAGTCATGGCTCTTCAATCGGTTGTGTAGTTGATGGTGTGCCCCCAAATTTAGAAATAAATGAAAAAATCATTCAACCTTTTTTAGATAGAAGAAAACCAGGAACGAATAAATTTGTTTCCCAAAGAAAAGAAGCAGATAAGATAAAAATTTTATCCGGTACTTTTGAAGGAAAGTCGACTGGCACGCCTATAGCGTTAGTGATTGAAAATCAAGACCAAAGAAGTAAAGACTATGGAGAAATAGCTAAAGCATTCAGGCCTGGGCATGCTGATTTTACTTACTACCAAAAATATGGAATTAGAGATTTTAGAGGTGGAGGGAGGTCTTCTGCGAGAGAGACAGCCATGAGAGTTGCCGCAGGAGCAATTGCTCATCAAATATTAAAAAGTAATTTTGAAGATTATAAAATCCATGGTTGTGTTCTGCAAATAGGACCTCACAAAATAAATGAAAATAAAATAAACTGGGATTTCGCTAAAACTAATTCTCTATTTTGCCCAGAAAAAGAAGCATTAGGCATTTGGGAAAAATTTTTGGAACAAACAAGAAAGAACGGCTCTTCTGCTGGAGCTATAATTGAATTAAAGGCTACTGGTATACCGGCGGGCATTGGATCTCCAATTTACTCCAAATTAGACAGTGAAATCGCATCAGCTTTAATGTCTATCAATGCAGTAAAGGGCGTTGAGATAGGCTCAGGATTTAGTTTAGTTAATTCTGATGGAACTGAATCTAGCGATGAAATGGTCATTGATAAAAATAAAAAAATAACTTTTAAAAGTAACCATGCTGGTGGAATTTTAGGGGGTATTTCTTCAGGACAAGATATAGTTGCCAGATTTATAGTTAAACCCACAAGCAGTATTTTAACTCCAAAAAACTCAATTGATCAAAATGGGAACAATATAGAAATCAAAACAAAGGGCAGGCACGACCCATGCGTCGGCATTAGGGCAGTGCCAGTAGGAGAAGCAATGCTTGCTTTTACCTTAGCTGACCTTTACTTAGCTCACAAAGCCCAAATAGGATAAATCTAGCCAATTGATAGTGCTTTTTTATTTCCTAATAAAGATAGTGCCTGTTTGACCAAGTAGCTTTTATCTAAGCCAGCTTGAATTATTTGGGCTTCTTGCGTTTTATGTTCTATAAACATATCTGGCATTGTAAAGCTTCTAACTTTCAGGTTCGAATTTATTAAATCTAAATTTGCTAAATAAGAAGTAACTAATGAACAAAAGCCTCCTGAAGACGCCTCTTCTACAATAAATAAAATATTATGATTTTTTACTAATTCCAAAATTAACTTCTTATCAATGGGCTTAGCAAACCTTGCATCAGCAACTGACGCAGAATGGCCTAAATTATTTAATTCATTTGCTGCGCCTAAGGCATCTCCTAATCTCGTTCCTATAGACAAAAAAGCAATGTCCCCTAACTTTTTTTCATCAAAACTTTTCAAAACATGTCTTCCTTTGCCTATTTTAAGTTTTTTCGCTTCAGGAATAGTTTCTATACCTTCACATTCACCTCGAGGATATCTAAATGCTATTGGTCCATCATTATAAGAAGCAGCTGTTTTAATCATGTGGGTTAATTCTACTTCATCTGATGGAGCCATTACTACAAAGTTTGGGAGGCAAGACAAGAAAGCAAGGTCAAATGAACCTTGATGAGTGGCTCCATCTGCACCAACATACCCTGCTCTATCAATAGCAAATCTAACGGGTAAATTCTGAATAGCAACGTCATGAATAATTTGGTCGTAAGCTCTTTGAAGAAAAGTGGAGTAAATTGTACAAAATGGCTTAAATCCCTCTAAACTCAATCCTGCAGAAAATGTTACTGCATGTTGCTCAGCTATACCAACATCAAAAAAACGATCTGGAAACTCTTCAGAAAATTTATCTAAACCTGTGCCAGATGGCATGGCTGCAGTCACAGCCAATATTTTTTCATCTTGAGATGCCTGTTTAATAAGTTCATCAGAGAAAATTGTAGTATAAGTTTTCTTCTTTGAAGAACTTTTTGAATGCTCACCGGTGATAATATCAAACTGAGGAACTGCATGGTATTTCTCTTTTACATCTTTTCCAAACGGGTGCCCCTTACCTTTTTCAGTGACTACATGCAATAAAACTGGCCCATCACTAGAGGTATTATTTAAATTTTTTAACAACTGGACTAAATCTATCACATTATGGCCATCTACTGGTCCAATATAATACATCCCTAAATTGTTAAAAATAGTTCCTCCTCCCATCATAGTTCGAGCGAGTTCGTCGGCTCTTTTGGCGGCCTTTTCAATTTCTGTAGGAAGATGACTTGCCACCTGTTTTGCTAACTCTCTTATTGAAGTTAATGGCCTAGAAGAAATTAGTTTTGAAAGATAAGAACTAACAGCCCCTACAGCTGGTGCTATCGACATGTCGTTATCGTTTAAAATTACTATCATTTTTTTATTTTGAGATCCTAAATTATTTAAAGCTTCCCAAGCCATACCAGCACTCATAGCACCGTCGCCAATTACAGAAATAATAGTATTGTTTTCTCCTTTTAAGTCTCTTGCGACAGCCATTCCCAATCCAACCGAAATCGATGTTGAAGAATGACCCGCACCAAAAACGTCGTATTTGGATTCTGCCCTATTTGTGAAACCTGACAACCCTTTTTCTTTCCTGAGCGATTGCATTAAATTCCTTCTTCCAGTAAGCATTTTATGTGGATAGGCTTGATGGCCCACATCCCAAATTATTTTATCTTTCGGAGCATCAAAAACGTAGTGGAGAGCTATGGTTAATTCCACGACACCTAAACCTGCTCCCAAATGTCCACCTGTTTTTGAAACAGAAGAAATCAAATCCGATCTCAACTCATCCGCCAGATAATTTAGTTCCTGTAAAGACAACAACTTTAAATCTGAAGGGGAAGATATTTTATCAAGTAATTTAATTTTAACCTTAGACATTAAACTTCTATTTTTTTTATTTGAGATTTATAAAATTAATTTTTTCTAGTTTCAACAAAATCAGCAAGTTTAAGTAATGTTTCTGCTTTATTTCCAAACTCATTTAATTCCATTTTAGCTTCATTTATAAGTTTTGATACTTTTTCTTTACTTTTCTCAACTCCTAAGACTGAAACAAAAGTTGTTTTGCCAAGGTTATTGTCTATGTTAACAGGTTTTCCTAACTCAACTTCATTTGATTCACAATCTAAGATATCGTCAACAATCTGAAAGGCCAAACCAATATTTTCACCAAACCTAGATAGTAACCCTATTTCCAAATCATTCGCTCCACCTATTAATCCACCAGCTTTAAGTGCGAAAACAATTAATGCCCCAGTTTTAAGTTTTTGGGTATTTAAGATATATTCTTGATCAATATGTACTTCTTCATATCTTCCTTCAGAAATTAAATCCATCATTTGACCACCCACCATCCCTTTAAAACCAATAGACTTTGATAATTCATTACAGATTAAAAGAGCAATATCAGAACTAATACCAAGATCAGTATCTGAAATCATTTCAAAGGCTAAGCTCTGTAATCCATCACCCAACAGAATTGCTGTAGCCTCATCATAAGTAATGTGCGCTGTAGGTTTACCCCTCCTTAATAAAGAATTGTCCATGCTAGGTAAATCGTCATGTACTAGAGAGTAAGTATGAATTAACTCAAGAGCTGCGGCAACTTGGTATGCTGCATTAAAATCATTTGATTTATTGATAAGCTTTGCGCTTTCAATCAAAAGAAAAGCTCGCAACCTTTTACCAGATCCAATCGCTGAGTAAACTAAAGAATTATTCAGTCTTTCTTGTGAAATCTTCCTTTTTATTAAGTATGAAAGAAGCGCCTTATCTACTTCTTTCCCTACCTTTAAAAGATCTTTGCTTATGGCATCCAAAGTTATTTTACTTCCACGAATTAATCAATCACTCAACAGTCCTCACTTATGCTTTACTCTGTTGATTTATCTTCTTTATCAAAATCTTTAATTTTTTCAACTTTCATCCTAGCTTCATTCAACCTTGCCTGGCATAAATTCTTTAACTTAGCGCCTCGTTCGTATGCATTTACAGCATCATCTAATGACACGTCACTTCCCTCTAACTCTTCTACTATTTTTTCAAGTTCATTTATTGCTTCTTCAAAACTCATGCTTTCAAATTCACTCAATTTATTTTTTTTCTCAGTCATTTTTTTAATTCCTTAAAATATCTTTTGATTTTTATTATCTAAAAATTCAACCACGTCTTTATAATCCATCATTTTATCAGGAAAATTAGGGGCTCTTATAGTTGTTCCCGCGACCTCTTCAACATCTTTGACAATAATGGGAGTCCATTCATCGTCGCCATATCTATTTTTAGCATCTATAAACATCTGCTCTATTAATTTTGTAAATTTCATTGGAATTTTATATTTATCGCCTAGTTCTGACATTAAAGTTAAGTCTTTGCATGCTAGCTTTAAAGTGAATGAAGTGTCAAATGAGCCATTTAAAATTACTGGCGCAACTGTTTCAAACTCAACGCTATTACCAGAACTTGCCTGAATAGCATGGTAGGTAGTTGTCAAATCTAAACCAGCTTTTTTAGCTAACATTAAACCTTCAACAGCGCCAATAAGGTTAGCAAAAGCCAGCATATTAGTAACCACCTTCAAAACTGAGGCTGACCCAACATCTCCTAAATAAAAAATTTTTCCTCCGAATGCCTTTATAGCTTCTTCGTGTTTATAAAAGTTTATTTTATCAGCACCTACTAATACAGTTATTATACCTTTTTCAGCCCTGTGGACACCGCCTGTAACTGGTGCTTCTATAGTGTTTATTTGTCTTTCTTTTGCTTTAGTTGCCACTAATTCAAGTTCACTAACATCAGTGGTGCTAGTCTCAATCCAAGATGAACCAGGTTTCATATTTGCAATTGCTCCATTTTCACCAATCATTATCTCAGTAGAAATTTTTGGAGAGGGCAAGCAAGTAATAAACCCATCCACACCTAGTGCCGCTTCAAATGAACTGGAGGCTTGCTTAGCACCCATGTCAGCAAGTTTATTAGATTTGTTAATATCTATATCATATACGGTTACTTCAAAGCCTTGTTTTAAAAGGTTGCTTGAAATTTTTTCACCTAGGTTGCCTAGACCTACTACGCTATAAGTTAACATGATCTACCTCAATTAATTAAATTTTGAATCTCGCCATTCAAGCGCTGCCTTTAATCCGCTTTCTTTTCTAATTTTATTGAACATTTCTCTTTCTGGGCTTTCTTCTGACTCAATCTTGATTTCTATTTCTAACGCTTCCTTTAGAGCTTCATTCATCTTTGATATTTCGTAACTTTTGTTAATTGCTCTTTTAGTTGATTGCACTGATTGGTCTGAAGCTTTTGAAATTTGGTTAGCTATCTCTAAAGAGTTTTGAAGCACTTGCCCTTCATCCACAACATGATTGAGAACTCCCATTTTATAACAGTGCTCTGCTGTAAGCCTATCATTTCCCGTCAAGAGAATTTCCTTGGCTTGCTTTGGTCCGGTGACCCATGGAGCCAGCATCGCTATAATACCAGATCCAAATCGTACTTCAGGTTCACCAAAAAAAGTGTCTTTCCCAGAAATGGAAATATCACATGCAAGCATTACTTCAAAAGCTCCTGCTAAGCAAAACCCATGCACCGCCGCAATTGTTGGTTTTTTTGAATCCCAAAACTGCATGGTGAAATCAAAGTCTTTTTTCAGCACCTTTCTCCATTCGTCTTCACCTTTTATAGATCTTTGGGAAGCTTCCTTCATATCAAATCCTGCTGAAAAGCATCTGCCGTTCCCATTAATTACAATGCAAGCAATTTTTTGATTGCTGTTAAAAATTTTCATTGCATTATTAACGTCGTTTATCATTTGATCATTAATAGCGTTCATAACATTGGGCCTATTCAAGGTAATTATACCCACCCTGCTTTCAACAGAAACCTCAATAGTGTCATATGTTTCCATATTAATAACTCTTACTGTTTTTTAATTGCTAATTTCTTTCTTAACCAGTCATGGAATTTTTTTATAACATACTCCTCTGGCATTAAGACGCCATTTTTATATGGCATTGAGTGAATGCCTTTTTGATTTAATTCGCATGCTTTAGCGTCTTGTTCCATGACTTTACAAGCAAACGATATTACGTTTTCCTTATTGTAACTTTTATTTTTTAATGTCTTTTTTTCAAATAGCCACTCTGCTGAAATTTTAACCTTTTCACTCTCAATGGGCGTCACTCTGACAATTCTTACATGGTCCGCGTAACCCCCAATAAAAATTGACGGCCAAGATGAAGCATATACATGACCTTTAAGCAAATCACTTTCGGTTAAAGAATTAATTTTGCAACCTTGGGCAAGTCCATTTTCTGACCAAGTTTCTGCACCCTTTTTTAAGCCGCCCGAAAATTTTGGGTCACTGCCTTTGGACTTCGGAACCCAACCAGGTAAATCTTGAGGATTTATAATCCTTCTTGAAAACATAGGCACCAAACTTGTCAATTCAGGATGAACGTTTGGGCAGTGAAGACACTCATTAAAATTTTCCCAAAAGCTTTTCCAATTACAATCAATAATTTTTTCCCAGACATCTGAAACAACCATTTCTTCAATGGGAAAATTTTTAAATGCATCTGGACTTCTTTGAAAAAGAGTTCCTTCATTCCATTTAGAATTTTCATTTAGATTTACAAAAATACATCCTCTCCACTCTTTAACGTTAATCTTAAATAAGGAAAATTTCTTTTTCTCAAATCCTTTTGGCATCTTTGAAAAAGATGCTACTTGAAATAACTCCCCTGTATCTGCAAGAAATGACCATTGATGGTAAGGGCACACTAATAATTTTGATTTTAATTTTCCATTGCTCTGATTGCATAAAACCGATCCCCTGTGCCTGCAAGTATTGAAATACGCCTTAATTTTTCCTTTAGTATCATTTAAAATAACTATACTTTGCTTGCCGATACTTATTGTTAAATATGATAATTTTTTTTCTAACCTACTTTTGTGACACACATAAATCCAATTATTAGACCATATTTTTGACAACTCTTTATTGTAAAATTTTTCATCAAAATACCATTGTGCTGGCAAAGATTTTTCTAATTTAGTTAGATGGTTTGATTTATTAATATTCATCAGTCTGCTCATTTTGATGGTTATAAATTAATAAAGCCCGACTTATTTCAATTTGACAATTATTAATTTTTAAATCAAAAAATTATATATTAAATTAATGACCTGATAATAAATGAAGAAAAAAAATATTAACTTGGATCCGTTACTTTCACCTAGGTCAATTGCAATTTTAGGGGGATCCATAAAAGAAAATTCATACGGCTTAGCATTACTTAAAATGCTTATTGAAGGTGGTTATAAAGGTAAAATCTACCCTATAAATCCAAAATATAAATCCTACAAAAACATTCCCTTTTATGCTTCAATATCTGATGCCCCTTCAATGCCAGATAACACTGTAATAGCAGTATCGGCATCAAGGGTTGAAAGTGCAGTTTTTGAAGCAATAAACGCAGGCACTAAATCACTAACAGTGCTAGCAGATATATCACAGGAAGAATTTGATGGTAATATTGTAAATATTGCTAATAAGGCTAATGTCCCTGTATGCGGCCCAAATAGCATGGGCATTCACAATTTAGAAAAAAACATCAGAATTTCACCTTTTGTTTTTCCGGTAAATTTAGTACCTGGCGGCATTTCAATGATTATTCAATCTGGTTCAGTTTTAGGTGCGCTCGCAAATAACGACAGAAGATTAAGGTTTAACTTCTTTATTAGCACTGGTGCAGAAAGTGTTACTAATGCCTCTGATTACTTATTATGGGTTTTAAATTTGCCAACAACAAAAGTAGTGGGCTTGTTTCTAGAAGCAGTTAGAGATCCTGATAAATTTATAGAGGGTTTAAAACTAGCAAATACAAAAAATATACCCATTGTAATTCTTAAGGTTGGAAGAACGGAAGTAAGCTCAAAATTAGCTCTTAGTCATACAGGTGCATTAGTCGGGGATTTTGAAGTATTTAAATCAGTGCTTGAAAAATATAACGCCCATTTAGTTTATTCTATTGATGAATTGGCGTCCTCTCTTCAGGTTTTTAGCCAGTACCAAAGTACAAAAGGTAAAGGTATTGCTTCAATACATGATTCTGGCGGAGAAAGAGAGTTAATCGTTGATATAGCAGATGATTTGTCTGTTCCTTTCGCAAGTCTTACTAAGGTTACTAAAAAACAACTAGCTTTAGAGCTAGAGGCGACTATGGACGTGAACAATCCTTTAGACGCATGGGGGTCCGGTCATGGTGCGGATCAACTGTTTAAGAATTCATTTTTGCATCTTTTATCTGATAGAAATGTATCACTGGGTCTTTACGTTATGGATTGGAGGCAGGACTATTATTTACATTTAATGCATGAAAGAGTCCTTTTTGAGATAATAGACCAAATAAAAAAACCTGTAATAGCTGTAAGTAATTATTCACTTACCATTGACCCAGAAATGGCGAAAAGGTTTTTAGATAGAGGTATTCCACTTATAAAAGGAACCAGAGAGGCTCTTGTTGCAGTGAAAAACCTACTTAATAACAAAAAACTAACAATAAGTAGGAATTCCCATAAAAAAAATAAGAGATTTTTTTACTGGGAAAAATTTACTTCAGGTCATCATGATATCAACGTGATTGATGGGTTCAAATTTCTTTCTGATTATGGAATTGAGGTAGCTGAGTACAGAGTTTGTAATTCAATTTCTGATGCGATCAAGGCATCAAAAAAAATTGGTTTTCCGATTGTAATAAAAACACTTAAACAAAATATTCATCATAAAACTGAAGTGAAAGGGGTATACACTAATATTCAAGATTTAAATGAGCTTAAAGAAAAGTATTTAGATTTAGAAACAAGATTGGGAAAGAAAATCATGCTAGGAAAGATGATTCTTTCAGGTATTGAGTGGTCTCTCGGGGTCAAAAACGATGCTCATTTCGGTCCTACTGTTATGATTTCTTTAGGAGGCACATTAATAGACCTGTTAGAAGAAAAATTAGTACTATTAGCTCCTTTTTCATCCGGTTATGTAGAAGAAAAACTAAAAAACCTAAAATCTTTTAAATTACTTAAAGGATTTAGAGGTTCAAATGAGCTTTCGGTAAGTAAACTTTGTGAAACTGCATCCAAATTATCTTTTTTAGCTTTTGACTTTAAAGGTTTAATTCAGGAAATAGACATAAACCCAATAATTGTCACTGAGAAACAAGCTATAGCCGTTGATAATGTCTTTATTTCAAATAAAAACATGTGACTGATTTTCAACTCTAAATTCATTGGCTTTACCAGTGAAAATTTGGATTAATTTAATTGATATAAATCATCAACAAACTATGTTTTCAATTATTTTGTATTTTCACTGTTGTTAGTTTGCTTGATATTCGTTACTGTGTATACAGTTCTAAAATAAATTAAATCTGGGAGAATATTAATGCCTAAAGAAACAATTAACAATAAGCCTCTTCACAGTAAAATTGCTGGATATGCTGAAGAAGCAAAAAAAGGCTTGTTAGATAGAAGAGAATTTCTTGCTTACGCGACGGCTCTTGGCGCAACTACTGCTACAGCCTACGGTTTGCTAGGATTAGCTGCCCCAAAACACGCTTTGGCACAAGCAAAAAAAGGTGGTACGTTAAAAATTTCCATGAGTGTACGACCTTTTGAAGACCCAAGAATTTATGACTGGTCTGAAAAAGGAAACATGGGGAGAATGATTTGTGAAACACTTATCAGGTATACCAATGACTTTACATTTGAGCCAATGCTTTTGGAAAGTTGGTCAGTTAATGATGATGCTACTCAATATACGCTAAATGTAAGAAAAGGTGTAAAGTGGAGTAATGGTGATGAATTTAATGCTGATGACGTAGTGTTTAATATCAATCGTTGGTGTGATGCTGAGGTTGAAGGAAATTCAATGGCCGCAAGAATGGGATCTCTTGTCAATGAAGATACCAAGAAAGCTATTGATGGCGGAATAGTAAAATTAGATTCTCATACTGTTCAATTAAACTTGCCAGCTCCTGACATTACAATTGTACCAGGAGTGACAGACTACCCAGCCCTAATAGTTCATAGAAACTTTGAGGCTGATGGTGGTAATTTGATGGCTAACCCTGTTGGAACTGCTCCATGGAAATTAATTTCTCATGAAGTAGAAACTTCTGCAGTCTTTGAAAAAAGAGGCAACGTTGACAGCACTGGTGCATTTACCAAATACTGGGGTGACGAGCCTTACCTTGACCGCCTAGAATTTACGGATTACGGAACCGACCCTGCGGGTGAAATTGCAGCATTTGAAGGTGGTGACTGCCATGTAAACTACCAAACTACAGGTGACTACATTGACGTTCATGAATCCCTAGGAATGGGAATTGTGGATGCCGTAACGGCAGCAACTGTTATTGCTAGGGTTCATATGGATCTCGCACCTTATGATGACAAGCGCGTAAGAAATGCCTTGCAAATGGCTTGTGACAATCAGGTTGTAACTGATATCGGGTTTCAAGGTAGAGGCTCAGCAGCAGAAAATCATCATGTTTGTCCAATTCATCCAGAATATGCTGAACTTCCAAAGGTAGCAACTGACAAAGCACAAGCGATGGCGCTTTTGAAAGAAGCTGGTCAAGCGGATTATGAGCATGAGCTTATTTCTATTGATGATCAATGGCGCCGCGATGCTACCGACGCTGTTGCTGAAGAATTAAGAAGTGCCGGTATTAAAGTTAAAAGGACAATTATACCTGGCTCTTCATTCTGGAATAACTGGCTTCAGTACCCTTACTCAACTACTAGTTGGAACCAGAGACCATTAGGCGTTCAAATTTATGCTCTTGCATATAAAAGTGGTGTGGCTTGGAATGAAACGGCTCACGCTAACGCAGAATTTGATTCGTTATTAGCAGATTCACTAAAAATTGCTGACGCAGATAAAAGGCGTGAATTAATGGCAAAAATGGAGGCTATTCTCCAGGATTCTGGAATAATGATACAACCTACATGGAGAAAGTTGTACCGAACAGTTGCACCTGGTGTAAATGGAATTACAGGTATGCATCCATCTTATGAAATGCATTTTGAGAAAGTCCATCTTTCTTAATCATTTAATAACTAACTTGAAACTAAGGGGGTTTTTATCCCCTTAGTTTTTTTAATTAACAAATAATCTGGAATTTAAATGTTACTGTTCATTGGAAAAAGATTATTCGTTTTATTCTTAACTATGTTAAGTTTATCATTCATAGTTTTTACACTAGTAACAATTGAACCTAATCTGAAAAAATTAGCTCTTAATCAAGCAAATATGAGAATGGAAGAGGAAGCAGTTCACTCATGGCTTGAAAAAAATGGTTATAAAAGACCTTTAATTGTCCAATATGGAGAGTGGTTAGGAAATGCACTTACTGGTGATTTTGGATACTCTACTCATTTCAGAAAACCAGTAAATGAAGTTATTTGGCCAAAGTTATGGCACACAGGCATCCTTATGTTTTGGGTTTTAATCCTAACAATACCAATATCATTATTAATCGGAATAATTGCAGGCATGAGAGAAGGTTCAAAAACAGATAGAGTGCTGTCTGTTTTTTCAATTATCACGACTTCGGTGCCACAATATGTAAGTGGTATTTTATTTACTATTATCTTTTCTTCTTGGTTAAAGCTATTTAAAGGCGTTGCAAAAGCCGGAAGCATTACTTTTGAAAACTTTACCTTGCCTGTTCTGACAATAGTTCTTTATGACATAGGTTACATAGCAAGAATGACAAGAGCTTCCATGGTTGAAGTAATGAATGCACAATATATAAGGACAGCGAGACTAAAAGGCATGTCTTTTATTTCAGTAGTTTTTAAACATGCCCTCAGGAACGCATTAATCGCTCCTTTTACCGTTATTATGCTTCAATTTCCCTGGTTATTAACAGGGGTAGTAATTGTCGAAAAATTATTCAATTATAAAGGTTTTGGATTTCTTTTAGTAGCGGCTGCCGATCAAAATGATATTGATGTCACGTTGGCCTGTGGGGTCGTTGCTGTTATTTTGGTATTAACTACTCAACTAATTTCAGATATTGGCTATGCTTTTCTAAACCCTAGAATTAGATTTAGTTAGGTTATGGAAAGTTTAAGTTCACTTGAAATTTGGTTTGTTTTCTTTACTAGACTTCTGCCAGTCTGGACTTCATTAATAATAATTTTTTCAGCATTGTTTTTTTGGAGGAGACACCTTGGTGTTATTGGGCATCTTTGCAATAGTCCAATAGGTTTAGTAGGATTGTTTATAGTTTTATTCTGGGTGTTTGGCGCTATTTTTGCCGATATGATTGCACTTTTTGACCCTTACGAACAATCCGGGATGTTTAGG
>Ga0066866_10000447_pt1 | contig 15953 bp, 17 predicted proteins | sample ETN01SmetaG_3_FD_66435 | JGI IMG/M metagenome (GOLD analysis project Ga0066866, IMG submission 66435) | Marine microbial and viral communities from oxygen minimum zone, Eastern Pacific Ocean - ETNP2014F12-01SV263 | ecosystem: Environmental > Aquatic > Marine > Oceanic ...
CAACATTATCCCTTTGTTTTGTATAATAATATTGATAGATTTTCATTTTAGTTGGTTTTTTTGGGTGATAAAAATTCAAAAAAGAGAATTTTTTTGATATAAACTGCAAAAATATATATATTTTTCAATATCTTACATATATAAAATTTAAACTAATCGGTCCTTATTTTTGATATAAGCGAAATATATTTCGGGGCTTTTTGAAAAATGAAATAGATGTTAGGTTTTGTTAATATCCATGCCTCTTTTGGCGCTAGTGATGTAAACTGAGGCGAATTTCAAAAAAGAAAACCCTTTGAGAATAATTAAGATAGTGGTATTTAATAATTCGCTTTAAAAATTAAAAATATGTAAGTAAGTGATTTGAGGAAAACTTATGTTTAGTAAAAATATAAAAGTTGAAGGTTTTGATGATGAACTTTTTAATGCTATGGAAGGAGAGAGGCGTCGTCAAGAAGAACATATCGAATTAATTGCATCTGAAAATATGGCAAGTCCAAGAGTTCTGGAATGCCAAGGTTCAGTATTGACGAACAAATATGCCGAAGGGTATCCGGCTAAACGTTATTACGGAGGTTGCGAATTTGTTGATGTTGCTGAGCAACTTGCAATTGACAGAGCTATTGAGTTATTTGGCGCTGATTGGGCGAATGTTCAGTCTCATTCTGGTTCACAGGCAAATGGCGCTGTTTTCCATGCTTTATTAGAACCAGGGGATACTATTATGGGCATGAGTTTGGCGCATGGAGGCCATCTAACTCACGGTGCAAGCGTTAATGTCTCTGGCCGTATATATAATGCAGTACAATATGGTTTGAATGCCGATACTGGTGAAATTGATTATGATGAGGCTGAGAAGCTAGCACTTGAAACTAAGCCCAAACTTATTATTACGGGATTTTCTGCATATTCGCGAATAGTGGATTGGCAACGATTTAGGGATATTGCAGATAAAGTCGGCGCGCTTATGTTATCTGATATTGCACATATTGCGGGGCTTGTTGCTGTTGATGAATACCCAAGTCCCGTGCAAATTGCTGATATAACAACAACAACAACACATAAAACTCTTCGTGGCCCTCGTTCTGGATTAATTATGGGTAAGGACAATGAAGAAATTCAAAAGAAAGTGAATTTTACTGTATTTCCATCTTATCAGGGCGGACCCTTGATGCATATTATTGCTGCAAAGGCTGTTGCTTTCAAAGAAGCTATGGAACCTGAGTTTAAGATCTATATTCAGCAAGTGAAAAAAAATGCAAAAGTTATGGCAGAGACATTTGTTGAACGCGGTCTTAAAATTGTGTCTGGCGGAACAGATAATCATTTGTTTCTTGTTGACATGGTAGACAAAGGTTTAACAGGTAAAGATGTAGATGCTGCATTAGGTTCTGCCAATATAACTGTCAACAAAAATGCGGTACCGAACGATCCTCAGTCACCTTTTGTTACTAGTGGTATTCGTATTGGTACACCATCAATTACGACTCGTGGATTTGATGAGTCAGATTCTAAACAAGTTGCAAATTGGTGTTGTGATATTATGGACAATATGGGAGATGCATCTGTAATAAAACGTGTGAAAGGTGAAGTTCTCGAGCTTTGTAGGGGCAGACCCTTATATGAATTTAATCAAGATTTATAAAATTTAATTTTTACGATTATTACTTGTGAGATTGTATTTTTTCAATCTCTAATTAAGAATTTAAGATCATAATAAGTGGGCTGAAATATGCGATGTCCTTTCTGCAGTCATCTTGATACGAAAGTTATTGATTCACGTGAGGTTGGCGAAGGAGATCAGATTCGCCGCCGCCGTGAATGCATAGGTTGTAAGGGAAGATTTACCACTTACGAAACGATTGAACTTAATCTTCCTCGTATCATAAAGTCTGATAGTCGACGCGAACCCTTTGATGAAGAAAAACTTAGAGCTGGAATATTACGTGCTGTTGAGAAATGTCCCGTTGAAATGGAGCGAGTAGAATCCGCTATCTCTAATATAAAAAATAATCTTCGTGCTATAGGAGAAAGAGAAGTAAAGTCGATCAGAATTGGTAATTGGGTTATGGAAGAATTAAAAGAACTTGATAAAGTTGCTTACGTTAGATTTGCTTCTGTTTATAGAAGTTTTGAGGATGTTAGAGCTTTTCTAGAGGAAATAGAGCGTTTAGAACACGAATTACCACCTGAATTGAAAAGAAATCAGCTAGACCTTCTGCAAACTGATGGTGATGAGAATTGATGTGGACAGTAAAAGATTATCAATTTATGTCACATGCGATTCGGTTGGCAAAATATGGAAAATATACTTGTAATCCTAACCCACTTGTTGGTTGTGTCGTAACAAGGAATGCTAGTGTAATTGCCGAAGGTTGGCATAAGACGGCAGGTGAACCACATGCAGAAATAAACGCACTTAATGCATGTGATAGCGCAATTGATGCAACCATGTACGTTACTCTTGAGCCTTGCTCTTATCAAGGTAGAACAGCCCCATGTACTGATGCATTGATTAATGCAAAAATAAAAAAGTTATTTATTTCAATGGTTGATCCAAATCCTAAGGTTTCAGGGCTTGGTATTGAGCAACTTAAAAAATCAGGTATAGAAATTAAACAAGGATTGTTAGAGATGGAAGCAAAGAAATTGAATATTGGTTTTATTAAACGAATGAAAACAGGTCTTCCATATATTCGATGTAAAATGGCTCAATCATTAGACGGAGCTACTGCATTGGCTAATGGAAATAGTCAGTGGATTACTTCTGTTGACGCAAGAAGAGATGCTCATAATTTACGCGCCACTAGTAGCGCAATCTTAACTAGTGTAGAGACTATTACTAGAGATAATCCTTTATTAAATCCACGAGATTTAGGGTGTGATTTTAAAGAGCCAATAAAAGTAATTATAGATAGGAATTTTAGAGTTCCAGAAAATGCAAAAATATTTGGTCTTGGTGGCAGAACAATTATTTATACTCAAATAGTAAACGATACAAAAAAAAAGAAACTTAGAGATCGTGATATTGATATCATCTGTTTAATGAAATCAGATACTTGGTTAAATGATGTTTGCAGAAACTTAGCGACTGAATACGAGGTAAACGATATTCTAATAGAATCTGGACCAAAATTTTCTGGCGCTATGATTGATGAAGGATTGGTTGATGAGTTAGTTATATATATGGCGCCAAAATTATTTGGTAACAAATCATTTCCATTGTTTAATTTAAAAAAAATAGATGAAATTAATTATGCGAGAGAATATGAATTTTCTGACATTAGAAAAGTTGGAAAAGACATTAGATTAACAATGGTAATAAAAAAATAATACTTATGTTTACAGGAATTATTGAGGCAATAGGCAATATTAGTAAGATTGAATCGAATGGTCCTGATAGTCGCATTGTCTTTAAGGCTGGAAGAATGAAATTAGATGATGTGAAAATCGGCGATAGCATGTCTGTTAATGGGGTTTGTTTGTCAATTATTGAAAAGACAAAAGATTCATTTAGTTCCGACTTATCGAGGGAGACCCTTAGCTTAACAACATTTATGGAAATGAGAGCTAATTCTAAAGTAAATCTTGAAAAAGCAATGAGTTTTTCTTCAAGGGTTAATGGTCATTTTATTGCTGGGCATGTTGATGGCATTGGTGTCATAAAGGGAATGAGAAATGATGGCCGTTCAATTCTTATACTAATTGAGTTTCCTGGAGAATTAGAAAAATACATTTCCAAAAAGGGATCAATTTCGGTTGACGGTGTTAGTCTTACTATTAATGGAACCAAGGAAAATACCTTCAGTATTAATATTATTCCTCATACATTATCAGGATCGATAATTTCAGAATATAATATTGGAACTAAAGTTAATATCGAGGTTGATTTGATAGCACGCTATCTAGAAAAATTAGTAATAAAATAAATAATATATCGGAATTTTTTATTATGTCACTTAATACTACCCAGGAACTTATTAAAGAAATTCAAGATGGTCGTATGATCATTTTAATGGATGATGAAGATCGTGAAAATGAAGGCGATTTAGTGATTGCTGCGTCTTATATTAGCTCTGAAGATATAAATTTTATGGCGCGCTATGGTCGTGGACTAATCTGTTTAACACTGACAGATAAGCACTGTAAAAAATTAAATCTTCCCTTAATGACTAATCATTCTAATACTGGTTTTACAACTAATTTTACAGTTTCAATTGAAGCAGCAGATGGGGTCACGACAGGTATTTCAGCAGCTGACCGCGCACTTACTATTAAAAAAGCCGTTGCACCAAATGCAAAAGCAACAGATTTAGTTCAGCCAGGACATGTTTTTCCTTTGATGGCACAATCGGGAGGAGTTTTATCTAGAGCCGGACATACTGAAGCTGGTTGCGATTTATCAAGACTAGCAGGATTACAGCCATCAGCAGTGATAGTAGAGATTTTAAACGAAGATGGTTCAATGGCGAGACGAGATGATTTAGAAAAATTTGCAGAAAAACATGATTTAAAGATTGGAACGATATCAGATCTAATTAGTTATAGAAAAGAAAATGAGAAGACAGTTGAGCATATAACAGAATGCAATCTACCAACGCAATACGGAGAATTTATGCTTCATGCTTACCAAGATAAATTAAAAAAGAGATTACATTTAGCATTAGTTAAGGGTGTTCTTGCCTCAGACGAGCCAACACTCGTACGTGTACATGTCGAGAATCCTATTTCTGATTTAACCGGTAGTTTGGCAAAAGATAGTGGTTGGCCAGTTAATGATGTTTTAAAACGTTTTTCCCAAGAAGAAAGGGCTGTATTAGTAATTTTATGCAATCAGTATACATCTATAGAATTAATTAATCAGATAGAATCATATAGACTTTCTAAAAATATGATAGACAAGAAGAATACTAATGTTAGCTGGGATACTCGTACCATTGGTTTGGGGGCACAAATATTATCTGATTTAGGAATCAAAAAAATGCGCTTATTAAGTGCTCCAAAACATATACATGCACTTTCTGGTTTTGGTCTTGAGATTGTTGAGTATATTAATGATTGAAATTGATATCATAGAATAAAAATTTGTTGTTTGAGATATTTAAAATTAAAATGGCTATAAAAAAATATAATATAAAGATTGCTATTGTCGCTAGTAAGTTTAACTACTCTATTGTAGATCGTTTGTATAATGGAGCCATAGCAACATTTAAAGAAAATGGGATAATCGAAAAGGAAATAAAAGTTATTAATGTCCCTGGCGCATTTGAAATTCCAGTTGCAGTCAAAACGTTACTTGATAAGAAGATATATGATGTAATTATAACTCTTGGCGTTATTATTAGAGGTGAAACACCACATTTTGGATTTATTGCAAATGAATGTGCGCGTGGAATTTCAAGATTAGCAATAACTAGTGGCACGCCAATTATTTTTGGTGTTTTAACAGTAAATAATAAAGACCAAGCATTAAAAAGATCTGGAAGTGAAGGTGAAAATAAAGGGGCTGAAGCAGCAAAAGCGGCATTAGATATGGTTGAGGCATTACAAAATATTTAGTTATGAATATAAAATCCTATAAAGAAAATATACGTGGACGTATTAAAGCAAGACAGAATGCAGTCCAAGCCCTGTATCAGTGGTTTATTACAAATAAGAATGTAGACGAGGTTATTGCTGAATTTGAGAATGATAAACATAAACTTGCCAAAACAGATATCAATTACTTTAAATCATTATTGAGAGGAACAATTACAAATCATCAAAAACTCGATTCAAGAATAATTAATTTGTTAGATAGACCAGTTGATGAGCTTGATACTATAGAGCGTGCTATTTTGCATATTGGTTGTTACGAATTGGAATATCATAATGATATCCCATGGAGGTCTGTGATTAATGAATCTGTTGGGCTTGCAAAAATATTTGGCGCAGAAAATTCATATAAATATATTAATGGTATACTCGATAAGGTTGTTAAAGAGTTACGTTGCAATGAAACTAAAGATTTAGTCAGCTGAAAGATTTTGAATGAATTTGAGATTATAGAGCATTATTTTAAACCTAAATTACTGAATAATCAGTACGTCCCTACGTTAGGTATTGGTGATGATGCCGCTGTTATAAGTATTGGTGAAGGCGAAGAATTAGTAGTTTCAATGGATACTTTAGTGGAAGGCGTTCATTTTCTAAGAGATACCTCACCTAGGGATATTGCAAGCAAATCAGTATTAGTTAATCTAAGTGATATGGCTGCTATGGGGGCTGCTCCCCGATGGATAACTTTATCATTAACACTTCCCGAGAATAACATTGATTGGATAAAAGAATTTTCATCTCAATTTAATAATTTAGCTGCTAAATATTCTTTATCGCTTATTGGAGGAGATTTAACAAAAGGCCCACTATCAATTACGATTCAGATGCATGGTACCGTACCAAAAGGAAGGTTTCTATGTCGTAGCGGAGCTAAGCCTGGAGACTTAATCTATGTGACTGGAGAATTAGGAGCTGCCGCATATACTTTAAGGTATTTTCTAAATCCTGATAAAAACATAGAGCCAACTAAGGAAGAAATCAAAAAATTAAATCAACCCGAACCGAGAATTCAAGCAGGAATAGTATTAAGAGATATTGCAACTAGTTGTATTGATGTATCAGATGGTTTATTTTCTGATCTTAATCACATTCTTAAGGCTAGTAACGTTGGGGCAGAGATAAAATTATCAAATATCCCTTATTCAAATAGTTTAAAAAAGCTAAATAAAGAGTTAGCTATCGATCTTGCATTGACGGGGGGAGATGATTATGAATTATGTTTTACAGCTCCTCAAAATATGTCTCAATCTGATTTAAAGGAGATGATTGCTACAGTAGAAATTCATTATATAGGTAAAATTAACCAAACTTGTTCAAAATTGAACTTAATGGATGAGAACGGAAAAATATACAAATTTAAATCAAAAGGTTATCAACATTTTTAGTTTTTAAGAGATTTTTTTCTAATAATATTCTGCCATTCTTTCGGACCATCCTTATGTACTGCATTACCATTTGAATCAACAGCTACTGTCACCGGCATATCTTTAACTTTAAATTCATGTATTGCCTCCATTCCGAGTTCTGGGAATGCAACAACTTCTGAATGTGTTATGGCTTTTGATACAAGATATGCCGCTCCACCAACAGCCATTAAATAAACAGCTTTATGTTTTTTAATTGCATTTATTGCTACAGGTCCGCGCTCAGCTTTTCCGACCATACCAATTAAACCAGTTTTATCTAGCATCATCTCTGTAAATTTATCCATTCTAGTTGCTGTTGTAGGCCCAGCTGGTCCTACAACTTCATTATGGACTGGATCAACTGGACCAACGTAATATATAAATCGGTTTTTGAAGTCAACTCCATTTGGAAGGGAATCACCTTTTTTAATTATTTCTTGAATACGTTTATGCGCTGCATCACGCCCAGTCAACATTTTCCCCGAGAGAAGTAGTGTTTCACCAGTTTTCCAATTTTTAATATCATCTGAAGTAATAGTATCTAAATCAACACGTTTAGCGGTAGGGCCTACGTCCCAAGTTATTTTTGGCCATTCGTTCAAATCGGGCGGAGTTTGAAATGAAGGACCAGTTCCATCTAATACAAAGTGAGCATGTCTCGTTGCTGCGCAATTTGGTATCATTGCAACTGGTTTATTGGCAGCATGAGTGGGGTAATCTTTTATTTTTACGTCTAACACGGTCGTTAAACCACCAAGACCCTGAGCACCTATACCTAACGCATTAACCTTTTCATATATTTCGATACGTAATTTTTCAGTTGTTGTTTTCGCACCGCGTTCTTTTAATTTTTGAATATCAATAGGTTCCATTAATGCACTCTTTGCAAGAATCATTGCTTTTTCTGCTGTACCACCAATGCCAATCCCTAACATCCCTGGAGGGCACCAACCAGCACCCATACTAGGCACCGTCTTAACAATCCAATCAACTATGTCATCTGAAGGATTTAGCATGACAAATTTTGCCTTCGCTTCAGAACCACCCCCTTTAGCAGCGATTTGAACATCAATAGATGAGCCTTCTACAATTTCAGTATGAATTACTGCCGGCGTATTATCGCCTGTATTCTTTCTAACTCCAGCAGGATCATCCATTATCGATGCTCGTAATTTATTATCTGGGTGATTATAGGCCGCTCTAACACCCTCATTAATCATTTCATTAAGTGATAGTTTAGTTTTCCATTTCACATTCATACCTATTTTTAAAAAAACTGTAACAATTCCAGTATCCTGACAAATAGGGCGATGGCCTTCAGCACACATTCTTGAATTAATCAAAATTTGGGCCATTGCATCTTTTGCTGGTTTTGACTCCTCTTTTTCATACGCCATATTCACAGCATTAATAAAATCGAGCGGATGATAGTAAGATATAAATTGCAATGCATCAGCAACACTTGCGATTAAATCATCTTGTTTAATTATGGTCATCACTAGAATCTCAAATTCTTTTACCAGCAAAAATTTTGCTAGTATTACCTCTATTTTTTGGGAATATGTATTTAATATTTACTAGTTTACTACAGAGACAGGAATCTCTTCTATTTTTGATTTGGCTTTTAAGGCACTTTTTTGGAAGGATTCAACTTCATCGAAGTTTAAGTAGCGATAAATATCTTTTGCGAGCGGATTAAGATCAGCTGCAAATGTCATGTATTCATCCATATTAGGAATTCGTCCTAGTATCGAAGAAACGGCGGCAATTTCAGCAGACGCAAGAAAGACATTTGCGCCATCACCAAGTCGATTTGGAAAATTACGAGTTGAAGTCGAAACAACGGTTGATTTTGCTTTTACGCGAGCTTGATTTCCCATGCAAAGAGAACAACCTGGTATTTCTGTCCTTGCGCCAACTTTTTTAAATATGTCATAGTATCCTTCCTCAGTAAGTTGGTGTTGATCCATTTTAGTGGGCGGTGAAATCCATAAAGTCGTTGGTAGTGTATCCGATGATTTTTGTAACATTTTTCCTGCAGCTCTGAAATGACCGATATTTGTCATACATGAGCCTAAAAATACTTCATCGATTTTTGTCCCTGAGACCTCAGATAAAGGCTTAACATCATCAGGGTCATTTGGGCAGGCTAAAAATGGCTCTTTTATATCGTTTAGATTAATTTCAAAGATTTTTTTGTACTGAGCATCGGAATCTGGCTCTAATAATACTGGATTTTCTAGCCATGCCTCCATTTCTTGGGCACGACGTTCTAAAGTTCTTATATCCTCATATCCTTTGTCTATCATCCAGCGCAATAAAGTTACATTAGATTGCAGATATTCAATGATAGGTTCTTTACCAAGTCGAATAGTACAACCGCCTGCTGATCGTTCTGCACTTGCATCAGATAGCTCAAAAGCCTGTTCGCATTTAAGGTTTGGCAAACCTTCAATTTCTAGAATACGCCCAGAAAAAATATTCTTTTTACCTTTTTTATCAACTGTAAGATCGCCAGACTGTATTGCCGCATAAGGAATTGCATTAACAAGATCTCGTAAGGTAATGCCAGGCTGCATTTCACCTTTAAAACGCACTAAAATTGATTCAGGCATATCAAGCGGCATAACACCAGTTGCTGCAGCAAATGCGACAAGCCCTGAGCCAGCCGGAAATGAGATACCAATTGGAAAGCGAGTGTGCGAGTCTCCGCCTGTGCCAACAGTGTCAGGTAATAACATTCGATTTAACCATGAATGAATAATTCCATCACCTGGTCTTAATGCAACCCCCCCACGCGTTTGGATGAAATCAGGTAAAGTATGATGCGTGCTAATATCAACGGGTTTTGGATAGGCTGCGGTATGACAAAATGATTGCATAACCAGATCACTTGAAAATCCTAGACAAGCCAAATCTTTCAACTCGTCGCGCGTCATCGGGCCGGTAGTATCTTGTGATCCAACAGTTGTCATTTTGGGCTCACAATATGTTTCTGGACGAATACCATCAAGATTACAGGCTCTACCCACAATTTTTTGTGCTAGCGTGTAACCTTTGCCTGTGTCATTTACAGGAGAAGGTTTACGAAATAATTCATTTGATTTCAATCCTAATGCTTCACGTGCACGCCCTGTTAAACCTCTACCAATAATTAAAGGAATACGTCCGCCTGCCCGTACTTCATCCAGAATAATATCTGTTTTTAATGAAAAATTACAAAGAGTCTCATCCGTCTTTGTATTTTTTATTACACCTTCATACGGGTAAATATCAATTATGTCTCCCATATTCATTTTACTTACATCACATTCGATTGGTAAAGCACCAGAATCTTCTAATGTGTTAAAGAAAATAGGAGCAATTTTTCCACCTAAGCAAAAACCCCCATATCGTTTATTGGGTATAAAAGGTATATCGTTACCCATATGCCAAAGCACAGAATTCGTTGCTGATTTACGCGAGGAACCTGTTCCAACAACGTCCCCCACGTAAGCGAGCGGATATCCTTTTTCTTTAAGTATTTTAATTTGTTGTATTGGTCCTATTTCACCTGATACATCAGGTTTAATACCATCCCGTTCCATTTTTAACATGGCCTGAGCATGTAAGGGAATATCAGGACGAGACCATGCGTCAGGAGCCGGCGATAAATCATCTGTATTAGTTTCACCTGAAACTCTAAATACATTAACTGTAATTTTTTTTTGTAATTTTTGTCTGGAAGTGAACCATTCTCCATCAGCCCATGATTGCAATATAATTTTTGCATACTTATTACCATTGTCGGCTTTTTCTTTGACATCATAAAAAGCATCAAACATTAGCAATGTCTTTGAAAGTGCTTTTGCAGCAGTTTCAGCTAGAACATCATCATCCAAACAGACTATTAAAGGATTAATGTTATAACCACCGAGCATAGTTCCTAGTAATTCTATAGCTTTATTTTTATTTATTAGTGGAGATTCGGTTTCTCCTTTTGTAATTGCAGCTAAAAATCCTGCCTTTATATAGGCAGCTTGATCAACACCGGCAGGTATACGATTGGTAATTAAATCTAAAATAAAATCTTCTTCATCAACAGGAGGCCTTTTCAATAATTCAACAAGAGCAGCAGTTTGTTCTGGGTTGAGTGGTTCAGGAACAATACCTATATCTGCGCGTTCTTTAATATGTTGACGATACTCATTGAGCAAAACATTTCTCCTTTTGAATTTTTTGTGGTGGGTAGTTCCCTGAAGATGACCCTTTTCGAGAGGAGGGTATTATAAAGCAAATTTAATACTAATTTCAGGTCAATTTTCATAGTTCATTAATTTACAGAATCAATAATACCACCACCTAAACATATATTTTCTTCATAAAAAACAATGAATTGTCCTGGAGTAATTGCTCTTTGGGTGGAATCAAAACTAACAAAAAAACGATTATTCTCATTTTTCTCAATAGTACAATTTTGGTCAGATTGTCGATAACGGCATTTTGCTTTGCACTTAAACGGTAGTGATGGGGTTTTTCCGGAGATCCAATTTATATCAAGTGTAGTTAAATATTTATTATGCAACAAAGGATGATCGTGGTCTTGCGCAACAATTAGTTCATTTTTTTCAATATTTTTTTTTACTACATACCAAGGCGAATTTGTTGTATTTTTTACTCCACCAATTCCTAATCCTTGACGTTGACCGAGTGTATAAAAGAAAATACCTTCATGCTCACCAATAGGTTTCCCGTTAGTAGTTTTAATTAATCCTTTTACTGGTTTTATGAAACTACTGAGAAAATTACGAAACGGCTGTTCGCCAACAAAACAAATTCCTGTACTATCTTTTTTGTCATGAGTTATTAACCCCGCTTTTTTAGCGAGTTTTCTCACTTTATCTTTACACAGATCTCCAATTGGAAATAAAGCCTTATCTAATTGAGATTGATTTAAACAACATAAAAAGTAACTTTGATCTTTATTGTTATCTATAGATTTTAGTAATTGAAAGTAGTTTTCATTTTTATTTTTACGAGAATAATGACCTGTTGCGATTTTTTTTGCGCCAAGATTCTCTGCATATTCTAAGAAGGCTTTAAATTTAATTTCTTTATTACATAGTACATCTGGGTTTGGTGTTCGGCCACTTTTATATTCAGTTAAAAAATTTTTAAATACTTTTTCCCAGTAATCATCAGAAAGATCAACTACATTAAGAGGGATATCAAGTTTGTCACATACTTGCATTGCATCTTCAACATCATCTTCCCATAGGCACTTTCCATTTTCTATTTGACGACTCCAGTTTTTCATAAACAGAGCTTCAACTTCATATTCTTTTTCTTTTAGTAGCATCGCGGCAACAGAGGAGTCAACACCTCCTGAAATACCAACAATGATTTTATCTTTTTTCATCTCAAAAATAGTTTAATAATGTTAGTGGATAATTATTTCCTTTTAAATAATCATTTATACAACATAGCACCATGGGACTACGTATTCTATTTTGTTTTTCAATTTCTTTTTTATTCATCCAGACTACTCTGACTATTCCATCGTCTAATTTTCTTTCGCTATGTTTTCTTGAACAGAAACCAAAGAAACAAAATCGCAAGTAAGTAATATTTTTATTATTTTTGTTTGGATAAAGGTAAATACCAATAAGTGATTTTGGCAAAAACTCAAAGGTGGTTTCCTCTAGTACTTCACGTTTAATTGCTTCTATTAGCGTCTCATCTTTTTCTAGATGTCCTGCTGGCTGATTAAAAACAAGCTTACCATCGATTTCTTCCTCAACAAGAAGAAAGTGATTATCTTTTTCAATAACTGCTGCAACAGTTGTATTTGGTTTCCATTGCATTTTAAATGCCTTGATTGTCTGTGAAGGTATGCGGATAATAAGTAACTAGGGGTATATTTTTATTAGGAAACATGATGTCAAACTACGATATATTTTTTCATAAAATTAGTTTAATAATAAGCTTAGCATTTCTATGGGTAATGTTGTCTGGACATTATACGCCATTACTCTTATTGCTTGGAATATTATCAGTACTGGTTGTTGCTAGCATAAGCTCACGCATGAAACTTATAATTCTTGATCAACCAATATTGCAGCTTTATTTTATAAGGTTTATACCGTATGGTTTTTGGTTAATTTTTCAAATCATAAAATCGAACATCGATGTTTGTAAGCGAATACTTAACCCTAAACTACCTATAAGCCCTAGATTGGTTACTGTAAGGTCATCACAGCTTAGTAATTTTGCAAAGGTAGTTTATGCAAATTCAATTACTTTAACACCAGGAACGATCTCTATTGATTTAGATGATTCTAATATTGAAGTACATAGTCTATCAAAAATAGGAGCCGAAGGATTAAAAACTGGTGATATGGATAGAAAAATTACTAGTGCTGAAGCAAATCCTTATGTTTGAAATTACAATATTTATTATATTATTTGCAATGCTACTTGCTTTAGTTTTAGCAATTATTGGTAAGACGGTCTATGACAAAATACTAGCTGTTAATATATTTGGGACAGTCACTGTTTTATTTATAGCTTTATTTGGGTTTTTAACTAAACGCCCTGATTTTCTTGATATTGCTTTAGTCTATGCGTTGATTAATTTTATTTCAACAATAGCAATTTTAAAGTTTTTTGAATATGGAGATATCAGCAGAAGTTCTACTAAAAATGAACAAGGAGATATTTGATGGATATTATCAGCCTTGTTAGTAGCTTATTCATTACGACAGGCGCCCTTTCGATTTTAGTAGGATTACTCGGGGTATACCGTATGCCAGATTTTTATACAAGATTACATGCTGCTAGTATAATTGATACGCTAGGCGCGATGTTAATCTTATTTGGATTAATATTATATTATGGTTTGAACATAGTCAGCCTAAAACTATTATTGATACTAATATTTATTCTGATTACGACACCTACAGCTGCTCATGCGTTAGCAAAATCTGCATTGCATGGTAATTTAAAACCAATTTTAAAAGACGATTAAGTATGATTGTTTTGTATATAAATGTAATTATATTATGCTTGTTAGTAATTACCGCAATTGCAATTAATCAACAAGATAATCTTTTTGCAACCACAATGTTAACAGGAATATTTAGTTTATTATCTGCTTCTCTTTTTGTTTGCCTCGATGCTGTAGATGTGGCCTTTACAGAAGCAGCAGTTGGCGCAGGTATTGCGTTAATATTATTTTTAGGTGCTTTATCATTAATAAAATATAAAGAAAAAATTAAAAATAAAATTTCTTTTTTAGGGTTTTTTATTGTTATATTGACGGGAAGCTTATTAATTTATGGTCTTCAAGATATTCCAGCCTTTGCCTCACCAGAGAATCCAGTACAAACCTATTTAGCCGATAGATATATAGTTGCTTCTGAAAAAGAAATTGGAATACCTAATTTAGTCACATCTGTTTTAGCGAGCTATCGAGGTTACGATACATTAGGAGAAGTTACAGTTATTTTTACTGCATGCATTGGTGTTTTAATGCTTCTAGGAAGAAGCAGAGGCGATTATAAAGGTATAGTTAGTAGGGAGAAATCTTAGTGGAACATCATTTAGTACTGAATGTTGTTGCTAGAATACTTATTCCTTTGATTATGTTGTTTGCGCTCTATGTTCAATTTCACGGTGATTATGGCCCTGGCGGAGGGTTTCAGGCAGGCGTTATTTTTGCGGCAAGTTTTATTTTATATGGCATTATTTACGGGATTGAAAGACTTCGTAAGGTTGTTCATCCTAGTTTTATCAGAAGCCTCTCAGCTCTTGGTGTTTTAATTTATGTTAGCGTTGGGATTGCTGGTGTTTTAAATGGCGGTGAATTTCTTAATTATAATGTTCTTTTAGAAGACCCTAGGACTGGCCAGCATATTGGCATTATTTTTATCGAACTAGGTGTTGGGATGACAGTTGCATCAACAATGATTTTATTGTTTTATGCATTTGCTAGGCCATAACTTAAATTATTCATTCGTATTTATTTTCTCAATATCTGGGTTTTCCCAGCTACCTTTGATGCTGTATTGCTGAGTTAAGATCTTATCGATATTTTCTGGAATAGACTCAAATAGCTCTCCTGCAAAGAATAATACTGCACCAACACCAACACCAACAGGACCAAATAACGCACTTGCTAAGGGTAGGCTATCAGATACTTTGGGAATTACAGTTGCAATTTGATCATAGTCTTCTGTCACCAGTCCGGTACGCCCGCTGATCATAATATCTCCAGATGGACCTATCATTTGTAAATTATTAGTATAAGCCTGACCACTTTCTAGATTAAAATTTCCTTTGATTGTATCGAAGGCAAATCCTTTGTTAAAAAGGTCAGCGAAATCAAGTGACAGTCTTCTTGGTAACGCTTGAATACTGAGTAATCCGAATAATTTGCCAGCTTTTTGTTCAATATCAAGAAATTGACCTTTTTCTATATTCATATTTATTTGACCATTTAGATTCTCCATCGCAAAATTCAATGGCGAATCATCCCAGTTTATATTGAATTCAAGCAATGTCTTAGCATCTTTTATATTAGTAGCAGCATAATTGAATGTATCAAACATTTTCATTATTGAGTCAGAGTCTAATTTGACATAGAGCTCAGATTTATCTATTTCGTCAATACTTGACCAAAATCCATTGGCATTAATATTAACACCAGGTTTTTTAAAACTTAATTTATCAATATTAATTACATTATCTAAGTTAGTCGTTTTTAAGATTAAATGTCCTAATTCATTATTTTTATATATAAAGTTATTTATACTAATCTCGAGCTCAGGAATATTATGAATTTTATAGGTAGTTAAATTTTCAGTATTTTGATTTTCACTTAAAGAAAGGGTTTCAAAATTTAGATATAGATAGTCATTTTTATTAATAAATTTTTTCTTATACCATGCTTCTCCTCTTATTTTTTCACTA
>Ga0066866_10000460_pt1 | contig 15716 bp, 16 predicted proteins | sample ETN01SmetaG_3_FD_66435 | JGI IMG/M metagenome (GOLD analysis project Ga0066866, IMG submission 66435) | Marine microbial and viral communities from oxygen minimum zone, Eastern Pacific Ocean - ETNP2014F12-01SV263 | ecosystem: Environmental > Aquatic > Marine > Oceanic ...
GTGCCTGCAGATAAAGAGCCATTCAATAGCCCGACAAAAAAAATTAAGATTATTCCTAAAAAATTATTTTGTGCAGAGCTCACATATCTTTTTTCATATTCACCATATTTTTTTTCTTTAAATGAGTAAATAGCTAGTGAAATAATTAAAAAACCCAAGAGTAATCTTGATAACTCATCATTTAGATGTGAGATTAATTTAGCACCCATTATTACGCTTGGTAATCCAAATGATAATGATACTAATAAAAGTTTTTTATTAAATTGGACACTTCTAAGAAATCTTAGAGAAGCGCCAATTCCAAGAGCAACTGTTGCTGTTTTATGTACTGCTAATGCATTAATAAACGTAGTATCAAAAATTAATAAAATTGCTGGCAATTGTATTACGCCTGCGCCTCCACCAGAGAAAGCAGAAAATATATTTGAAATTAAAGATACTATAAATAAATAAAAGTATTCGAGCAAATTAATTCCTACGAATCATTGTTCCAATCCCTTCATCAGTGAATAGCTCTAACAATACTGAATGATCAACTGTTCCGTCAATTATTTGTACATGTTCAACACCTGACGCAACAGCCTCAAGGGCAGAATTTACTTTTGGTAACATTCCTTTAGATATAGTTCCTTTTTTTATGAGTTTTTTTACTTCATTTGCGTTGATAGATTGAATTAAATCATTTTTACTATCAAGTATTCCAGTAGTATTTGTTAGAATTAAATATTTACTGGCTTGTAATATGTGAGCTATTTTACCTGCTACTAGATCCGCGTTGATATTGTATGTTTTGCCATCATCCCCTATTCCAATTGGCGCAATCACAGGAATAAACGGAGAGCCATCTAACAAGCTAACAACTTCAGGATCAATACTTTGCACTGTGCCTGTATTTTTAAAATCAACATCTTTGTATTCACCTTCGCCTATAATTTTTTTTGCTCTAATAAGCCCTCCATCCTTGCCTGAGAGACCTACTGCTTTACCGCCTAGCGATGTAATTGTGTTGACTATATCTTTATTTATTAGTCCACCCAGGACCATTTCTATAATATGAATTGAGTTTGGATCTGTAATTCTCATCCCATTTGCAAATTCTGACTCAATCCCAGATTTTTTCAAATATGATGTAATTTGTGGGCCTCCACCATGAATAATAACTGGATGTACGCCCACTTGTTTTAGCAAGATTACATCTTTAGCAAAATTATTTTTGAGAGTTTCATCCACCATCGCATTACCCCCAAATTTTATTACCAATACTTTCCCAGATAATTGTTGGATGTATGGTAAAGCCTCTATAAGTACTTTTGCAGTACTTGGAGTAATTTTTGGTTCATCTCTATATATTACGTCTTCAAGTTTTTTCATTTATTTTAAAATGGCACATTCAAATTTTTATCTATCTTTAGCATAGCATTCTTCATTATTGTTTTAATTTTATTTAATGATTTTTCGTCATCTGCTTCAAATCTTAATACAAGATTAGACGAAGTATTTGAACATCTAATCAATCCCCATCCAAATGAATATATTATTTTTATTCCATCAATATTAATTATTTTAGCTCCTTCAAACTTAGTTAGTTTTACAAATAAATCCATGAAAGTAAAATGATTATTATCTTCAAACTCTATATTAATTTCAGGAGTTGTAGCTGATTTAGGCAAGCTATTTATCATAGATTGCATTTTATTGTAAGATGAAAATATTTCTAGAAGCCTTATAGATGAATATATTCCATCATCAAATCCATACCATTTATCATTAAAGAAAATATGCCCACTCATTTCACCTCCCAAGGTAGCCCCATTTTTAATTATTGATTCTTTAATAAAAGAATGACCTGTTTTAGATAATATTGGGATACCTCCATTTTCAATGATTGTATTTTCTAAATGTTTAGAACACTTAATGTCGTATACAATTTTACTGCCAGGATTATTTTCTAATATAATTTTACTAAACATCATAAGTAATTGGTCAGGCCAAATTATTTCTAAGGATTTATCTATCACAATAACTCTATCCCCATCACCGTCATACGCAAATCCTATATCTGCATTACGCTCTTTCATTTTGTTTTTAAGTTGTACTAAATTTTTAATATTTGTAGGGTCAGGAGGGTGATTTGGAAATTCTCCGTCAACCTCCTCATTGATAATTTCTACTTTAATATTTAGGCTATCAAATATTTTTTTTATAACTTTACCAGTAACGCCATTACCACAATCTATTATTATTTTTAAATTAGAAATGATTTTTATGCTTGATTTAATATTTTTAATATAAGAATCAAGAATATTATTTTCTTTTTTTGGAATCCCTTTTTGGACATCTTTTCTAATTATATTTTTATTCATGTCTGTATATATCTCAGCTATATGGCTTCCAAAGAGTGTTTTATTATTAAGAACTAGTTTTACGCCATTATAGTTTTTTGGATTATGGCTGCCTGTTACCATTAATCCATTTACGATTTTTAAATGATTTAGAGAAAAATACAATAGAGGAGTAGGTAACATACCAATATCTATCACATCATTGCCTGTTAATAAAAGCCCATTAATTAAACTATTTTTAAGTTCATCACTTGATAATCTGCCATCCATACACACACAAATTGGTCCAGTTTTAGAGTGTTTTACTTTTGTGCCTATTGTTTGTCCTAGTAAAAAAAATATATCTTTATTTATTTCGCTAGGGTATTTTCCTCTAATATCATATGCTCTGAAGATAGCATTTGGGATTTTCAATTTATTTTTTACCTGAGGATCCAAAGCCGCCTTTGCCTCTATTTGTTTTACTAAATTCATCTACCACAGTGAAAGTTGGCTTATCAATAGTAATAAATATTAATTGCGCAATCCTATCAAGTGGCTCTATTTTAAAATCTTTATCACTTCTATTCCAACACGATACCAAAAGCTCTCCTTGATAATCAGAGTCGATGAGACCTACTAAATTTCCTAAAACTATACCATGTTTGTGACCTAAACCTGATCTAGGTAATATCAATGCTGCATGTGCATTATTTTCTATATATATAGAGACCCCAGTTGGTATCAATTCTGTTGCATTAGATTTAATAGTAATAGCAGAATTAATGGCTGCGCGTAAATCTAGTCCTGCCGAACCATCTGTAGAGAAGTTTGGCAATTCTTTTATATTTTTGTTGAGTACTTTTATTTTAATGTTATCTAACATTAGACTTCACCAATGAAAGCTTTTTTTTATATTCATCAGCAATAAACTTCATTGTTTTTTGTGCAATATTAATTTTTTTATCTGTGTCTATTTCGACACTATTATATTTTGAATATACAATTACTTTATTATAATCTGATTCAAAACCAAGACCAAGTTCATGGTTAGCTATGTTTCCAACTATAATATCTAAATCTTTATTTTTTAATTTTTTCATTGTATTTTTTTCTAAATTATCAGTTTCTGCTGCAAAACCAACTGTAAAAATATTTTTAAATTCTGTAGAAATTTTCTTTAAAATATCTATCCCACGTTCAAATTCTATTTTTATATTATTCATCTCTTTTTTATATTTTGTCTGAGAATAGTCCTTGGGTCTATAATCTGCTATAGCAGCAGTAGATATAAAGATATCTTTATCTATAATTTTTGTTAATACTGATTCAGCCATTTCAGACGAAGTTTCAACGCATGTTGTTTTAATACCTTGAATTCTTTGCAGTGTAACAGGTCCGGTTATTATTTCTACATTTGCCCCCATTTGTTTTGCAGCAATTGCAATTGCAAATCCCATTTTCCCAGAACTATAATTACTCATATATCTCACTGGATCAATTGGCTCTCGAGTTGGCCCAGCTGTAACGAGAATTCTTTTTCCAGAAAGATCAGAATAAATATTCTTATTAATCAGTTGATCAATAATTTCATCAGGATTTATCATTTTTCCGTACCCAACATCTCCACATGCATGAGTTCCATAATTTGGACCTATAATAGTAATTTCAGCTTCTCGTAATTTTTTAATACTTGCTTGGCTAATTTTGTTATTCCACATATCTGGATTCATTGCTGGTGCAATAAATATTGATTTTGTAAAAGCCAAACAGATTGTGGATAATAAGTCATCACCATGACCATTAGCTAATTTATTCATAAAATTTGCTGTACATGGAGCTATTAATATTATGTCAGCCCATTTTGCCAAGTCTAGGTGGGAAAAATTTGTTAGGGTTGGTGAGTCAGAGTTTTCGGATATAACTTTGTTCCCTGATAAAGACTCAAGAGTAGTTTCGGTGATAAATAGTTCTGAACTTTTAGTCATTACTATCTTAATATCGCAACCTTGCTTTTTAAGTTTGCTGGTAAGGTCAGCAGCTTTATAGGCAGCAATGCTCCCCGTTATACCAAGCAGGATATTCTTACCATTCAAAATATTCATAAAGCTAAGCTCCAAAATAGTAATACTATTATATATATCTCAAAAAATTTAACAATTTTTCAATTTGTTTTAAATTATGACCACTTGTCAAATTTATCCTCAATAAATCTTTATTTTTAGGCACTGTTGGATATCTAATTGCCTGTACAAATAACCCATTCTCAAAAGCTTTATTTTGAATTTTTTTTACTTTTCTTGGACAGCCGTATGTAATTGTCTGTATAGGAGTTATTGATTCATTAATATTTATTTTATTCTCAGTAGCATTTTTTCTAAAAAAATCAATATTGTTTTTCAGTGTACGATTTAATGTTTTTGTTTTCATTATAAGTTTTATACTTTCTCTTGTTGCCCCTACAAGTGCAGCTGGTAGTGCCGTAGAGTATATATATGGTTTAGATTTTTGAACTAAAAAATCTATTAGATTTTTTGAACCAGCTACAAATGATCCAAATGTCCCTACCGCTTTTCCAAAAGTCCCTATATAAGCGTCAATTTTTAAATTTTTACCATGAAAAAAATTCAAGCAAGAAGGAAATATATTTTCATGTTCCCTAAGAACACCAAACCCATGTGCATCATCTACGAATAACAAAGCATCATATTTTTTTGCTATACTTGATAAAATTGGAATATTAGCAATTTCACCTGTCATACTAAATATACTGTCTGTATAAATAATTTTTTTATATTTTTTAAAATTTGCTAATTTCTTTTCAAGATCAACATAAGAATTATGATTGTATCGTATAAGTTTTGACGTAGATAATCTCGTTCCTTCTATTATAGAATTATGATTTAATCTATCTTGAAATATAATAATATTTTTTTCTGATATAGCGTTAGCTAGCCCAACATTAGCTAAATAGCCAGAATTCATCACAAGCGTTGATTCAAAATTTAATAGTTTAGATAAATCTTTTTCTAATTTATGGTGTTCTTCAGTATAACCACTTATTAATGGAGATGAGCCAGAACCAACTCCTAGTTCTTGAATTTTCGAAACAATAGCTCGTTTTATATTTTTGTTATTAGACAGATTAAGATAATTATTACTTGAAAAATTTACGTATCTTTTTTTATTAATTTTAATTATAGATTCTTGAGGAGATTGAATAATTAATCTATCTCTATAATATCCAGATTTTTTAATATCTTTTAGTTCTTGATTATAATTAGACACTCGATCTAAGTTGTTCCAATTTTCAACTTCTTCATTAGTTTTTGATCATGCTGCACGCTAGAGTTTTTAGCAGTAAGTAATTCTTCTCCATAGAATATAGAATTTGCCCCAGCAAAGAAACATAAGGCTTGCATTTGATCATTCATAGAGTCTCTTCCGGCAGACAATCTTATAAATGATTTTGGCATTGCTATACGCGCTAATGCTATTGTTCTTATGAAATCAAATTCGTCGATATCGGCATTATCAAAGAATGGAGTACCTTTAACCTTGACCAATTGATTAATTGGAACTGATTCAGGTTGCTCATCAAGGTTTGCTAAAACATGAATAAGTTTAATTCTATCAATATTCTCTTCGCCGAGTCCTAAAATACCACCGCAACATACTTTTATACCCGCATCCCTAACATACTTAATAGTATTTAGCCTATCTTTATATGATCGTGTCGTTACAACTTTTTTATAGTATTCTTCAGACGTATCTAAATTATGATTATAGTAGTCAAGCCCAGATTTTTTTAGTTCGATTGCCTGCTCTTCTGTTAACATACCTAATGTTACACAAGTTTCTAGTCCTAATTTTTTAACCTCCACTATCATTTCTTTAATTTTGGATAAATTGTTGTTATTCAAATTTCTCCACGCAGCACCCATGCAAAAACGAGACGCCCCATTTTCTTTCGCTTGTTTAGCTTGTGTTATTACCTCTTTGAGAGGTAATGTATTCTCAATATTTATCTCTGTTTCATATCTTATGCTTTGAGAGCAGTATTTACAGTCTTCTGGGCAACCACCAGTTTTAACTGACATTAGAGTTGATATTTGTATTTTGTTTGGGTCATGAAATTCTCTATGAAGTTTGTGAGATTTCCATATCAAGTCATTAAATGGCAAATTATAAATTTGTTCTAATTCAGATAATGTCCAATTATTTTTTATTTTAAGGTTCAACATTTCATTAAAGATAATTCAATATTAGACCAAAACTGATTATTAATCCAAATATATTATTATTTTCAAAGGCTGAAATACATTGATATGGTATTCTATTTTTAGCTAACAAGTGTTGATAAATTATACATAAAGCTGAAATTAGTAAAAAAAAATAATATATTATTGAAAATGAATTTAAGATTCCTATCACTACAAACAAACTTAACGCAAGGTAATGTAACACTAAGCTATATATTATATCTTTATCGCCAAAAAAAATAGCAGATGATTTTATTCCAATTTTTTTATCATCTTTTTTATCAGCCATCGCGTAATAAGTATCATATGTTATAGCCCACATTATTGTTATTATATATAGCAATATACAATTTGTATCAATCATATCCTTCTCTAATATAAACACCATCGGAATACTCGATCCAAAAGCTAAACCTAAAATTAACTGGGGTATTTTAAAGTACCTTTTTGTCAGTGGATATAGAACTAATAAGAAAAGGGAAAAACCAGCAAACAATATAATTTTCAAGCCTAGCATTAACAATAAAATAAAGCATATTGATATTAATAAACCAAATAATATTAGTGCTTCAGGATTTGAAACTTGCTTAGTAGCCAACACTCTGCTTTTTGTTCTTTCAACTTTTTTATCGAAATCTTGATCAAAATAATCATTTATAATGCAGCCAGCAGATCTTGTTACAATTATACCAATTCCAAAAATCAGCATATAAAATAAATTTGGATTACCGTTTGAGGCTATTAAAAAAGACCATAATACTGGCCACATTAATAAATAAAAACCAATAGGTTTGTCTATCCTCATTAATTGCATATATAGATTAATTTTTTCTAACATATTTTAACTATATTTTTCCATCAAGGCCCATTTGAAAATATTTATGTATTATCGAATCTTGATTTTCAAGCAACCAATCAATACTAGGTTCGTTATTCATTGCTTTATGTATTGCTGTAGTAGTTGCTTTTCTATGAATATCAAATAATATTTTATGATCAAGATTTTTATCTTTGGCCACGGATGGATTGAGCCAAACGGAAACAATTATCCCAAGATCATCAACTTTATTTTTTGGGAGATCACCATTTCTTACTGAATCAAGCACGCCATTAGCAATAGCGGCTTGTACTGTCCCCATTAAAATATTTGTATATTTATCATTTTTAACCGTAACTTTGCTTATCATTAATGTAGGAGGACGGACCATTATATCTGTATTCATAATTGCCAAAACTTTCGAATGTCCTTTAGCCTGATTGCCAAGCAAATTAGCAAATGCAGTGCCAAATGGACCATTCATCTCGCCTATTATTACTTCAGGCTCTGCTGCTGTGCCTGGTGGACCGCCTGCTACTAATGCTTCTCCAACCCTCATTATTATTTTTTCTGTCATAATCTACATCCTTTTTATTTTTATGACTATAATATATGTTAAGTCAAATAAATGAAATAAGATATCATGATAAGGTCATTTAAAAATTTTAGCCCAGATATACATAAAACTGTGTATGTTGATAAACAATCAACCGTCATAGGAAATGTAAAAATAGGGAAAGATAGCGCTATGTGGCCACAAGCTGTTGCACGCGGTGATATCAATCCTATTGTCATTGGAGAAAGAACAAATATACAAGACGGTACAATAATTCACGTAACGCACAAGAGCAAATATTCCCCTAGCTTTTCCGTGACAATTGGAAATGATGTCACAATTGGACATTCATCGATTATACATGCATGTAAAATAGCAGATAGGGTTTTGATTGGGATGGGAAGTATAGTTTTAGATGGCGCAGAAATTGCATCAGATACAATGATAGGTGCTGGAACACTTGTCGGCCCAGGAAAACATTTAGAGGGTGGTTATCTATATTTGGGTTCGCCTGCAAAAAAAGTCAGAGAGCTCACTGAAAAAGAGATAAGTTTTCTTATATACTCTGCAAAATGTTATGTAGATTTAAAAAATGAATATCTTACGTAAATCTAAGAACATTTTTTATATTTTTTGTGTTTGGCTTAAAATTATTCCAAATTTCATATGATAATGCCGCTTGTTCAATAAGCATACCCAGCCCATCATAAGCTTTAATGGCACCATTATTTTTTGACCATAACTGAAAATTTGTAGTAGTTTTTGAATAAAATAAATCATAACTGATACTCGAAGAGTTAAAAATATTAGTCGGAAAATTTATTTTTCCATCTTTTAGGCTAATAGGAGTTGTATTTATAATTAAGTCATATCTAATACCATCTTCGTAATTGCACACATTAGATATATTTTTGTATTTATCAATTAATTCTTCCACTTTTGTTTGTGTTCTACTAAGAATATCTATTTTTTCAACGTCAATTTTACTTAAAGAATTTATAATACTTCTGGCAGATCCACCTGCCCCTAAAATTAATATATTTTTTTTTGCTAGAGAAATATTTTTTTCCTTTAAATCTTTGATAAAACCCTCTCCATCTGTATTAAAAGATTTAATTTTATTATTTTGCATTATTAAGGTATTAGCGCAGCCACACTCTAAAGAAGATGCATCGTGGCCATCAGCAAAAGCAAATGCTTGATTTTTAAAAGGTATGGTTACATTTGCACCAAAACCTTTTTTTGAAAAAAAACTTTGCGCGTGTGTTTCAAAATTATCAAACTCTGGTTCAATTTTTTTATACTGAATATTTATACCTTGTTGTTTGGCAAACTCTTTATGTATATTTGGAGACAGGCTATGTTTAATAGGGTTCCCTATAACAGCAAATTTTTTTATTTCATCCATTTTAATGCTTCTTTTGCGTAATAAGTAATTATTGCATTAGCTCCTGCTCGTTTCATACATGAAAGAGTTTCAAGAACTATCTTTTTTTCAGTTAGCCAGTTATTTTTTGACACAGCCTTTATCATAGAGTACTCGCCACTAACTTGATAAATAAATATCGGGATATTAAACTTTTCATTAATCCTGCTAACAATATCTAAATATGGTAGACCTGGTTTTACCATAACAATATCCGCCCCTTCATTAATATCTAACTCAACTTCATTTATGGCATCTTTTTTATTGGAATAGTCCATTTGGTATGTATCTTTATTTGATAACCCTAGGTTTTTTGTAGAACCTACTGCATCTCTAAAAGGCCCATAAAAATTTGATGAATATTTTGCAGCGTATGACAGAAGTATCGTATTATGATATGAATTTTTCTCTAACGCTTGACGTATTTTTTTTATTCTCCCATCCATCATATCTGATGGCGCAATAATATCTGCTCCGCATTTAGCATGACTTAAGGATTGTTTTATTAAAACCTCTATCGTTTCATCATTTAAAATTTCGCCTTTCTTGGAAATAATCCCATCTTGGCCATGAGATGTATAGGGATCAAGTGCTACGTCAGTTATTATTGTAATGTCGTCAATTTTCAATCTTATCTCTGAAATTGCTTTTTGTATAAGTCCATTAGCGTTATAAGATTCACTACCAGTTAAATCTTTGTGTTTTTTATTAATGCATGGGAACAAGACAATTGCCCCAATACCAAGTTTTTTTAGTTTTTTTATTTCTACTATTGCCTTATCAACAGTATGCCTAAATATATTAGGCATAGTTTTTATCTTCTCTATTTTATTTTTTCCTTCAATAAGAAATATTGGCTGTATCAAGTCATGGGGTGAAAGAGTATTTTCTCTTATTAGACTCCTAAGAGATTCTGTAGTCCTCAGTCTTCGCAAGCGTGTATTTGGAAATCTTTTTTTCATTATGATACTCTAACACTTTTTATTTTAAGAGAAGATGATATATTAATCTATCAAGAATTAAAACAATGGAGGGTTTATGTCTATTTGGCATGAAGATTTTACACTGGAACACGTTATTTCTCTCAGAAATAACAATTTAAATAAGCATTTATGTATAGAATTTATCGAATTAGGTGATGACTACATAGTGGCTAGAATGCCAGTTGAAGATTTTACTAGACAATCCAGAGGTATTTTACATGGAGGAGCATCATGTGTTTTAGCCGAAGCCCTTGGAAGCATAGCATCAAATATGTGTATTGATATGAGAAACCAAAAAGCTGTTGGCTTAGAAATAAACGCAAACCATGTTAGACCAGTATCAAGTGGTTATGTTACAGGAAAGACTACTGTTGCAAGCCTAGGGAGAACGGTTCATGTTTGGAATATAGATATATCCAATGATCAAGGAAAGTTAAATTGCATATCTAGATTAACTACCGCCATTGTAAACCTTAATGACAAAGAGAAAGAGTTTAATCAAGAAGCATTAAATAATCTCTTTAAAAGATAATTATAAAAATTTCAGTAGTTTTTTTTCGTAGTTCATTAAAGTTTTTGATTTTATTGTAGGCCACTCCGCTTGTGGTGGCATAGACATCAATATTGAGTCAGCTCTACCATCTGATTGTAAACCAAACAGCGTTCCTCTGTCATATATTAGGTTAAACTCAACGTATCTACCCCTCCTATAAAGTTGGAATTCTTTATGGTTTTTATTATATTTATTAGAACTTCTTTTATTTATAATTTTTATATAACTTTCTAAAAAGGAGCTAACAACGTCTTCTAAAAAAAGCATATAATGATTTTTACTTTTAGTATTTAAATTATCAAAAAATATACCTCCAACACCCCTTTTTTCTTTTCTATGCTTAAGATAAAAGTATTCATCGCATTGATTTTTAAAATTTTTATAGTATTTCTTATTATGCTTATCACACATTTTTTTAGTATTGTTATGCCACAATTTTATATCATCTGCATAAGGGAAGTAAGGAGTTAAATCATATCCTCCGCCAAACCACCATTTATTTTTTGAAATCTCAAAATGCCTTACATTTAGGTGGGAGCATGGAACAAAAGGGTTTTTAGAATGTACAACTACCGACACACCTGTAGCGCGAAATTGTTTATGTTTACCAAGTTTTTTTGATAAAGCACTACTAGGAATAATTTTACCGCTAATAGATGAAAAATTAACAGCAGCTTTTTCAATAATTTTTCCATTATAAATTCCTATGCTAGTGCCACCGCCACCATCTTTATATTTCCAATTTGTTTTTTTATTCTTAGATTTTTTATCAATTTTTATAAAACTATTAAAAATATTTTTCTGTATTTTTTTAAACTTTGACTCTATTAATTTGTAGTCACTGGTTTTAATCATTTCCGTATTATTTCATTTGTTATCATATTTTTTATTATACTAGGTTTTTTCTCATTACCTAAACTGCCATCAACTAGAAAATCTATATTATCTGATAATATGTTTATTATATCTTGTTTGTTATTTATAGAGTACTTATGGCTTTTGTTAGCACTTGTTGAGATTATGGGATTATCAAATTTTTTACATATTTCAATAATTGTTGGGTGATTTGATACTCGTACTCCAATTAAACCTGTTTTAACATCTATAAGCCATTTAGGAGTTGAAGGAATTGATGGAATGAGCCAAGTGTTGTGCCCGGGCCATGAATTTTTAACTTCATCAGTAATTTTTTTAATATCAATTAATTTACTTAATTGTGTAATGCTTGACGCTACTAATAGAAAAGGCTTATCTAGTGTCCTATTTTTTATTTTATATATTTTGTTTACAGCTGTTTCGCACCATGGGTCACATCCTAATCCATAAATTGCCTCAGTAGGATAGCAAACAATAGATCCTGTTTTCAGAAATTCTACAGCATCATCACAATTTCCCGTGATCATGCCTTTTTAGGTCTGAATCTACGTTTCCCTTTTCGCTTCGGAGGTGCATTTTTAATCATTTCAATGCATTTTTCTTCATCTAAGCTTTTTGGTTCCACATCTTTAGGAATTTTTACATTAACTTTACCGTTAGTGATATAAGGACCAAATCTTCCATTTAGAACTTTAATGCCAGATTCTTCAAAATTATTTATATTTATGTTTGCATCTAGCTCTATTTTTGCTTTGATTAGTTCTATTGCCTCTTGTTCTTGTATTTCAAAAATGTCACGATCTCTCACACTAACATTAGTTTTGCCATTTTTTAGATATGGCCCATATGGCCCAATATTGGCTAAGATATCTTCCCCGCTATGAACCCCTATTTTTAAAGGCAAAGCAAACAACTTCATTGCGTCATCCATAGTTATTGATTCAATATTTTTTTTCATTTCATATGTTAATGGCGCCCATTTTGGTTTTTCTTCGTCTTCTTTTGTTCCCATTTGAATTGTCGGCCCATACTTTGTTAATCTGACTGTTACAGGTCTTTTAGTATCAGGGTGTATACCCAAATTTTTTAATTCCCTTTGCTCTGATATATCAACAGTCTTTAGTTTTTCTTCCAAATTAGTTCTAAACGGTTCATAAGTCCCCTTGATACATACCATCGGATCTTGTTCACCATTCGCTATCAAATCAAGATTATCCTCTAGTCTTGCAGTAAATTCGAAATCAACTAAATCATTACTAAAGTGTTTTGTTAATGTGTCACAAACTACGGTAGCTAGGGCTGTAGGTTGAAAATTACTTGCATCTGGATCTACATAGTTACTATCTAGTATTTTAGAAATGATTGTTACATAAGTAGATGGCCTACCTATTCCCAATTCTTCAAGAGCCTCAATTAAACTCGCTTGATTATATCGAGGAGGGGGTTGTGTAAATTTCTGATCTATAACTATATCTTTTATAGTTAACGAGTCATCTTTTTTAAGATTTTCAAGTATTTTTTTATTAAGCTTATCTTTTTGATCATTATCAGATAAATCATATATTTCTTTAAAGCCATTATGTTTTAAGAACGATCCACTATATTTAAATCCAAACTTTTCACCTAAATTAAAATCTATCACTACTTGTTGATTTACAGCATCAATCATTTGCGAAGCAACTGTTCGTTTCCAAATCAGCTCATATAATTTATACTCTGACTCTTCAAGGTACTTTTTAATTTTACTTGGAGTGTTATTAATAACGGTTGGACGTATTGCCTCATGCGCCTCCTGTGCATTTTTAACTTTTTTTGAATACTTTCTTACTTCTTCAGCCTTAAGTTTAGGGTAATTACTATCTAGAAAACCTCCAATATCTTTTAAACAATCATTAGATAAATTAGTGGAGTCTGTACGCATATACGATATTAGCCCAACAGTTTCCCCGTCTTCTAATGCTATACCTTGATAAAGTCTTTGAGCAATACTAGAAGTTTGCTTGACTGAGAACCCTAAAGTTGAATATGCAGCACGTTGCAGTGAAGCAGTAGTAAAAGGAGCACTAGGTCTCATCTTTCTTTCAGATGTTTTTATATCATGAATTATAATTTCTTTGAAATTATTAAGCTCATTCTTGATTGACGTTGCTTCTTCAGAATTTAGGACGCTTGTAATCTTCCCTTGTTTTATCTTTTCCCCATTAATAGTTACTAACTCTAAGTCAATGCAATCCTCTTTAGTGCATGCATTGATAGTAGTTATCCAATATTCAATTGGATTAAACGCATTTATTTCTTTTTCTCTTTCTACAATTAATCTTAGCGCTGGACTCTGGACTCTTCCTCCTCTTGCGTATCTACTAACTTTTTTCCACAGGAATTCTGATATGTCATACCCCATTAAGTAATCTAGAGTTCTTCTGGCAACATAAGCATTCCAAAGATTATGTGATATTTCTCTTGGTTTTTCCATAGCTGCAAGTACGGCGCTTTCAGTAATTTCATTGAATGCAACCCTATAAGTTTTTTTGTTTTCTAAAAGTTTTGCTTTATCTAATATGTCATATATATGCTTAGATATTGCCTCCCCCTCTCTGTCGGGGTCAGTAGCAAAATATACTGTTTCAGCGTCTTTCGAAAATTTTTTAATTTCATCAATAACATCTTTTTTCCCACTAGAAACTTTCCAAACAGGCTTATAATTTTTTTCAACATCTATCCCTTTGCCACCACTAGCAATTAAATCCCTTACATGTCCTACAGAGGCAAGGACCTTATAATCATTACCCAAGAACTTCTGAATAGATTTTACTTTTGTTGGAGACTCTACTATTAATAAATTTTTCATTTAAGTTTACTGTTATAAATACATATTTTTTACTTTATACTATTAAAATGATGGACATTACAATACATTTTTAAAAATATTTTAAATATGAACAAATTAAAAATATTACATTTTCCAGATAATAGACTGAGACAAAAAGGATTAGACGTCGATATATTTGATAAAAATCTTAGAAATCTTGCTAAAGATATGCTTGAAACCATGTATGATTCTAAAGGTATAGGATTGGCTGCAATACAAGTAAATATTCAAAAAAGACTAATAGTTATTGATATAAGCGAAGAACAAAACAATCCAATTTTTCTCGTGAACCCCGTAATTCTTACAAAGGAAAATAAAATTGAATTTGAAGAAGGCTGTTTATCAGTTCCAGGTTTTTATGAAAAGGTGGAACGTTTTAATAACGTTACTATAAAAAAACAAGATTTATATGGCAAAACGCTTAAAATTGAAGCTGATGGGTTACTGGCAGTATGTATACAGCATGAGATTGACCACCTTGATGGAAAACTTTTCGTAGATTATATTTCTGATATGAAGAGAGATAGAATCGCAAAAAAAATTAAAAAACTTACTGAGCAAGGAAAATTAATGCCAAGAAAGGATGTTCCGTATTCAATATAAATTTATATAGGGTGATAATTTGAAAATAATATTTTTTGGAAGCCCATCTTATTCATGCATTATTCTTAAAAAAGTTTTGGAAAAAAACTATAATGTTGTTGGAATTGTTACGCAAGATAAAAAAAAGGGAAAGAGAATTAAAAATAAAAATACCGCAGTTGGGGAATTTGGTGAAAAAAATTTAATTAAAACATTTTATCCATCAAACCTTAATAGTTCCTCGTTCCTCGCAGATATAGAAAAATTATCTCCTGATCTTTTTTTAGTTTATTCCTTTGGCAAAATGTTACCAGAAAAAATTTTAAATATACCCACAATTGGAGCGATAAACATACATTGTTCTCTCTTGCCTCAGTGGCGTGGAGCAGCCCCTATTCAAAGATCATTATTAAATGATGATGATATAACTGGAGTTACTTTTTTTAAAATAAATAGTTCATTAGACCAAGG
>Ga0066866_10000463_pt1 | contig 15662 bp, 10 predicted proteins | sample ETN01SmetaG_3_FD_66435 | JGI IMG/M metagenome (GOLD analysis project Ga0066866, IMG submission 66435) | Marine microbial and viral communities from oxygen minimum zone, Eastern Pacific Ocean - ETNP2014F12-01SV263 | ecosystem: Environmental > Aquatic > Marine > Oceanic ...
GTCGCCGGAGTTGCATGGAACCAATCCCAAATAAACGAAACCTTGGCCAAGCAGGCTCAGCAAACTGCCGTGGAAAACGCCACCAAAGCCACCGAAGCACAACAAGCAGCCGAAGCCCAGGAAGCCTTGGCCAAGCAAAGCCAACAAGCCGCAGAGGAAGCTCGACAAAACGCAGAAATAGCTTCGAAAGAATTATCTAATAATCTAACTCAATCAGACTTCGTTACAGGGGTGGAACTGCTGGAAGCGAATCGCACCTCGGATGGCCTGGCATACTTGGCGCGGGCCATTCGCCGTGACCCAGCCCACTGGCAATCAACTATGCGTGCCATGTCAACGCTTCAGCATAAAAACTTTAATTTAGATATGCGACCTGAATTGACGCACGAAAAACCCGCCCAAGCTCCTTTGATCAGCAAGGACGGTAAAACAATTCTCACATATGTAAACGGAGCAGAGGCAAAAGTTTGGAGCACGGAATCAGGCCAGCTAATCAGTGAGTTTGGAAGTGAAACAAAGTCCAAAGACATAAAACTTTCTCCCAACGGGACGGAGGCAGCAGATCTTGATGTGAAAAATATTGTTCACCTCTGGGACACGTCATCAGGAAACAAGATTGGCACTATTTCACCTGATGAGGGAATAATTACATTTGATTTCGTAGATCACCCCGAGAAAACAAACTTAATTGCAACATACAACGGATCAGGTGCACTCCAAGTTTGGGATTTAGAGGGTAAAGAGCACACATCCCCACTTCGCACCAACGGGCGATTTGTAGGCAGCAGAAACACAAGGCCGAAAATCACCGAGGATAATAAGTTCATATACGGTATTTTTGACGACGGCAAATTTGGCATTTGGGATATTTTAAGCGGCAAAGAAAAGTGCGCGCCAATTGAACACAAATTAAACAACCCGAGCATATACGTATCACCAGACTCCAGTGTCGCATGCCTAAAATCAAGTAACGGCAGAAAGCTACGGTGGTGGAGTACAATCTCATCAAATCCTATTGTCGAAGAGATGACCCTGGAACGCGGATACAGAGACGTATATTTTTCACCAAATAACCAACGTATTTTTATTGCTGGTTACACCGCAAGAGCGGGAAGTTTTCCAGGAAAAGTGTCCATTAAGGTTTTTGACACAAATACAGGTCAATTCATTTTCAATCCCATCAAGGAAGAACAGCAAATATGGTCATTACCTCATTTTAAATCCGGCAGACACTTCATGGTCTCGGATGCCAACAACATGAAAGTTATCGACTTACGCAATGGCGAATTATTATCCAAAATACCCCGGCAGGAACATGATATGACTCATGGGTATTTCAGCCCATCAGGAGATAGAATTGCAATTATATACTCAAATAATACAGTAAGAATTTGGGATTCATTGCTTGGCGCAGCGATTACTGAACCGCTGGCGCACAGATCGATCATCGGTAATTTAAAATTCAGCGATGATGGCACAAAGATCGCCACGAGAGACGGCATGGAGAACGCAAGGATATGGAATGCCTGGACCGGAGAATTGATTGCAGGTCCGCTTGTGCATAAGGGCTTCGCAAGTTTTTATGGAAACAAAATCATTGCTGATGCGGAAGCGCCTCCAACCCCTTTTCCTTTCAAATCAGACACATTTGTCACTTACGACTTATCTTATACCTCATCGCCAAAAGGCCGATTCCAAACGGTAGGGAAAACCCGTTTATGGCCTTCTGCTCCTCGAAAAAGTAGCAATCTTCCCGTTGAAAAAGGCTGGTACTCTGAAATTGAATTCAACAGTAAATCAAATTTGTTAATCGCAGCCAAACGGATAGAAGAAGACAACAATAATCACATAATACAATTTTGGGAGACCGCAAGCAGAAGCAAAACGCATGAAATCGAATACCCTTATTCAGTTGAAAGTATCTTTGCACACCCGCGGCAAAATATTGCAATCGTTCAAACCACAAACACATTAGCACATGTATTATCGCTTGATCAAAAAACAATTATAGGCTCAATAGACCATGAATGCATAGTTGAGGCACGGGGGGCAGCCTTTTCAAAGGATAAACACACATTGTGCATTGCTAAGGAAAAATCGGTATATACCTGGGACTGGAATTCTCAAAAATTACTAAACAAGATAAACTGCCAAAACTTTATCTACTCTATATCATTATCAGATAACTCTAATTTTCTTTGCACTGGCGAACTGAGCTCCAACGAAGCTAATGTTTGGGAAATATCTACAGGAAACAGAATATGCGGACCGTTAAAACATGAAAATGTTGTGCTCAACTCAACTTTTCATACCCAAAACAACCAATCGGTACTCATAACCGCTTCTGCCGATAATAAAATAAGAATATGGAATTTACCAAACGGGAAGTTATTACGTACTCTAGGAGATGAAAACTGGCCAGTTTATATTGACCAAGCCGATAATTTATTCCTCACGGCTGGCGTGGGAAACGATTCCTACCCTAGTTCTATCCGAATCTGGAATATGGAGAACATGAGCAAACAAATACCGGCAATTCCCTACAGAGGTGCTATTTATGCTTCTCGTTTTATGAACTCCGGAAAAATTGCTGCTGCTGCGGATAATAAGGGTAATTTTCAAGCTTGGGATAGTTCCACGGGTAAACCATTGATCCAACCTATAAAAGATATGTATTGGGTTAAGATCTCAAATGACGAGTACTACGCATCCAGCGCTGCTAATGCTCTAAGAATTTACAGAATACCAAGGGAGGTTAATAACGCGCCGAACTGGTTTGCTGATTTCATCGAAGCAATCTCTGGCCAAGCCTTGTCAGAATCAGGTATTGCTAAAGATGTTTCGAAAGAGAAACTTCAAGAATCAATTGATTTCATCACTTCACTTGATGACAGCAAGGCAGTAACAGAGTGGGCAAAGTGGTTCATATCTAACCCTGTAAATCGAACATCATCACCAAATAACAACAAATCTTTTCAGGAGTTGATTAGCGCGAAATCCAAATCATCAAATTTAGATGAATTACGCGAGGCGCTTACATTAGACCCAACAAAAGGCGTTATTTATTCGAGAATAGCAAGATCAATAGCGCAACCGGTCGAAAGCCCTCGGACTGAAACAATCGACCATGTTATTGATGATAATATAAAATCTTGGTATGTGAATTACGACACATTAAATAGTGGTGTTATCATCGAATTATCTAACCCATCTCCAATACACGGAATTCGAATTCACGTCCACCGTATATTCGATCGAAACCCTAAAAGTTTTGAACTAGCCATATCCGAAGATAATATAAATTTTAATGTTGTTGAAACAGGGCAAATCCCCTTGTTTACAGGGAAATTACTAACCTTTGAGAAAGCATTTAATAAACCTATTGATTCTAAATATGTCAGGATAACATTCCCCACTGTTCGTAACGCGGGCACGTTGGATCACTTTAGCAACTTACATGGATTAGAATTGAGTGAACTGGAATTACTAGGCGCAAACGGCAACGATATAACAAAATCCACAGACTTGATTAAGCCAACAAACAATGAACATAAAAATTATAACTCACCCGCTGAACATTATGCCCTAACTGGCACCAAACTGGAGCCTAATATCCCCGAGACATGGTGGTCCCTCGCTGATGTTTACGACCTAATGGGAAAGCACGATCTAGCAAGGCAGGCAACTGACAAAGCACTGGCATTGAACCCTAATGACCCTAATGCGTTATTGATTTCCTCTTTATTAAGGGAAAGAGCCGCAGGAAAGGAAAAACTTGATCAAATGTCAGAGTTCTCTAAAGCAATAGAAATAATTTCCAATAGTAAAGCCGAATTTGATTATTTAGACCCACTGTTACAATCGGTGTATGATTTAAAATCTTATCAAAGCACTAATCTGACTCAATTAGCACTGAGCACGGCACAGAAAAAAATTTGGGGCAACGAGGGTGTTTTTGCCGTCTTACTTTCAGAATATGCCGCATCTACTTCTGGTGAAATTCAAGCCTTAATTGATTACACTCGAGTCCTTTTTTATCGGAGTGAGAACGAAAAAGCATTGGGGCTGCTCGATAACGCGCTAAAAGACAACCCTAACAACCCGGAGCTATTATTTAATTTGGGTGGTGTTTATAGAAATCTATCTAAAACAAATTTAGCACTTCAAGCATACCAAAAGGCCAGTCGACTGTTTAAAACGGATAATGCGGATTCCTTAAGAAATCGAAGAATAGCATTTGCCAGTGCCTCCTCGATACTTTCTCAACAGGGAAAATTAGTTGAAGCATACCAGGAACGTATCAAGGGGAAAATCGTACTCCGGCAAAAATCAACTGAATCAAAATACATTGATTTAAGCACAAAATATAATGCGCCGTTGGACGAGAAATGGTATATGTTAAGCCGTAGCCGAGGCGGCCTCTCGTTATTGCCAACGGGACTGACCGAACTTGATGGAACGAAATATGATATAAGGGGGATGGTCCAACTTAGCGGCAGGCAACTTCAAAATGCACTTGGAAAAAACAATCCGTTCCCCCGTAGTGTGAAGAACATTGATTTTTCAAATCAGCGATATCGGTCAATTAACTTTCTGCACGCTACAACCTGGACCGATCCAGACGGAACACCTGTCGCAAATTACGTTATCAACTATTCTGACGGCACAAGCCATGTTTTACCTATAGTTTATGGTGAACATGTGAGAGATTGGGTTATTGACACTAATATTGGCCTACTAGACACACCAAAATCTAAAATTGGATGGAGAAGTTCGAGTATCGCATTGTTTCAAACAACTTGGGCAAACCCTCACCCGCAAAAAGAAATTCAATCCATCGATTTGGAATCAGAAATGAGTTTCTCAAATGTTTTTATTATTGGGATTACAGGAAACCCTGATTCTGCGGGGGAAGGTGAAAGCCCCTCCAATAATAATTAGGACTCCTCGCGGAAATGAGCCCTATCCCACCTGAATAACCACGAAGATAGTTCATCACCTTCAAACTTCGTAACTTTCGTGGTTTTTCTTAGAGAAACAAACCGCCCCAAGCTGATTCATTGAAACCCACCACTCCGGTTTTGCCTTTGATGGCAAAGGGACGCTTTACCAGATTGCCGTTCTTTGAGAGAAGGTTGATGGCTTCAGCATCTGTCATGTTGGGGAGCTTTTCTTTCAAGTTAAGCTCTTTGTAGTCACCGCCCGAGGTGTTGAACAGTTTTCGGATGTTGCCGTCGTGGTTGGAGAGCATGGTTTCCAACTCGGCCTTGGTCGGCGGCTGCTCTCGGATCGGGATCAATTCGTATTCGACCCCCTTCCCGTCCAGATGTTTTCTGGCTTTGCGACAGGTGTCACAGTTTTTGTAAGCGTAAACTTTTAGTTTCACTATTCAGATAAACACAAAAAAGGCGGCCTCTTGGGCCGCCTCAAAAATCTCCCAGCTCTGCTATTGCACTGCTTTTGGGTGAACGGTGCAACTCGCATCCGATCCAACCGGAGCAATCGTGTAAGACCCGCCGCCCGGGCAAGTAGGCATACCATCCTTGAAGTATGCCCCCAACTGGCTTTCGCTCGGAGTGTCGCCGTCCGCTCGTTTTTCCTGCGTGGCCCACATTTCCTTGCTGCCATCAATCTGTTTCAACTGTGCATGGCATGCGGTTTTCTGAGCGTCCTTACGCATCTTGCTAAAGTTGGGAACGGCCACTGCAATCAGCAATCCTATGATGGCCACAACGATCATAATTTCCACCAGAGTGAATCCCCTGGCCCGCATTTGTTTGATCTTCATTTTCTTCAAAGTACTCGTCCTGTTTGAGACCGCCGCTTGGTAGCAAAACAGCAGCATTTGTCAACAATCTAGTAAACCCCGCGCACAAACGAAAGTTGCAGGACTTGCCCAAGCGCTTGGGTCATTGAGACTCCTTGGCTAAATCGTAACAGCGGATTTCCATGTCATTGCGGAGGTAGACATTGCGGTTTGCAAAGGCGGGATGGGACCAGACCAACTTACGACCTGCGACCTCATGGGTCGGTTCGATCAGTTTGGCCCGGCTGATTTCTGAATATCCATCACCAGTCAGCTTGGCAATAATCAACTCGCCGTAGTCATTAGCCAGAAAAAAACGGTTCCTGTTCCGGATAGTGAATACATTTGCCCAACTAGCTGGTCGACGCCCCTTCGCTGGAGCGAATGTCGACCACAGTATTTCACCGTCAACCAAGCGAAGGCAGGAATATTTTCCGTTTGGCCCGCAGGCATAAACCAAGCCGTCCTGAATGAAGGCGGTATTGTGAACGCCAGCAATGCCGCGGCGAGTTGTACCCTTCCAGAGCAGCTTAGCCGTTTTGCCGTCTTCAGCCACCTCAACACAGGCGCAGACGCGGTTGAACCCCATCACATAGACCCGGTTTCCCTCCACCACCGGCTGGCCAATCGACATGGCGTAGGTCGGCTTGATCTGCACGGACCAGTAAACCGCGCCATTATCAGGATTGAGCGACTCCAGTGCGTCACTGTGCCAAACCAGCAGTTGCTCCGTCCCGACTATGCGCCTGACGATCGGCGGGCAATAACCGGGTTGTTCCGCGCTCAAAGCTCGCCACAATTCCCTGCCCGTCACCTTGTCAAAGGCAACACAAGTGGTTCCTTTCCCCCCAACGATGCAGATCAAGTGCTCCCCGTACACAAGCGGATGGGCCGCGGTGCCCCACTCCGGAATTTGCAGCCCGTAATCCCTTTTGAAATCGCGATTCCACAGCACCTCGCCACTTTTCGAGTTGAAACAGAACAGATCCCCCTCCGCACCCAGCGCGTACACGCGGGCGCCGTCCACGGTGGGCGTCGCACGCGGGCCGATCGCGTAGGCGGCCACGGTCGTGTACGGGCAGTCCCACTCGTGCGCCCAAAGTAATTTCCCGTCGCCTTCGTTCAGGCAAACCAAGCGCTCCTTGCCGTGCAGCATTTTGCGGACGAAGTTAATGTTGCGAGGTGGCGGGCCGTCATGAAGGAACTTGGTTTTATCAGGATCCACCTCCGCCGCCAATCGATCCATCACAAACACTCGACCTTGCGCGACGGCCGGGCCGGAATACCCAGATCCCAGTTTAGTTTGCCAGCGCAACTTGGGTCCTCCCACCGGGAAACGCTCGATGATCCCCTCTTCGATCCATTCCGCATCGCGGTTTGTACCGAGCCACTGCGGCCAATCCTCCGCTTGAGCAACCGATAGAAAACCAAGGCAAGCCAGCAGCAGATTTATCAAAAAGAATTTCAAGGAAGCAGAAAACGATACCTTAACGGATCTTCAATAGGTGTTTATCAAACCAATCTCCGACCGTCCTTAATTCCGCGGGTTCCGCTTCCCATCCGTGATCCTTTCCGGGCATGACGAGCAACTCCGCCTCGACGCCAACTGCCTCGAACTTGGGTATAATCCAGTGCGCCTGCTGAATCGGCACCAACCGGTCTGCGTCGCCGTGGATGATCAGCGTGGGAGCATCCCCACTGGAAACATGCATGACAGGGGCGACTTCGCGGAGTTTCTCAAGCACCTTTGGCTCTTCCGTGATGCGCTTGTACCAATTTTGATCACGATCGTAGCTGTGAAAGTCCAGCGCAGCCAAATACGGATTTCTACCGTTGAGCAGTTTGCGGATAAACTTGTCAAAATGCTGCCCTTCCTTGCCGTAGTTCAAAAAATCAGTGGGTGGATAATAGGCCATCACTGCCTGTACTTTGCTCGATTGACGCTCCACTGGATCGCTTGCGTTGGGATCGCCGTCTAGTCCGTCAGTCCCTTGCATAAGCGACAAATGTCCGCCGGCTGATCCGCCGATAATTCCGATGTATTCCGGATCAATACCGTAGCTCTTGGCTTTATGCCTGATGAAGCGAACCGCACGGTGTATGTCTTCCCTGATTTCAGGGACGGTAAACTTGGGCTGACTTCCGTGCACTACAGCGAACAATGTGTAGCCACGTTCGATGAGTTCGGACCAGATAGCACGCTTTGCTATGCCATTTATTTTTTTTTGAGCGCTAAACCAACCGCCGCTCACAGCAAACACTAACCCTCGGTTGTTGCGCTTCGCCGTAGGTTGGAACACATCCATTGTCATCGCTAATCCGTGCTTACGACCATAAATAATTTCACCATCTCGTTTAAATGGAGGGGGATTGTCTTGGGTAGCAGCTGCATGAGCTACACAGAGAGCACCGGCTATGATGTATAAGGAATGTCGCATCATCATGTACTGTATAGATACAGTCGTAGTCCGAATCAGGGCAAGATTTTCTTAATCATTGGCAATAAAGAATGACCCAGCGACGATTCGGCGGATTCGTCACTGGGCCGGGAGGAACTGAGGATAAATGCACGCTCAGATTTCAAGAAACTATGCCCTGTGTAGATAGATTGTCAACAAGAAACGAAAACTTGCTATAAACAAAAGGGAAAAAGCGCACTTAATAAGCGCCTGTAACGTTACAGTTTAAATGCATTGTGGCGAATGGTTGTTTAAGTAAGTTGTAAAAAATAGCGAACAACTAGCTCATTCGATGGGTTGTGATGTGGGTAACTCATCTTCCTCTGGCGTCAGAGGATCCCCTAGCCTCACTTCCTCCTCAACAACTTCAGAATGTGGGGCGATTTTGCGGCGTAAACTTGGAATCTCTTTGTCTATGGCTACCTGTAGATTGCCTAGTAGTTTTTTCGACGATTTTGATGAAGAGAAATCATGTATCCCGTGAACATTCATGAGATCTAAAACCCTCGGTTTGACACTGTCCCAAATTGAGTAGAGATCGGCTCTTTTCTTGATAGAAAGTTCGTGTCTGTACGCGCGTTTAAAGAAGGTATTAAGGCCTTCCTCGGTGGCAATAGAGTGCCTCAACTGCCTTAGGCCAAATGACAGCAACCAGCAGAAGAATGTGATGACGACAAGGGTTATCACCGCAATAAGGCCCGGAACGGTTAATGCCTCCCAATCCTTTTCAGCTAGAGCCTCACTCCATTCCGGTTTGAACCACCAACGATATGTCAACCACCCGCCTCCTCCGCTCAACATTAGTATGCCGATAAAACCCAAACGTATTCTAGAGACCAACCGACGGTAAGCAGTCACAGCCTCGAGGCAAACTTTCACATGCACTGACAGTCTCTGGGCTTGTGCAAGCAATCCGCTGACTAGATTGTCGGCTCGCCGCGCGGGGGCCCTCATTATTTCGGCAACCAATTCATCACGTGAGATGTCAAAGTCTTCCAACGGAACAGGTTTGGCGTTCTCTTCTAAAGGTCGGGAGGCAAAGCCAGGGAGGTATGTTGTGTAAATCCGTGGAGTGTCCTTGGTTGTGATACTCTTGGAGAGATTCCAGCAAAGGGTGCCGTAAATACGTGCGAAATCCCGAATGTTATCACACAGATCTACCTTGTTGAGTACGATCAACAGTTTGTGATTGATGGCGCTCAGCTGTTTGGTGAGAATTGAAATTGATTCACCGGTGGTTCCTGGCTTGTCCGGATCAAAAAAGAACAGAATCAAGTCAGCGCTTTCAGCAAACAGCCTGACGCTTTCCCGGAAATCGTAATTTCTAAGTTGATGACTGGTGTCGGAATCGGTCATCCCGGGGCTATCTATCAAGGTCACTTGCTTGAGTTTTTCTGACGGACAAGTCTTATAACGTAGCTTGGCGAGAAACTCCCCACCAAGACTGGCCAGATCCTGATAATCCAAATCGGGATGAGTCGCCAAGGCTTGTCCGTCGAGAGTCTCTTCCTCCTCCCCGTAAGCAACCAGAGTAAATCCGTCATCTGTCGGCGCAATTCCGGATTCCTGCACATCGATTCCGGCAATGTAGTTAATGAACGACGACTTGCCGGATGAGTGGTTTCCGAGAAAAAGTACTGTTGTCGATCCCGGCACATCTTTGTCGCTTATTGGCAGGTTAAAGCGATATCGACTCGCTAGTAGCGAGAGTTTTCTAGCGTAGATCGACCGGACATTACGCTCGAGTTTTAACAGGTCATCCATTCCATATATCAGTTCAAGCAGATGGCCCTTTATAATCGATGTTTAACTGCTCCCAAAGGAAAATTAACCCTTTGATCTAGAAATGGGATTCACACAGGCATATTCGACCGTTAGCATGGCCACGCATGAGTTTGACTGAAGAAATGACCATCTTGGCCAAGGACGCCCGTGCGGCCTCTCGCCGCTTGGCCTGTCTTTCCAATAATGACAAAAACAAATGTCTCTTGACTATGGCCAACGCCATTGAGGCTAACGCATCGTCAATACAGCAGGCTAACGCCAAGGACATGGCCGCCGGTGCCGAACAGAACTTGGGCAAACCAATGCTGGATCGTTTACTGCTGGACAAAGCTCGTATCGCAGGCATGGCTTCGGGCTTGCGCGAGGTCGCTGGGTTACCTGACCCGGTTGGGAGGGTTATTGAGGAGCGCACGCGCCCAAACGGATTAAAACTAACCAAGGTCGCCGCCCCGATCGGGGTGATTGTCATCATTTATGAGTCACGCCCAAACGTCACCGCCGATGCTGCCAGCCTTTGTTTCAAATCTGGCAATGCCACAATCCTACGGGGGGGAAAAGAGGCCATTCACTCGAACCAAATCATCGCAGAAATCATGACTGAAGCAGCAATTAAGGTGCTTCCGGCCTTTCCATCAGATGCCGTTCAGGTTGTCCCCACGACAGATCGCGCTGCTATTCCAGAGTTACTATCGCTAACCCGCGATGTTGACCTGTGTATCCCACGCGGCGGCGAAAGCCTCATTCGCGCAGTGGCCGAGTGCTCGCAGGTTCCCGTCATCAAACACTACAAGGGCGTATGCCATGTTTATATCGACGGCGCTGCTGACCCGTCAATGGCAGAGGAAATCGCATTCAACTCGAAAGTAAACCGACCCGGGGTATGCAACGCCGCCGAAACGTTACTGATTGACCAGGCGATCGCTCGCGTGGCTTTGCCGCGCTTGGCTAAACGCTTGGCCGAAGCCAACGTTGAATTGCGCTGCGATGAGGCATCACAACTACTGCTCGATGGAAGCGGCATCGATGTTACCCTTGCTACTGATGCAGATTGGGATGAGGAGTATCTCGATCTCGTACTGTCAATAAAAGTCGTCGACGGCGCACGCGAGGCAATTGAGCATATTAACAAATACGGCTCTGGCCATACAGAGGCCATTGTCACCAGTAACGAGTCGACGGCGAGACGTTTTCAAGTCGAGGTCGATTCATCGACGATTTTCTGGAATGCCTCGACCCGGTTCACCGACGGTGGTCAGTTTGGCATGGGCGCCGAGATCGGCATCAGCACTGACAAGATCGGTGCACGCGGCCCGATGGGCCTGGAGGAGTTGACCAGCTATAAATGGATCGGCGTAGCTAATGGTCTGATCCGTTCATGACCGTGGGTGAATCGATACTCGATGCTGTCCAACGCCTTAGTCGGGCGGGCATCGAGTCGCCGCAAGTCGATGCAGAATGGCTGTTGGCTGAAATATTGTCATGCAGTCGCACGGAGGTTTTGCTTCGCGCTGAAGCCGTAATCAGTGCAGGGCAACTAGAGCGGCTTAACAAGCAACTAAAGCGGCGTTCATCGCGAGAACCGTTGCAGCACATACTCGGGGTGGTCGGTTTTTTTGGCTACGAATTCCGCGTGTCCCCGGCTGCGCTGATTCCAAGGCCTGAGACAGAAACTCTCGTAGAGTTGGTACTAGGTTTACTCACGCCATTCCCCTCTCCTGTTATCCTCGACCTTGGTACCGGGAGTGGATGCGTTGCCATCTCGATTGCCAAGCGTTGCCCGTGCGCGAATGTGATAGCGTCGGACTGTTCTTATCCCGCTTTGCAGTTGGCGCAGCAGAACGCCGAGTCACTCGATGTGCTTTCTCAGATAGACTTCCGTGAGGCCGACGGCCTAACATCCTTGGCCAAGGGCGAGCAGATGGATTTGATCATTTCGAACCCTCCTTACATCCCGACCAGGGAAATCGCCGGGCTACAACCAGAGGTACGGTACCACGACCCACACCTCGCACTGGACGGTGGTGGTGATGGCCTAATGTTTTACAGGATGCTTGCAGCAAGGGCCCGCCACCACCTAAAACAAGGAGGGAAATTGGTAGCTGAGTTTGGCGACAATCAGGAACAGGACGTTGAAGAGCTGTTCAGGCAGGCCGGTTGGCCAAGAGTGGAGATCGCCTGTGACTTAAGCGGGCGCCCGCGAATCGTGATTGCCTCCCCAACACAATGACGCAACACTCCGCGCCGACATATCATTATGGATTGCCTGGTCATAAAGGGAGGGACGCCGCTCAAGGGCGAAGTTAAAATCAGCGGCGCTAAAAATGCCGCACTGCCACTGATGGCTGCCACGCTGCTGACGCGCGAGGAATGCGTTTTGCGCAATCTACCAAACCTTAGCGACGTACGCTTCATGGTGCGTATTCTGAGGTCACTCGGAGCATCTGCCGAGATGAGTCGCGGTACCGTCCGGATCCGTGCAAAAAACATCGAGGGCTTCGGCGACTATGATTTGATTCGCAAGATGCGTGGCTCGATCTGCATTCTCGGCCCTCTCGTGGCGCGTCTCAACAAGGCCAAGGTGTCAATGCCAGGAGGTTGCGTCATTGGCGCTCGCCCGATCGATCTGCATCTCAAAGGAATGCGCGATCTTGGTGCCAAAGTACGTGTCGAGGCGGGCTATGTGCACGCCAAGGCCAAGGAGTTGGTTGGCAGTGAGAGCTTCCTCGGCGGACGCTGTGGCCCAACAGTTCTTGGCACTGCCAACTTAATGATGGCCGCTACGCTGGCCAAGGGGACGAGCGTTATACACAGTGCCGCATGCGAACCAGAGATCGAGGACCTGGCCAAGTTCCTCAATGCAATGGGAGCAAAAATTTCCGGCGCTGGCAGTCCGACGATTACCATCCTTGGCGTTCGACGGCTTGGTGGCGCAGAGCACCGTGTTATCCCAGACCGAATCGAAGCCGCCACTTATGCTCTTGCCGGCGCTGTGACAGGTGGTGACATCATCTTGCGAAAATGCATCCCCGGTCACCTTAGTGCGGTACTTGACAAGATGCGCGAAGCAGGAGTGCAGCTGCGGTTAGACCGAGACACGCTCCGGATTCGCCCGGCGAAACAGTTGCGATCAGTAGACATCACCACCATGCCGCATGCCGGTTTCCCGACCGATGTCCAAGCGCAGATGATGGTGCTCATGTTAAAGTCACCGGGGATTAGTATTATCCCTGAGCGAATTTTTGAATCGCGCTTCACGCATGTGAACGAGTTGGCGCGGATGGGAGCTGACATCTCGATCGAGGGATCAAGCGCGATTGTCAAGGGTGGCCTGCCTCTCAGCGGCGCGGATGTCATGGCCAGCGATCTCCGTGCCTCGGCAGCACTGGTGCTCGCCGGATTGTCAGCCTCAGGCGTCACACGAGTGAACCGAGTATACCACATCGATCGGGGCTACGAGGATATCGACGGCAAGCTGCGTGCGCTTGGCGCCAATATTTCACGCGAGCCCGGCCAGTGACCTGGAAGTTCCTGCCTAACAGACCCGTTTTCGCACTGTCGGGCATTGATGTGCTTGACTCAGTGGCGCTCTAAGCCGGCCGTTTCACGGCGATGTGGGATGGTTTAAACACCCCTTGCCACTCATCCAATGCTACCATGTTATCATGCGCGACTGTTTGCGTGTCATGCAACCGCACGAAGAACCTCTGTACGAAGGCGGACAGAGAACGTCGAGATTTCGATGAAAAGCCTTGCAATGAAACATTGGAAGCAGTCTTGATTTACGGGTTCGATTTGGGCATAGTCTGCTCAACTCACACCTATTAGTCGTTTCTGTACGACGGGTGCGTCAATGCGTACAGGCCGACAATCCAAATGCCATTCGATGAAGGATACACCTGATAAGACAAAAATGCTCGCATGGATTACCGGAGCCGGTGGACTGATCGGGAGCCACATTGCAGCAGCGGCCAGTGTTCACGCCCCTCAGTGGCGGGTTCGCGCCTTGACGCGAGGCGACTTTGACCTGAGCGACTTCAAGGAAGCCCGAAGACAGTTCGAGCTCGACCGGCCCAAGTTGGTGATCCACTGCGCCGCAATAAGTGACCCGTCACAATGCGAGACTCAACCCGCCCGGACGAGACTCACCAACCGCGAGGCAACATTCTTTCTGTCCTGCCTCGCGCAGGACATTCCGATGATTTTTTTTTCATCGGATCTAGTGTTTGACGGAAAGAGCGGAAACTACACCGAAGAGGACAAGCCGGCACCGCTGACGATTTACGCGAGAACCAAGGCTGAAGCCGAGGCGCTGGTACTTGCCAACCCGCTGCACTCCGTCGTTCGCACTTCGCTGACTGCCGGCCAGTCACCCAAAGGGAATCGAGGCATAGAGGAACAACTCAATCTCCGCTGGTCTAAAGGCAAGAGCGTCAAACTGTTCTCCGATGAGTACCGCAGCCCAATCGCTGCTGAATGCACTGCCCGCGCCATCTGGGAACTAGCATCAGCCAAGTGTCCCGGACTTTACCATCTTGGCGGACGCGAGCGAATGTCCCGTCTCGAAATTGGCTTGGCCGTTGCCAGTCGGCATCCCGCGTGGAAAGCAAAAATCGAGACCTCCAGTATACACGAGTATGACGGCCCACCAAGGGTCGCCGATACCTCACTCGATTGCACCAAGCTCCAGCGACTTCTTTCATTCCCTCTAACTGGTCTCCGCGAGTGGTTGACGCGCGGTTCAATGCAACAAGCATGAATCCTTACCGTGGACGCATCGCCCCGACACCGAGCGGCCTGCTCCACCTTGGCCATGCACGGACATTCCAGACCGCCCACAAGCGCGCACGCCAAGCCGGCGGCCAACTGGTATACCGTACTGAAGACCTCGACCCGCATCGGTGCAAAGCAGGGTTCGCCGAGGCCGCAATGGCTGATCTAAAATGGCTGGGGATCGACTGGGATGAAGGCCCTGACTGCGGTGGCCCCCACTCGCCGTACACCCAGAGCAAGCGGATATTCCACTATAGCGCACTCCTCGAATCATTGAAAAGGCGCAACTTGGTATACCCATGCCGCTGCTCACGCAAAGACGTGGTCAAGGCGGCGAATGCCCCGCACGAAAGCGACGACGAACCGATATATCCCGGCACATGCCGGCCAGCGAATGGTCGTGAGGCTGCATTCTGTGTCGATGATGAGCCTCGGGTAAACTGGCGGTTTCGGGTTCCCGACAAGTTGAACGTATCGTTTGTGGATGGATGGTTCGGAACCCAGTCGTTTATTGCCGGTGCCGAGTTTGGTGACTTTGTGCTGTGGCGCCACGACAACATTCCAAGTTACCAGTTGGCAGTAGTGGCGGACGATCACGACATGGATATCACCGAAGTTGTACGCGGGGAGGACTTGCTCAAGTGCACTGCACGGCAACTACTGGTTTACGATGCTTTCAACTGGAAACCTCCCTCTTTCCATCATTGTCCTCTAGTAACGGACAATAACGGTCAACGCTTGGCCAAGCGACACAAAGCTTTGAGCCTTCGGGCCATGCGCGATTCCGGGGCAAACCCGTCGGAAATCCTCAGTAGATTAAACAGCTAACAGTGGCGCAGGGT
>Ga0066866_10000468_pt1 | contig 15603 bp, 13 predicted proteins | sample ETN01SmetaG_3_FD_66435 | JGI IMG/M metagenome (GOLD analysis project Ga0066866, IMG submission 66435) | Marine microbial and viral communities from oxygen minimum zone, Eastern Pacific Ocean - ETNP2014F12-01SV263 | ecosystem: Environmental > Aquatic > Marine > Oceanic ...
GGTAAAACCTCAAATCTTTCGATTCGTCAGTCTCAACCATTCAACTCATTTCGTGATCATTATTTGGATTCGATTGCCAACAGGTTGATCGAAAGCCTATCTTCTCAATCAAGCGAATAGTTTAGTCAAGGGATACTTTGGAAGGTATACATTGGCCACGATGGAATATCTTACCGAACATGCCTTCCAGTATAAGGGTAGCGATTGGGCTGCCATGGTATTCACCTTTACCTCGCTTTACCTGTTGGGGAATAAAAGCCGCACCGGATTCTTGATGGGGATTATTGCCAACATCTTCTGGTTCACCTACGGATATCTTACAGGCAGCGCAGCGAATATGTTCTGCTCTTCAGTTGTAGTTTATCTTCAGGCACGAGGCTGGTTCAACTGGGCTGAAAAGGATGCACCGGAAGAAACTCCAAACTTCTGACCGCTTGACAGTAAACTGGCAGTGGCGTCCCATTGGGTTGTTATGGAATCGCTCACCATTGAATCCGTAGTGACAGAGGCTAGGCAGTCTAATGAAATGGTCCTTGGCCAAATACTCGACAACATGGCTGAGGTTAATTCTACCGATGGTGTTGACGGGGTGTTGGAGTTATTCTTAAATGACATGATTAACTCTACGGTTGTCCCCGATCCGATCAACGCGGCGGATGGTCTCTATCAACCCTTGATAGACATTTTGGCTTGAAGACGGCGTCGCCGGTAAAGCGTGGGCGGTAAGAGGCACGGAGGGGTTTGTGGTCTTTCCTTACAAAAGTCATCCATCAACTCTATCCCTCACGACACACTCGGACGACACTGCCAGCATCGTTAGCCCTCTTTTGCCCAAAAATCCTCCAAGCCCAAATCCATTATTAATGAATTGGGCGTGTGGAGTTGGGAAGCCCCCCGCCGACTATTTGGAATTAGCTTGCTGCATTAGGATAGACTTGGTTGAGTTCCTTCCGTATGAATTGACATTTGTGCGGGTAATTCGTGGGGGGTCGGCAAATTAATAGGCACAAACTGAAAATAGAGTGTGTATTTGCTAGGAGAGAAAGCTTTTAAGACGACTGCGCCGGATTTAGCTCCGGTTCCTTTGGGAGTGAAGGTTTGACTCCTTTCTCGCGTATCACTTTCAAGGATTTCCCTTTTTTGAAACGACCGCTCTCGGCGCGAACAGACAAGGATGAAGAATCAATTAAAACAAATCGTTGCTTGGGTTTGGCTGTTTGCGGGTGTTCCCGCATTTGCGGCACCAGTGATCTCCGAATTCATGGCGGACAATCGCAGGAGCACCATCGATGACGACGATGATCGGTCCGATTGGATTGAGATTTTTAATCCCGAAGGAAGTTCAACCAATCTGAACGGTTGGTTTTTGACGGACGATCCGAGTCACAATCTAAAATGGAGATTCCCCGCAGTCACAATCCCGGCTCGTGGCTACATCGTCGTTTTTGCATCCGGAAAAAACCGGACAAACCCTAACGCTCCGCTTCACACAGATTTTCGGCTGAATAAGGAGGGCGGCTATTTGGCCTTGTTGGACACGAGTTCGAATGTTGTTTCCCAATTTTCCCCGACCTACCCGCCACAGCACGAAGATATTTCATTTGGCAAGGGAGATTCGAAGCAGGATCAGGTGACGTTGTTAGAACAGAAAGCTTCTGCTCGAGCCCTCGTCCCGAAAAACAGCTCGGAGGGCGCGGGATGGAGAAAGGTTGATTTTGATGACAGTGGTTGGAAATCAGGCGAGACCGGTGTGGGCTATGATTACGGGAATCGTATCGGGTTGAATGTCTCTAACATGCGGAATAGCAACGAGACAGTTTATATCCGCATCCCGTTCGAAGTGGCGGATTTGTCGGTCATCGAATCGCTGGAGCTTCACCTGCAATATGATGACGGTTTTATCGCCTACATAAATGGGAAAAAAGTTGCCAGCGACAATGCTCCTACAAGTCCGAGATGGAATTCAGGTGCCTCTCAAAATAGGCCTGACTCAACGGCAACCTCTCCCGTTGAATTTTCCGTGCCCAATGTGGGGAACATTTTGATTGAAGGCGAAAACCTGCTTGCCATCCATGGATTGAACAATCTGGTTACGAGCTCCGATCTATTGATTCTTCCGGAACTTATTGCCTACAAGAAAACGGAGCAAAAAGAGTCGTTCGGCTATATGCATTTACCAACACTGAGAGCAACGAATGAACCAACCGTACCCAGCGTGGAAGAGGATGTGATCTTCTCGCAATCGAGTCAGACCTTTCAATCTTCAATCAATGTAGAACTGAAAAAGCCTGCAAATGCAAATAAGGTTTCCAGAATTCACTACACCTTGAACGGTAGCATCCCAACAGAATTGTCATCTGTTTACTCCAGTCCACTAAGACTGAATAAAACCAGTTCAGTAAAAGCACGGCTGGTTCATCCCAAGGGAGGCATGGGGAGGGTTGCCAGTGAAATTTATTTTCGACTAAACCAAAACCTGAACAGTTTTTCGTCCAACTTGCCACTTGTTGTCCTAGAAAATTACGGAGGTGGTCGCCCTCCTTCGGGGGATTACCAAATGGCATCGATGGCTATTATCGAACCAGGCAGCGGGCGTAGCCGGTTCAAGAACGATTTTGCTGTGTCAAGTCAGGTTGGCATCAAGGTGCGGGGCTCAAGCACCGGAGGGCGTTCAAAGTCATCACTGTCACTTGAAGTCCAAGATGAATTTGGACACGACAAGAATCTTCCTTTGTTAGGCATGCCCAACGAGTCGGACTGGGTTTTGTGGGGACCCTATAATTTTGATCTCTCATTGATGCATAATCCATTTATTTTCGAATTAAGCCGTCAGATCGGCAGATACGCTTCTCGGACCCGGTTTGTTGAGCTATACCTCAATACGGGTGGTGGCACTCTCTCGAGTTCGGATTACTACGGGGTCTATGCCCTGATGGAAAAAATCAGCCGGGATGCAGACCGGGTAGATGTTGAGCGTTTGTTCGATGAGCATAAAGAGGAGCCAGAAGTTTCTGGTGGTTATATTTTAAAGATCGACCGTGCTGATCCTGGTGATTCCGGTTTCAGTTCAGCCGGTCAAAACATCAAGTATGTCTACCCCAAAGAGGAGGAGATCGAGAAAGCGGAAAATTTTTTCTCGCAACAACAATATATTCGTCGATTTTTCAATCAAATGGGCACAGCTCTTAACGCCTCATATTTCAAAGATCCCAAAAGAGGCTACGCAAAATATATCGATGTCGAGGCAGCAATCGATCATCACCTGCTCAATGTGGTGGCCTTCAATGTGGATGCTTTGAGGCTCAGCGGCTACATGCACAAACCTCGCGGCGGCAAGCTGACCTTTGGGCCGATCTGGGATTTTGACCGGGCACTGGGATCGACGGATGGAAGGGATAACAATCCCCGGACATGGCGGTCGACTTCCAGTGATCGGGGTACGGATTTTTTCAACTACCCGTGGTGGAACCGCATGTTCAAGGACATAGATTTTTTTCAAAAATACATCGATCGTTTCCAGTCGCTTCGCCGTGCGGAATTTAGCAAGAAGAACATTAACACCATCATAGACGGTATGGCCGAGGAACTGAAGGAGGCACAAAAACGAAACTTGACCAAGTGGAACCAACGGCCCCGAAGCACATACGGTGGTACGTATCAGGGCGAGGTGAACCACATGAAAACATGGCTTTCGCAGCGGATGTCATTCATGGAACAACAGTTTGTAGATCCTCCCAGTTCAAACCGGCCGGCCGGCTATTTGGAATCCGGAACACTTGTTACTCTCAAATCCCGTGAGGGCGGCAAAATCTATTACACCCTTGATGGAACTGATCCACGCCGATCGGGTGGTGGGGGGGCCACCAAGGCGATCCTTTATGCAAAGCCAATCGAAATTCAGGAGGGTGTCCTTGTGACGGCGCGTGTGTACAAAACAACGCACAGAAGTCTGACAGGGTCCAACAACCCACCCTTGACCAGTAAATGGTCTGGGCCTCTGACGCATTATTATTCCGTTACGCCTTCTCCGGCAATCGATGATCTTTTGATCTCAGAACTTCATTATCATCCTTCCGATCCTTCTTCTGTTGAGTTGTCGACCGACCCCACATTTAAATCGTCTGACTTCGAATTTATTGAAGTACTTAACTTGAGCCAAAAAAGGCTGAACCTCTCCGGATTGACGGTTGTCGGCGAAGTTAAGTTTTCCTTTCTGGAAAGTGACAACAAAAGTGTAAACCCGGGAGAGCGAATTCTGTTGGTTAGAAATGCCAAGGCCTTTGCAGCGCGTTATGGCCCAAATATTTCCATTGGTGGCGTGTATTCAGGCAAACTGAGTAACAGTGGCGGTCGATTGGAATTTGTAGATCAAAGCGACAAGTTGATCCTTGAGTTGAATTATCAGGACGATTGGATTCCGGTTACCGATGGTCGTGGTTTTTCATTGGTTGCCAAGAAATTAACGCCGCAGGGAGAGGCGGACGGAGCCGAGCACTGGGCAGCCAGCTTGAACATACATGGGTCGCCCGGGGTTCCGGACAACCACTTGGAGATCAATTACACTGTCGTTATCAACGAGGCACTCACGCACACAGATCTACCTATGAAGGATACGGTGGAACTGTTCAATGAGGGAGAAGAACCAGTTGATCTATCCGGCTGGTTTTTGACGGATAACAGAAATAATCCAGGAAAGTTTCCTATTCCAGATGGTACCCTGATCAAGCCACAAGAATTTGTTTTGTTTGATGAGGATGACTTCATGAGTCACCCCGATTCTTCACGGGTGTTCTCACTTAGTTCATTTGGCGAGGAGGTTTATCTGTTCTCTGCCAATGCCGCCGGATCGCTGACCGGGTATATGCACGGATTTGAATTTGGTGCGGCCGAGAATGGCGTTTCCTTTGGTCGATGGGTTACCTCTGATGGACAAGAACACTTCACGGCGCAACACGCATTGACGCTTTCGGAGCTGAACACCGGGCCACGAATCAGCCCGATTGTGATCAGCGAAATCATGCACACACCGTCGAACAACTTGGGAGCCGATGTGACTGACCTGGAGTTCATCGAGCTCCAAAACAATTCCGAGGAGAGAATCCCGCTGTTTGATGTTTCGTATCCGGAAAACACATGGCGACTGCGGAATGGCGTTCAATACGATTTTCCTCCAAACACGCGAGTGGATGTCGGAGAGAGGATTTTGATTGTGCGGTTTGATCCAGTAAACCAACCGGAGGTGTTAAGTCGGTTCAGAGAACATTATCAAATTGAAAATTCCACCTCGATTTATGGTCCGTATTCCGGTAAGTTGAACAACAGTGGAGATGAGGTCGTTCTGAAAAAACCGGACGCTCCGCAAACTGATCCCGACCAAAATATAGGGAAAGTTCCCTACGTGACCTTCGACGCTGTTTTCTATGGCGTGGGAACGCCGTGGCCGGAATCGGTCGTGGGTTCGGGTGAATCCATTCAACGGATCAGCTTGGGACAGTTTGGTAGTGAGCCGGCCAATTGGCTGTCTGCAGAGCCGACACCCGGAGCCCGGAATTACAGGGGCAATATGTATTTTACGGAGATAAATACGGTTGGCGATCGTGTTGTGCTTACTTTTGAACTTTCGGAAGGAAAAGATTGCATCCTTCAATACTCGGATGACATAGGCAGCGGAGAGTGGATTTCATTGAAGGTAATCCAAGGAACCGGCACTCCCGATGAGCTTGAAGTTACTGACGATTCCAGTCAGGGTGAGAAAAACCGTTTTTATCGACTTTTGCAGGAGTCGGATGAATAGAGCTTTTGGTGCTTGGTCAAGCGGCCAATAACACAATCTTACCCTTCACCTTCCCTCTTGCAGGAAACGAAACACTTCGCTCTCCAGGCGGCCTTCAATTATGTCACCGAGGTCGGTTCCGAACCGGGTGAGCACCACATTCCCGGCCAAGCGCCCGAGCGGTTCACGTGAGTTGGATACAAATAGATCCCCTTGGGCGGGACTCGCGAAAATATCGATCCGATAGGACACCTCCGGCTGTTCGTGCGTCAGCCTTGGCTTCGGGAAAGTGACTTCAACTGCCTCGGGTTCCCCGTCATCGGCGTTCTCTCGATGAATTCGTAGCGTGATAGAGCGCCGCCCGTTTTGTCTCAATCCATATGTGGGCGAATCAAAGGTCACAGCTTTATTGCCGTATTTCATGTTAGTCTGTCCGGTTCCCTTGGCCGTCACAAAACCGCCCCGGTCTTTTTCATCATCGATCAATTTGAACGAAAACGTGCTGTTGCTGTCACCCACTTTCACAATTTCACCCATCATCTCACGCGGCTCCAGTCTCCAATCGGGAAATTTCCCGTCGGCGATCTCGTCGAGAATTTCCGCGCGACGCCGACTGATAAACTTTTGGAATGAGGAGGCATGGCGCCCGCTCCAGAAACCTTTCTCAATGCGGTGGGGCTTGATCATGGCCTGCAGATCGTCAATTTGTTTGATCAATTTGTTTTCATCCCAGACCTCCGTGAGTAGTGATTGCATTGCGGCGAAATACTGCTTCTTGGCTTCCTCGTTTTTGTAGAGTCGACGTGGGATTGCTGCGTCTGCTTTGATAGACTTTGGCGGGTCAAAGTCGCGACGCCAAAACATATTGCGGTCGGTTGCCAACTGATCGAGGCCCCACGGGAGGAAATGCAGTCGCTCCGATTTGGAGTCAAAATAAACGAAGTAATTGTTCTTGTTGCTGACGTAGCCGTCCCAATGGCCGACCAGTACTTCTGCCGCCCAGTAACGGTAAAACCGGTCTAGATCCAGATGTCGGCCAAGCTGGTCGAGAAGCGAGTTGTTACCGGCGTCCAAGGCAATGCTGGCAGCCTTGATTGTTTCAATCGATTTTTTCGATCCAAACTTGCGTTCGAACCGGTCTAGAGAGTTAGCATGAAAGTCGCAAATCGTACCCTCGTACAGTGTGCCTTTCGCACTCTTGAATGCTCGTCGAAATAAATGTTTGTCAAGCGACTCGACGTTCGAGTAAATGCCAAGCGACCTGCCATTCACACTTAGTAGGGCAAGATTGCAGTAGGATGCTGGCTGGCCGGAGGCCCGGAAAAACTGGTACCCAATGAGCTGGTGAACTCTGGAGGCATCCTGCTTGTTGTTGTTGAGCGTCAGCGTGTCGACCTCAGCGAATAATTTATCCTTATCGAATTTATCGATTTGTATTTTTAGTGACGGTCGATTCACGTCCAGCGACCCCACAAAGCCCTTCTTTCGAATAGCTACCTTACCAACTTTAGTGCCGTCTATGGTCAACTTTGCTGGAACATAGTCGAACGGTTTCTCCTGGTCGGAGCGCGGTATGTCTGTGCGCAGGGTTTTTACCAGTGATCTATGCTGCAAACTCATCCGGTCCCAGTCATCCGGATTCAATTCCAGCTCGATTCGGACTAGGCGTGAGGTGTCGAAGAATTTATCGAATCCGTATGGGGCAAGATCTTCGGCTGCCAACTGAACCACAAAAACCAAAGCGAAGAGCAGGGCAGCGGGCAGGCGGTTCTTTTTTTGCATTGTTGTCAGAGATTGCTATTCCTTTAACTTGAGGCCTAGTTTGCGGAGCTTGGGCCATATGACAGCACGGCAGTACGGCGCGTTGGCGTTCAGGTTGAAGTAGTTTTGGTGATATCCATCGGCCTCGTAAAAGGTTGCTGCCGGGGTGATCTCGGTGACGATAGGGCTGCGGAATTCGCCTGAGAGGTTGGCTGCCTTCATCGATTTTTCCGCTACTATCTTGTCGGCTTGCGAATGAAAAAAAATCGCCGAGCGGTACTGGGTGCCGATATCGGCACCTTGTCGGTTAAGCGTAGTTGGGTCGTGAGCTTTCCAGAATACTGCAAGCACTTTTTCGAGCGTAATTTTCGCGGGATCGAACTCCACCCTGACTACTTCGGCGTGGCCAGTACGCCCGGTGCAGATTTGCTTGTAAGTCGGGTTAGCCATTGTGCCGCCCATGTAGCCCGAGGTGACTTTTGTGATGCCGTCAATTCGCTGGTACACTGCTTCAACACACCAGAAACACCCAGCACCGAGGGTGACTGTCCCGGGCTCGGCCGGCTTTGTCAGAGGTTCGTTGGATTCGCTCACGACGAGTTTTGGAGTGCTGCCGGTGGGCTTGGTCTTCTGGTCTGTCGCCTCACTGCACGCGGTGCAGCAGAGCAAGGCTGTCCAACTGAATAGCTTCAGGAAAGTGTTCATTTGTTTTCAAGTCGACGCGGCGAAACGTATCGTCCTGCTTGGCCGAGCGGAAGACAAAATGCTATGGCGTGACGGTGCGGTAAAAATAGCTCCGTTCCGTCGTGGTCGACTTGTCAACGAACTCCACCGGCTGAGCCGTGCCCTCGACCAGCTTGAGCACTTGCCACTTCCGCAGATCGGCCGAGACTTCGATACGATACAGCTGGCCCTCCTGCCCTGCGATGAGCAGTCGCGGCTTGCCGCCATCGGTCATGGCGGCGGAGAGTGTTGGCGGCACGGGCGGCGAGGCCAGGCGACCCGATTCGAGGATCAAGCCGGACCGGCCGGCAATGATGAACCGCCGATCGCCAAACGCCACGCCGCCGAGCGTCGTCTCCGTGCCGGAGCTGCGGCGTAGCCACGACTTGCCGTCCACCGATGTTAGCAGCGTACCGTTCGCGCCGACTGCCACGAACATCCCGCCACCGAACGTCACGTCATTGAGCCACTCAGTTGTTCCCGACTTGGTTGCGAGCCAGCGCTGCCCGTCACCCGAGTAAAGAATCGTTCCCTTAAAGCCGACGGTGACAAGCCGGCCGTCGCCGAACGCCACGCTCTCGAGGCCGTTCGTTGTCGGCGTATCGCGCTCCGTCCATTTTGTTCCATTGGCCGAGGTGAGGATTGCGCCCCGTGTGCCGACGGCTACATACTGTCCGTCACCGGGCGAGATGTGCTTGAGCCACGCCGCCGTGCCGCTGTCGTGAAACGCCCAGGTCTCGCCGTACCTCGACAGACCGACTTTGCCCGTCTTGCCCACTGCGAGGAAACGGTTACCGTCGTGGATCACATCCTCAAGGTTCACCGGATCGACGCTCTTGCTCAAGTGCCAAGCGCCGTTGTTACTGGAAGAGGTCACCGTGCCCAGCCAGCCGACGGCCAAGTGGGTGCCTCCTGCGATGACGCCGCCGAAGAGCCGCTGCCTTGTGCCGCTGTCGCCGACTCTGGTCCAAGCCGTCCTGCCAGCATCGCGCCCGGCCAAGGTGCCTCCGTCACCGCCCACGAGAAACCGCCCGCCGCCAAATGCCGCAAACGATAGGTTGCCAGTGTCCGGCAGCATGGTTTGGGTCCAGCTGTTGAGCGGATCGTCGCTGCCCTTCACCTGAACCGTGATTGTGGCTGTTGCGCTGCCTCCCCTGCCATCGACTGCCGTGCAGGTGACGAGGAACGCGGAGCCCGCGCCGAGAAAGTAGGTGTGCGAGACGGTCTTGCCGTAGGCTGCGTCGCTGCCGTCGCCGAACTTCCAGAGGTAAAACAACGCATCGTTGTCGGGATCGCTGCCGCTGACCGTGAGACTGAACGGCTCGCCGACCTTGGCCGTCGGCAGTGGGTCCGCGATACTTGCCTGTGGCATACGATTGGAGGCCATTGGGCCGTATACCACTCGTATGTCCACCCACAGTTTGTGGCCATCACCGCCCCGGGCGACCGGGGTGATCGACATCTGCCGGCTGCTGTCGTGGAATGTTTTTCCCATCTGCAGTGAATGGTCGCGAGGCTGGCTATCCTCAAATTCACGGCGCGTAGTCGGCGTCATGTCAAGCAGCAGCGAGCCGTCGCCGTTCATCCAACTGCCCGACTTGAGCCCCCAGCGCAGCATAATTTCCTCTCCTACCAGCCAGTGCCGAACGCCCACCCAGTAGTCGCGCCCGGAGTTTTTAGCAATCTTCAGCGCTCGCAGACCGATGTTGGACTCGCGGTGATCGTGTGCCTTCAACCGGTAGGTGCCGGTGCGCGAGACCGACTTCACCGACGTGTTCGGGATCCACGAAAGATAGTTCTTGAAATAGACGTTAAAGTGCCCGTACGGCGAGTAGTTGCCCATGTTGTCGTACGGGTCGCCGTACTCTTCGTGCTTGCCGTCGCCGATCGGGGAATCACCCTGTGAAGGCACCCAGGCGTTGGCGTGGTATAGGCCAAGGTTGTGGCCGAGCTCGTGCTGGATGGTGTCGTTACTGAAGCCGCCGTTGAGCCAAAGCCCGATTGTGCCGACTCGCGCCTTGCCGGCCCAGCCGTCGAAGATCGAGTCGAAGCAGACGACGTACAGGTCGTAGTCCCGGTAGTTGTATTTCGCGTTTAGCGCTTTGGCCGCGTCGCGACCGTGGGCCAGCAGCTCGTCGTCGCGTCTATCCGGCTCGGCCACATACCACGCCGCCGGCTTGGGCATGCGCAACACCCCTGGCACGAGCGTCATCTCGATTGAGAGCTTGCCGTACGAGTTGTCGCCGAGAAATTCGTTGGTGCGTTTCATCGAGAATTTTGTCGCCTCGTCGTTGAGCGGGTTGCCCTCACGGTCCGAGAAATCAACGCGAATGAACAGGATGCGCTTGTTCCCGGTCGTCCACGACACGGACGGCTTCCGCTTCGCCACTGGCCGCAGATGTACCGCTGGGCCAGGCACCTGTTCGGCATCAATGAGTTCTTGCTGCCAGGCAGTTGCTTCCGCTGGGGAGTCGAACGCTCGCCGTTCGCTTGCCAGCGACAGCACGGTTTGATTCGGAGCAAGGCCAAGCGCGGTTTTCTCGGCGGTCGAAAGTTCACGGGCAGGTTCGTCGGCAATGGCCATTTGTCCGGCGAGCACAATGCCATGCACTGGCAGGCCACTCTTTGAGCCAAGGTGCGCACGCCGCTCCAGCCAGTGCGGCGTCAGTCGTTGGCCGTTCAATAGGAGCGACCGCTGTACGTTGCAGGAGCGATGGCCCGGGCCACCGCAGGCAACAGTCACAGTGTACTCTACCAGCCCCTCGGTGTGCTGCTCAAGGTGGAGGGCGATCGGCTCCGGCAACTTGGCCAAGCGTGGCACGGCGCGTTGCAGGGCTAGCTGCGGCTGCGTGGCGATGAGTCTTCGCATCGCCGGTTCGCGCTGCTTGGCCAGGCGTACCCCCTCGGCGACCAGTCTTGGCCGCTCGTCTGTCTTGGCCGCCTCATAGCGGTCGAGCCATTGGCTAAAGTCCGCAATCGAGTCAGCATCCACCGTCGTCCCGGCAAGGGCAAAGGCAATAGCCAATCCGACACGACAAAAAAACTTACGAATGAAAATCATGGTTCGTCGCGGGCGAAGCGTCCGCGCGCAATGTAACAAACCTCAGCCGGGACTTCCGCAAAAAAGGAATCAGTCCGCGACAAACTCCGCCCCCTCGATGCGGAGGAGGCGTTGCTTCCAGCCAGGGCCGCCGGAGAAGCCGCCGATGCGCCGATGCGCCGCCATCACCCGGTGGCACGGGATGATGACCGGGATCGGGTTGGCTCCGCAGGCCGAGCCGACAGCTCGTGCCGCGCGCGGCTTGGCCAGACGCGCGGCGATCTCGCTGTAGGAGTGGACTTGGCCTAGCGGAATGTTCAGCAGTTCCGTCCAAACAGATTGCTGGAAGTCGGTGCCGACTGATAGGTCAAGTGGGGGGAGTTTTCGCGGCGCCTGGCCAAGCAGCAGCGACTCGAGCGCGGTGGCTGTGGCCGTCAACCAACTCTTGGTCAAGCCGACTGATTTCGGCTTGACCTTGGACGTGTCGCCTCTGCCAGGGAAGTCGAGCTGCTTAAGGCCGATGTCGTTGAAATGCGCGACGAATGTGCCGTGCTGCGTGCCGATCGTTGCGGCGCTAGTCATCGCGGTCATTTTCGCGACCGAAGAATAACGCGACGCCGATAGCGATGACCGCTGCGATCACGGTGATGGCAATCCGTATGGTGATGGTCGTCTCGTCGGTCACTGCTGCAGGAGGGTCCAGAACAAGCCAAGCAGCACGATCACGAGCAGCAAGCTGAAGGCGAGGAATCGGTTGCGCGCCACACGGCGCTCGTATCGCAGCGGCCGTAGGCCCTGGATGCTCCCGGCGGCGAGGAAGTTGACCATCCTCGGGTTGGAAGAGATTGGAGGTTTGCGGAATCGGCGGCTGATCCACTGCCAGACGGATTCGTTTTCCGGCTCAACAGTGCCCAGTGGTTGCTCAGAAAGCGGATGGCTAGGACGAGGAGGGAGAGTCTCATCGCCGGGTTTAAGTTCATGAATCTCGCCGGCTTGGTCCAGATGCTGGATTTGCGACTCCAGATCCGCCAACTGGGCTGTGAGCGCCTTGGCGCGGTTTTCGAGTGGATCCTTACGTCGGAACAGGCCCATGGCGGCTCAACTGCGCAGCAGAACCAGCAGGATGATGATGCCCAATCCGACCACAACCAGCGGCCAAGTGAAGGCCAACCCCAGCCGGCTCAGTTGCCAAAAACTGTATTGCTCGAGGCTGGGCCGCTGGGCGACTTGCGGCTGCCCGACGGAGGTGGCGGTTGGGAGTTCCGTTTCGCCGTCGAGCACCGGCCACTTGAGCCGTGCGGAGTTCCATTCCATCCGCGCATTCTCGATGGTGGTTAGCGCGCGGGTCAATTCGACACTCCAGTTTTCCTCGGTCCATTTGCTTTCGTTAATGTCATTGATCTTGGCCAGGGAATCTTGCAGGTCGCCAACGGAGGTGGCGAGTTGTTCGGCGGAGCGGCCGCTGGAAAGTTCAGCCTCCTCGAGCAGGCCGATGCCGCGCGTGAGGTGCTGCACCATTTCCTCGCGGCCAGTGGCCAGCTCGGTGCGCCGCTTGCGGGCTTCCTCAACCTCGGAGCGTTCGCGCTCGAGCTCCTCCTGCATACGCTTAAGCTCGGTGAGTTTTTGCTGGGTTTCGGTGACGCGTGAGGTGAGTTCCTCGCGGCTGGGAGGGGCGTCGGTGCTGGAGTCGTCCGCTCCGGGGGAGGTTGCGCCGGACTCCTGCATGGCCTCGAGGTCGCGATCCACAAAATCAGACTCGTCGAGTTTTGACGACATGCAGGGAAACTATCGTTCGTCTGTGAAGCTGTAAAGCGCTGATGTTTTGTCTTGAATCCCCGGCTGGTTTGTCGCTCATGGGGCCTCGCCGATGCAGCCCGAAATCCTTACTGCCGCAACCACACCCGAGTGGCTCTCCACGCTCACATGCGTGTGGATGCTGCTGGCGCTGACTGTGGCGGTGGCGTTGTTTTTCATCAACGCTCCGTACGGCCGGCACAACCCGGGTACGTGGGGTCCTGCAGTCAACGCACGGCTTGGATGGATACTGATGGAGTCGCCGGCGGTGGTCGTTCCGACCGTTTTTTTTGTTGGAGTGCGAGGCTGGGAGATGCCGGTGATGGGGGTGTTTTTCCTGATCTGGCAGATACACTATGTCTACCGTGGGTGGATTTATCCGTTCTGTTTGTCCAAGGCCAGCAGCCCGATGCCAGTGCTGCTGATGGTTTGCGGGATGCTTTTCAACACGGTCAATGGTTCGTTGCTTGGCGCTTGGCTGTTTATACACCCGGCTATTGTCGACTCGCGGTGGCTGGCCAGCTGGCCGTTTGTTGCGGGAGGTGTGTTGTTCGGCATTGGCATGGCGGTCAATTTTGATTCGAGTTGGCGGTTGCTGCGATTGCGCAGGGATAATCGAGCCGGCTATTACATCCCACGCGGCGGCATGTTCCGTTGGGTGTCCTGCCCGAATTATCTCGGCGAGATCGTCGAGTGGCTCGGTTGGGCGCTGCTGACATGGAGTCCGTCCGGGCTGGCGTTCGCGGCATGGACGATAGCCAACCTTGTGCCGCGATCGTGGGCGCATCATAGCTGGTACCGCGAGCGGTTTCCGGAGTATCCGGCGAAGCGCAAAGCCCTCGTGCCGGGTTTTTTTTGAGAGCACTTCGACAAGCACATCGCTTGCCTTGGGAATGGTCGGCGGATACGCTGCGCCGCTCATGCGTCTGCTGGATCGCTATCTGATTCGCGAGTGGCTCGTTCCATTTACCGTCTGCTTGGCCGGATTCATGGTGCTGTGGATTGCCTTTGACCTGATCAACGAACTGGGCGACTTTATCGAGGTCGGGTTGGGTGCCAGTGAAATCGTGCGGTACTACTGGGTGACACTGCCGGGAAATTTATTTGTCGTCGTGCCGGTGGCGCTTTTGCTCTCGCTCATGTATGCAATCAACCAGCATTCGCGGCATCACGAGTTCATCGCCATTCGCAACGCTGGCGTTAGCATGTTCCGGATGAGTGCTCCGTACCTGCTCGTTGGCCTGCTGCTTTCGGCTGTGTTGTATTGGTCCAATGAGTTTTGGCTGCCAAGCGGTCTTCGCGAGGGAGAGATGATCAAGGGTGGCCAAGTCACCGGTGAGAAAACACGGCTGGGCCGCGGCTGGATTGCCGACGTAAAGTTCCGAAACGACGAGGCCAACCGCGGCTGGCAAATCCCGGCGTTTAACCCGGGCACCGGCGAGATGAGCGGGATCGGAAAAAACCCGATCATCATCTCGTGGAAATGGGACGACGAGCAGCCGAAACGCGAGATCATGGCAGTGCGGGGCAAGTGGGAAAACAGCGGCTGGACCTTTGATCAAGTCAAGGATTATAAGCCGACTGAAGGCTTCCCTGAGGCGCACCCCATCACACTGCATCAGACACTGCGGATGGAGGAGTTCGGCGAGACACCAACCCAGATTGAGGGTGAGTTGAAGATCGCGCCGCTGTTCGACAAGCGGGCGCACAAGCGCTGGAGCGTGTCGCTTGTTGAGATCGACGGCTACCGGCGGATTCATCCGAACATTGCGCCTGAGAAAAAAAGAATTCTAAATGCCCAGTATCAGGCCCGCTTGGCCGAGCCACTGACTTGCCTCATTGTCGTCCTGATCGCGATCCCGTTCGCGGCGCCGTCCGGACGCCGCAACGCTGCTGTGGGGGTGGCTGCCGGCATCATCGTTTGCCTGGCGTTTTTCATGGTGCAACAGTTTTCGATGGCTATCATCGGCCAACTTTCGCCGCACCTCGCCGCATGGGCACCGCACGCATTGTTCGGCGGTCTTAGCACTTGGCAAATCAGTCGGATACGGTAGGCTGTCGGCCAAGCGCACATGAAACGAACAGGCACACTTGGGTTGGTATTGGGGCTGCTATTTTCAGCCGGCATTTCGGCGACGGCAGAGGAAGTCGAGTTCAAGTCGCTTTTCAACGGCAAAAACCTCAACGGCTGGGAACCCACACCAGGCGGCAAATGGGAGGTAAAAAATGGTGTCGTCATCGGCACCAGCCCGAAGAGTGAACCCCGCCATGGCATCCTGCTCACCAAGAAACGGTTCAAGGATTTCGTCGTGAAAGCCAAGTTTCGCGTGCTGCACGGCGACAGTGGGTTTTACTTCCGGGTCGACCGGGTGAAGAGCGGCGTTAGCGTCCACGGCTTTCAGGTTGAGATTGATGAAACCGACGAAACCGGCGGCCTGTACGAGACCGGCGGCCGGGGCTGGGTCCACCAGCCAACCGCCGAAGTGGCAAAAAAACGCGCCTACAAAAAAGG
>Ga0066866_10000470_pt1 | contig 15592 bp, 10 predicted proteins | sample ETN01SmetaG_3_FD_66435 | JGI IMG/M metagenome (GOLD analysis project Ga0066866, IMG submission 66435) | Marine microbial and viral communities from oxygen minimum zone, Eastern Pacific Ocean - ETNP2014F12-01SV263 | ecosystem: Environmental > Aquatic > Marine > Oceanic ...
GCCCACCAATCCAACTAGATCCAATGCTTCATCAACCCTATCCGGAATATCTCTTGGATTAAAGCCTAATACATGGAGAGGAAGTGCAACATTTTCAAATAAGTTTCTATCTCTAAGCAATTTATAATCTTGAAAAACCATACCAATAGACTTACGAACCTTTGAGATCTTTTGTTCTGAGATGCTAGAGGATTTAAACCGATTCACCATTACCTGCCCAGTATCAGGAAGAATATCAAAATAGATCAAACGCATGAGCGTGGTCTTGCCTGAGCCAGTTGGACCGATGAGGAAGGTGAAATCGCCATCATCTATGGTCATGTTAAGATTATTGACCCCATACCCCTTACCATGGGCATAGGATACATTTTGAAATTCAATCATTGAAGATAAGGGTATTATTTTAGCCATTGAAAATAACGAAAATACCTGCTCAATGGATGGATTTTATTTTGTAAAACTATTAGAATTGTATATTATTTATTGATTTAAATTTCATTGCCTGTGATAGTTTTTTTCAACTAATCATGAAACATGTAAATTAATTCATCATGAACATTCACATATTAATAGATATCACTATTGTCATCGCTTCCATAATCATGCTATGGAAAGGTGCAGATTGGTTGGTTGATTCAGCTGCAGAGATCGCTCATACTTTTAAGGTATCTGACCTCATAATTGGACTCACTGTTGTTGCATTTGGTACTTCAGCACCTGAGTTTGCAGTTACGATCAGTGCTGCTGCGACAGGCCAAACGGATATCTCAATAGGAAATGTGATCGGGTCGAATATCTTTAACCTTGGATTCATATTGGGAGGTACTGCAATAATCCGCCCCATAGTAACGTCAAAAAAGATGTTCGAGCGTGATGGTCTCTTTTTACTCATGACCACAGCATTGATATTCTTCTTATTCTTTGGTCTAGATGGCTGGACACCAAACGATTCATTTTCACAATATGAAGGCCTACTACTTTTCTCACTGCTCATAGGTTACGTACTATTCCTATTCATAAAAAAGGACCCGCCCGAAGAGATTCACCCTGCATCTGCAACGACCAAATCCTACCTCTACTTCTTCGTTGGACTTGTCATGATCGTTTTGGGTGGACATCTGATGGTAAAACATGCCTCTAATGTTGCTCGTTTCATGGGTGTGTCAGACTGGGTGATTGCAGTGACAATTGTAGCAGCAGGCACCTCAGCACCTGAATTTGCAACCTCAGTAACAGCAGCGATAAAAGGTCGTCATGGTATTGCAGTAGGAAACTTGATCGGTAGTGATCTTTTCAATCTTCTAGGAGTATTAGGTTTGGCAGGCATGATCAACCCAACAGATCTATCATCTGATATCTTTGGTAGCGTTTTCCTATTAGTGCTGATGGTGGGCTTGACCCTATTCATGATCCGAACAAATTGGTCGATCAGCAGGACTGAGGGAGCGATTTTAGTGACCATCAATCTAATCAGATGGTACGTGGACTTTACAGGCTAATTATAAAGATTGTGTTGGTTAATGTACTCCCATACAGGTAGGGTCACCATGTAACGTATCGTCTTATTTTCCAGCCAACGTTTACGTATGTTTGATGATGAGATCTCAAACCGAGGTATGTTGGCAAATTGAATGCCATGGATCAACCAAGATTGAATATCACTAGGCCTAAAACCTGGACGTATGGCAACCAGGACTTGGCATTCGTCGATGATCTCTTTAGGCTCTTTCCAATTTTTCATATCTAGTAGACTATCACTCCCGATCAAATAGAACAATTCATCATCTTTTTTTGATATTTGTTCTTTATATGCTCTAATTGTATCGACCGTATAGGAAATGCCACCTCTTCTAATTTCAAGGTCGGATATTTCAAAGTTAGGATTTCCCTCTACAGCAAGTTCAAGCATGTCCACACGACTTTCTTTGGCTGTAAAAACCTTTTTATTTGGTGATTTATTTGCTGGAATGAAGACAACTTTGTCAAATCCTTCAGCCTCACAGACAGTCTGAGCAACTAATAAATGACCTATGTGAGGAGGATCAAACGTCCCACCAAAGAGGCAAATTTTCAATTATTATCCTTTGAAATTATTTTTTGCATCTTTTCAATTGTTTTCTTGGCCTCATCATAGAGTTCTTCTTCAATGAGCCCTGATTCATGATCACTTAAAAATGCATTGGCCTCATCGATCTCCTTATTGCTTGCTAATGCCTTGACCATTCCTTGATTTGCATGCTGGATGATCTCCGTATCATAATATAGGTCGATGACAGATTGGAATGTCATTTTCGCTGATTCAAATTCTTCCATCTTCATGTATAGAATACCAGTTTCATAGAGTTTTTTTCCAAGTTTTTCCCTCAATATATTAATGGATGCAACTGCATCCAAATTCAATTCAGAATTGGGGAAATCATCAAGGAATTCTTGGTATCTTTCCAAGGCTTTCTCCGTGTATTCTTGATCATGAAAATATTTTGGAGATTCTATCCTATATGCTTCACAGATCTTGAATCTTGCATCTTCAACAAAGGGACTGAATGCCATCCTTCTTGTCAACTTCTCATACTCAGAAACAGCCAATAGATATTCCTTATTTCTATAATATGCCTCTCCTAGATAATATTGTGCATCATCACCAAGGTCAGAACCAGTACCTCTCATCACAACATATTTGAAATCAATTTGAGCCTGAAGATATTTTTCACTTTCAAGATGTTCCATTCCCATGTTGAATTTCTCTTGAAGACTAATCTCACCATCGTTCTTTGATCCTGCACAGGATATGATCATAAAGATCAAAACGGGAAATAGCATATGGAATATTATTTTCATTAGAAATAGATGGAGAATTTAAGACCACCAACTCCTAAACTCATTGATGGATCATAAACAAGATTCAATTTTGATTTGATGGATGCCTGCTTTTTATTTTTTTTGCTTGCCTTTCTCTGACTACTCCAAACCGATTCAATTCCACTAATGACATGATTGAACATTAGGACAGTGATGCTGTATTTAGCGGCAGAAAGCATCCTGTTTGACTCATATCTTTGATCGATAAAGTTTTGCTTCATCGGTGTCTTGATAACGATCTCAATACTATCTCCTACGTCCTTTTCCTCCCAATACCAAGCATCTGCTGCATCATTCCATCCACCGACAAACTGATCATATTTACCAATGTTCTCATAAAAATGTCTATCTCGAACGACAACAATATCACCAGAGTAGAACCATTCGGGATGGGCATCCAAACTATCTGAAGATACTCTTGTAATATTTAATTCATTGGCAAGGTCACCTGATATGATCAAGGTCATGTCATGTGTTCCTGTCAGTTTTGTCAATGCTGGGAAGTTATACCAAGACATAAGTTCATGCATATGTGACGGAGGAGTGAATCTATTTGTAACCCAATTATCCAGTGTCCAATTTTGATCTGCAAAAGCCTGGTATCCGTCTTTCCTCTTTTCTGCTTCATCTTGAAAGTAATTCCATGCTAAAAGAGTACCAAGTTCAACACCCAAGAAGGACGCCGTCTTCCAAAAGGGTGATCTATTGTAATACTGTCCTGCACCTGGAATAACCAGAGACATGATCAATGGTTTACCCGGATAGTTAACCTCTTCCTCTGTAAGTGCTAGAACGGACGATGAATCCGTTAGGTCTAATTGTCTTGGATCTTCGATTTCTTCTTGCGAAAAACCCATGCTCAATAGAATAAAAAATAAACTAAAAATCAAAAAGGATCTTGACATATGTCCTACCATTTTTCCCATATTGTATTGTTTCTTCATTTATCTCTCTTTTGAATTCATTTAGAGGATGATGATATTCTGCCTCAATGGCGGTTGGAAAGTTAAAGAAAGAAAAGCCATTCAACCTCCACTGAATTCCCAAAGATTTTTTCAGTGAGATGTCATCCTTTGTCCAAGCATCTCCTATTTGCATCACTGCTCCCAAAGTGCTATTCTGCAATATCATCCATTTGAATTTATAATGTCTTTCTTGGAACATGGGTATCCTAAAGGTCATGTCAAGCATGGCACTCTTTGTTCCTTGAATTGAATAGAATGGATAGCCTTTGAGTCCGGGCATTCCTCCTAGATAAAAATGGAAGAATGAATCAACATCATCATTAGTAACCCATCCCCCGTGAGCCTTTAATGAAAAGGTCCAGCGCCTCATCCAAGGTAACTCATAATGATAGGTACCACCTATTTGAATTCGTCCTAGATCATTTGATTTAAAATCCTCTAATAATGTTCCAGAGTCTGACAGGTTAAGACCTTCTATGAAATTGTTCTTTTCAAGATCAATTGAAGCATTGATCGTGAATCCACTTGATGGATTAATGGTCTTATCCAAGGTTCGCTTTCTCATGTCCAAAGACCAAGCACTCGTGATGGACCATCCACGGAAATAATCATAGGCTGCCCCCGCTTCCAACCTACCATATTCATTTGTCATTACTTCCTCTTGGATGAATGCGCGATACCATTGTCTAGTTAATGCTAACTCAAATGAACTACCATATATGGGTAATTTTAATCCGGAACGTAGTTGCACCAGTCTAAATTTAATATCATCTTTGATTGGATAAGCGCCTTGGTACATGGACTTATCGCTTGTATTTCGAGTTAAGTAGTAGGTCTCAAAGAAAATTGTAGGATAGAATCTCTTAAAATCAAAGATAAAGAAAAGGTCAACGTCATTTAGTTTGTTCAAGGATGCACCCCCAAACAAAGATAGACGGTTTATTACTTCACTTGAAGAAAAATAGAATCCAGGTTTAAGAGTACCATAATCAAACATTAGTTTCGGTAGGATAAACATGTTCGGGAACTGATCCTCGTAAGGAAATGCCTTGGTATCATCTAGTTTCGTAATTGGAGACCTTGATTCACTATTATTTAAATAATAATCGTCACCGTAACCGATATAATCATCATCTATGTAAAAAATGTCTTCCAATAAGGCGATGGAATATGCACCCTTGTCATACAAAGAATAGAGGATCCTCCCATCCTTTGAGACATTAGGCATGAATGCGCCACCAGTTACATTGGTCACATATCCTTCTGTTGAATCTGAAGGGTTTGCAATGTAAAGATTATAGATCCCGCTTTTATCTCGTGAATGAACCATCAAACCTTCAGAATTTGATGAGATATTTCTCTCATCAAAGGATGAGTTACTGTATACCATTTCCATGGAACTCTCAATAAGGTCATAAGAATAAACATCTCTAAAATGATGCCAAGTAATGTCAAAATATAATTTTTTTGAATTATGATCATAACTGAGATAACTGATCATTGGTCGTTCTTTGAAATCAGTTATCTTTTTAGTCACACCCTTTTTTAGATCAAGAACATGAATATCTTGACCTCCATCATGAGTCGCCAAAAAGGCAATGGAACTATCATGTTCCATGAAAACAGGGTTAAATGCCCTTGCATCGTATGTCAACCGCTTTTCTTCCTCACTTTCCAAGTTAAAAGAATAAATGTCATAAAATTTTGAACCATTCTTATTTGGAAATTTCGACTTTCTTGAATAATAGATGACCTCACCATTTGGGTGCCAGGTTGACGGCGAGAAAACACCACTTTTGATCTTTTTATCCTCATCGGATTCGATGTCATGGAAATAGAGATTGGTTTGTCCAAAAAAGTCATTACCCCTATTGGAAAGGTATGCATACGCATTCTTTGTTGGATGCCATTTGGGATGAATATTAGTAGTACCATTATACTGAAGTTTTTTTCCTTGTACTGGCATGATCTTTATGGGATCTACAAGGGTATTATATTTGGCCTGTACTGCATTTTTGAAATCTTGATAGAGATCATCTCCACTTATTCCTATGACATTGGAAATGGCTCTATTTATTGAAAATTGTAAAGGAGATGATAATTCATCCATTATGTCGCTTAATGCTTGTGAACCATATTCATTTGCCAAGTAGGTTGACAATGCATAACCAGCATTATAGGTTGATTCATTCCCTATGCCTTTTTTGCCAAACGTGTTCATCTCAGTAAACGACAACATGTTGTCATTGATGACCCTATCCCTAAGGATCATGTCCCTGTGACTATCCCAACTATCCCAATCTGCATCATCATACATGTATTGTGCGATACCCTCTGCCAACCAAGGTGGTACATTGGTGCCAGGAATGGGGTAACTGATCAAGGTATTTGGATAACCATATAAAACATCTGGGCGCTTCTCCTCTTCATAATTCATTAATTGAAAATAGGCTCCAGGAATCCTTGTGCCAGCCTTCATGGATTTTTGGAGCGAGACAATATGTGCAAACTCATGCGTGATCACATTTTGCAACCATCGGTGGCTCCCTCTCAATTCAAAATCAAGAGGTGACGCCCATATCATGATCTTATTATCATAATAGTATGCTGCACCATTTGAATAATCATCAGGGTCTATGAGGATCAGATGAGTCTTTTGATGGGGTTCAAAAGCATAGAATTCGGTTATCTTTGGATAAATGACCTCTGCAACCACTGCTGCTTCTCTAGCGGTCATTTCAGTCTCATCATGGAAATGTATTTTAAAGTGTTCTGTATCAAACGTATGCCAATTCAATTCAGGATGGTTGTATTCGACCTGAGAATAGATGAATGATAATAGCAGGGTCTGTATTAATGCTATTTTCATTAGTGAATGACTGCAATTTTTATTATGGTCGTTTCCATGCTATCTCCATTAGAAACATCGACATGTGCAAAATAGACACCTGAATCCAAGTCTCCCACATTCCAGACCCACTCCGATATTTGATTACCAGAGCCTACAATATCTGTTGTGAATGAATCCAAAAAATACCCTGCTAGATCATATATCATGACCTTAACACTCTCACCGGAGATGGATTCAACCCTTAAGGTACCTCGCCCTTCTCTTATGGGATTAGGGTAACAATAGGATCTGGTTATCATGGACGTTTTATTTGATTCAAATTCATATTCAAGATCGAGACTCCTACTTCTTCCCATGTCTCCGTGAAATGCGGTCCATTCATTTCCCACATGTTGGTCATCAGATGCATCATCAAATTGAAAGATCGTAGATGAAGTAAATACCGCATTCTTGCCTTTATGTTCACCTATGGCCCTTAATTCTTCATCTAGGCCTATGCTAATCTCATAATTAACATTACCCTTGGAATCAAAGATCAGTAACGATCTCTTATCAGTAGACCTAGCAATGATCTCAGGATAATCATTACCAAAAAGATTTTTTGCTAGAATCGGAGGATCAACACTCATGTCAATTGGAAATCCAGACATTAATACTAGATCTGAGTTGAATCCATATAAGATCCCGCTAGAATCAATTGCCATGACATCACTACTAGCATCAAGATCAAGGTCTATGCCAAGCATGTAATGGAAACTCATTGTTTCCCATTTTGTTTCAGGGTTACCAAATCTATCCACGGTTATTCCTGTACTTCCTATGTCGATACCATAGTTGTAGGGCTCAGAAAAGACTCTTTTAGAGTGACTATGCCATTGGACTTCTGTCTTCATGTCTATTAAAGTATCTTCATCATTGATCACAGGATAAAAAAGAGAGTCACTTCGTTCCTGGAAACTAATATTGATCATTTGAGTATTTAATTCATAGTGGTAGATACTATGTAAACTCGAGTCCTGAAAATTTTCAATAATATCTATCATGACATGGTCATCTCTTTCAATAAATGAGATAAATACATCTTCAGATAATAATGGATGAAAACTTTTTCTCGTGACTGAACTATCCACAATGCCCATGTATAGAGAATCAATTCCTCCAAACACATCCATGTCTCCATCACGATCAATATCAAACAATGTCAAAATATTCGCGTCTTTCTGGGGATAACCGGAGGCAATAAAAGCATTTGATAGTGTAAATCTCATTGTGTCTCTTGCAATGCCTATGTCTCCAATTGTAATATATGTTGAGGAGCCATCGTTGGCCTTTGTAGAAGGGTAAGTATCTGGGGCAAATTCTGGTCTCAAACCTTGAAAAGTTGGATTTGCTAAAACATATTGGTTATTACCCTTGAACCACATGTCCCCGAAATACCCGCTTGATGGGTCATTGAACATGAAAATGGATGGATAACCTATGTCTTGGGCACCATCAGCCTCTTCCAAGTCTATCCCCATGGATGATATGTCGCTATTGATTCCATATTCATCAATGGAGGATGATATGATATCCTCATCAATGTGCCATATCAAAAGGCCCGATGCAGGCAAACCAATATCATAATTAGGCACGGAAACCACCACTCCATTGGTATCTTTTTCAATGCCAGAAGAGTCTTGAAGTATTGAAATATAAGATGGATAGGTACCATTACCTGATGCTTGTCCCATTACATACCGGATGGAATCTATGCTAACACCTTCACGCACATCATTACTACGATTCTCGATCAAGTAATATTCATCATCCCTTATCGGAACTTTAACGATGCTACCACTATTTCTTTTTGGAATATAAATATCAGTATTATAATTAGGGGAATAGGGAGTTTCCCAACCAGCATGAAGCCTTGACCAGGCCGTTGGTGGCGCTGGTATGATTCCTCTACCATTATTCGACCCTTGATCCATGAGTCCAAATACACCTACCCTACTTTCACCTGTGTTAACATTCCAAAGGGGTGGTAAACCAATTGAAAATCCAACCATGAGTGCAAATGTGCCAACGAGCCCATATTGGTATTCGCAGGGTTCTGCTGCATTTCCGAACATGGATTCTGATATGTCAAAATGTAGGTGGTTTTGACTTTCAGGCAGTATGATTCCATCTCGGATCACATGATCACCAATGGAGATCTCTGCTTCATCTAGGTTGTCCTGGATCATCTTTTGGTCAACATAGGTTGAAGGAATATCTTCTGGTGTTGGATCGAGGAATGGTAAAGAAAAATCTTGGCCAATACCTGCATGGAATATCACAACAAGATCATATGCCGAAAAATCTATTTGGTCCTCTTCATGGGATTTTTTTAGAGCATCTCTGAATAACTCTGTAAGTCGTAACTCCTGAATATCAATTTGGCTATAGGGGTTATAATGATTCATGGTCATTTCAAGTTGATAACTTTCATTTTGCCCATGAGGATATACATCTGACCCCTCTAGATCAACTCCAAACTGACCATATGATACAGATCTAAAATATGAATCAAGTGAAACAATTTGAGACTGGAAATAATCTTTGTCATGAGGAGTTGGATCGATGGAATATGAACCGCAATCAAGCCCTTGATCTTCAAGCAGAAATTTTCCGTTTCCTGTCGTACTAACGAGATAGTCTTCTTCGAATGATATGCGTATTGCACATATTCGAACAGGCTGGTCTATGGCTGCATTAATTGAGGTTAACAAACCAATCATGATGATCAGCCTGCAGGATAGGTAGTACCGCATGATTACAAGAAAAAATTAGTATTCTATATTGAGCGAGAAACGCATTGTATTTGTAAGGGGATGACCTTGCTCGCCATAGGTATAACCAAAATCAAATCCATAACCTGAGAACCTTAACCCTATGCCAAAGGTTGGATTACTGATCTTACCTGTCTTGTCATAATAAAAACCTGACCTTATGGCGAAATATTTTCCATACCAATATTCAAGTCCAAAATTATGAACCAAGCGATCTAGTTCATTTGAGAGGGTCCTATCTTTTGCATTACCTACTTCCTTTATGCCATATTCATTGTACTTTCCCCAACCCACGTCATCTGGAGCGCCAGAAGTTTGCACCATTTCATTCTCACCAGGATCCACTACTCCATTTGAGTCAGTGTCAAACCATTTTCCACCATCTATGCTACCATCTCCATCTGCGTCTACCCAATCATACCCACCAATAATACCATCACCATTGCCAGGGCTGTTAGACCCATAATCAATATCACCACCTAGAAGCCAATCATTGATCCATGATGTGAATAATGCCAGATATATTGGATCGGTATGCGCGATCTCCATCTTACCATCTGAATTATAGTCATTACCAGGGCTTAGATTACCATCCTCATCATACCCACCTATGTAACCATCGCCATCCCAGTCCATGTCTGGATAAGACGATACTAAAAGTTTATCAACATCATATACCAGATTAAGTTTGTTGAATTCACCATTGATCAATGCATAGTTTAGTCCAATACTTAGATTGGTAGGCTGCGGGTCTGCTTGGTCAGGGTCAATGAATGAAACCTTTGGCCCTAAATTTGATAGATTCATTCCAAGGGTCAGATTAGGTGATAACCATTTTTTATGCATGTAACCAATGTCAAATCCAAAATCTGTTGATGTTCCTTTTCCTTTTTCACTTCCTGCACCAATTTCAACAAGATGTTGGTACGATACCTTGGCATTTATTCCAAAAGATTGATTCTTAGATATGAGCGCACTATAGGAAAGAGAAAATGCCGTCATGTAACTAGTGAATGTGCCTAATTCATCACCTGTTTCACTTGTTCTTATTTGTTCACCAAGATTTAGAAATATCAAATGACCACCTACGGTGCCGAGATTTGGATATTTTTTTCTATAGGCAAGGAATTCGTAATAGAGGTCATCAGCAAGACCGGGTAACCAGTTAACATGCATCATTGCTAACTCTCTACCATCTAAAAAACCAAGTCCGGCAGGATTCCAGTAACTTGCATAGGCATCATTTGCGACAGCGGTCTGAGCTTCACCCATTCCGCCTGCTCTTGCTCCTGGTGCTATAAGTAGAAATATTGCTCCAGCCTCACTCTGTGCAAGAACCGGATTCATCAGGGCTATCATTATTGATAGCGCAATCCACAAACGCTTCATTGAACGTCTCCTAAATGTTAATTAATATATGGTTTTGCCCCCATGGGACAAGTTAATAGCGTTTAAGGTATTGGATTGCTCCTGTATTAATTGTCTGAAATATATCTTTTGAAACCTTTCATAATCAAGTAATCATTGCTCCATTTATTTATCTTCAATTCTTAGAATAAACTCAAGGTTAGGAATGGTAAATACGTGATCAACCCTACTGCAAAAAGTTTTATGATGAAGAATGGCAATGTCGCTTGGTATATTTTTGGCATGTCCTCATTGAATCTATAGGCCGAAAGGAATAGGTTCATTCCGACTGGAGGTGTTAAGAAACCTAACTCCAGGTTTGCGATGAATATGATCGCCAAATGAACAGGTTCAATCCCGAAGTGGGTTCCTAAAGGTGCAATAAGCGGTACAATGACGATAATCGCTGAAAATATATCCATCAAACATCCAACCATTAATAAAAATAAATTTAATAATAATAAGAACATGTATTTATTTGCTATGGCTTCCTTAGCCCAAGAAAGAATGATCATTGGTACCTGAGCATCAACCAAATAACTTGTCAAGCCCATTGCCACACCTAAGATGATCAAAACTCCCCCTATCAAAGTCGCACATTCAACTACTATGCTAGACAGATCCTGTATCTTAATATCCTTATATACAAGGACCTCGATCAAAAATACATAGATGACAGTTATTGCTGCAGTTTCAACAAGAGTGGTAAAGCCACCAAATACACCCATTAGTATCAATATAGGTAGAAAGAGTTCCCACTTGGTTTCCCAAGATATCTTTAGTGCATCTTTTAAAATAAATCTTTTTAATTTGATGTTGTTCTTTCTGCCTTGGAAAACAGACCAAGATGAGATCAAAATGATAAGCAACAATCCAGGTATCAGACCTGCAATGAAAACATTTTTGACTGAGACCCCTGCTGTAACACCGTAAATGATCAATGGTAGACTTGGTGGAAACAATAGCCCAATCGACCCAGAAACCGTAATGAGGCCTAAGGAAAATGAACGACTGTAACCATCTTTCAGAAGCATGGGAAGTAATAAACCACCCAATGCCAGTATGGTAACACCCGATCCGCCTGTCAACGCAGTAAAAAAACCACATAATAATACAATTATGACGGGTGTTCCTCCAGGAATCCAACCAAATAATGTTCTAAAAACATTGACCAGTCTTTCAGATGCTCGACTTTCAGCAAGTAAATAACCAGCCAGTGTGAAAAGAGGGATCGTTGGTAGTGTTGGTGAGACAACGATCCTATAGGCTTCAGCAGGAATTGCAGATATTGGAGTGTAATCCGACCAAAACATTAGTATGGCAAGCCCGCCAAGACCGACAAAAATAGGAGCACCATGGAATATTGATAATATGATAACGAAGACACCAATGTATACGAGTGGCAAAACATCAAACATCCATTCGGTGAGACCATTTAGTGACAATAATAATCCAATAAATATCAGACTTAGACGATGAAAATGTTTTTGATAACTATTGAAATAAACAAAAACTGCCATTATTCCAAAACTAATGGGCATGATGGCCTGTGCAAACCAGCGAGGAATGTAAGGTGCTATGTCAATCGGATATTCCATTTCCACCTTGACCAGTTCCCAACTCCCTAATGCTAAAGAAACGAGCACGAGGAAAGTCGTGACCTTAGCGATCCATTTTCCTAGGCTAAGCCCCACTTCCTTCTGAAAGATGGAGTCTCGGGTCAGAGCCAATAATTTATTCCGTCTAGTTGCAATGATCGCACCCAAAAACCCGATCCATAAGGTAAAATGTTGAACAAGTACCTGAGAGGCTGGTATGCTATTAAAATTAAAAAATCGAGTAAAGATCTCGATAAAAGGAAGCATCGTCATACATAAAAAAACTATTAAAGCGAGCGTCTCTTCACCCACCCCATTGATCGGGAAACGATTTAAATTATATTTTTTGCCCATCAGGCAATTAATTATCAGTTAATCTTATGACGGTATCATATATGTTTTCTGGAATGATGTTCCCTCGTAAATATTCACTGACACGATCTACCTCTGCTTGCCACAACTTCATTTCATTTTCATTTATTGGATGTATCGTAAGCCCATATTGTTGCATTGCTTCAATGGCTTGATGTTCAGCCTTCCGATTTGTATCCATGTATTTAGATTGAATGGAATGCGTGATCTCCATCAGTTCAGCATGGTATTTTTTTGGTATGCGATCCCATGTCTTGAGATCGACAACTATCCCGGCCATCAGGACTCCCCATTTCAGATCTGACATATGGTTCGCAATTCCAAATGATTGCTGTGCTAGAGCATAAATTGGCGGCATTGGAATTGTATTGATGAGGCCAGTCTGCAGACCTGATAAGATCTCAGTAGTAGCCAAAGCAATGGGGTTATATCCTGCCTTTTTCCATACTTGTTCCCATTTGAAGTCTCCTGCCCAAGTAAAGAATTTCCTCTTTTTTAGATCAGCAGGAATTTTTATGGGTTCTGCTGAGAACCAGTATACCCAAGTCAATTCACCAAGATAAAGTAATTTAAATCCATTTTCCTCTAATTTGGACTCAAACTGCGGTAAAAGTTCCTCAGTCACCGCTTGTACATCATCAGAATTTTGATAGACCAGCGGTACAAAATATCCAGAAAATTCGGATACGATCTCTGATAGACCTTCAGCTGTCATTCCTGCTGCATGTATTTGCCCTATTCTCATCTTACGAACCATGTCTCGCTCATCACCTAGGATACCACCAGGATAGATCCTTAATCTAACCTTACCCTTAGTGGCCTCTTTCCATTCTTGCCCCATTTCTAATAACATTCCATGCCAATCGGTTCCCTCCGGGGCTAAAGTTGCCATTTTAACAACAATATTTCTTGCCGAGGAAAATGAAAAAAGCAATAAAAATATTACAACTATCTTTTTCATTCTAAAAAATACTCATCTGTTTTTGACAATAACCATTTTGCTCTACTCTTAGATACTAGATTACCCATTTCATAATCACTATTTCGTACTACATCCATTTCCATTACGTAATTTAGTTTATCTACAAAATCTTTTCTCTCTTGGAATGTTTTATGAATGGATTCAGCGTAAGTCAGGTATGGACCAGCATCCATCCCATTCGAATATGAGATCGCTTTATTGAAATAGAAATCAACACTATCACGTAACATTTGTTCACTGAGGTCTGATCTTGAAGTTGCAAAACTCATCATTGCTGAATATAGTGATCCATTATTCCATTCCGGATAAATTTTTATGCATTTATTTAACAATCTTCCAACATATGGTAGATTGATCAATTCAAATGGATCCCCTCTACTGGAACTAACAGATCCGCCGATTGATGCTGCCAACCAATACATGTCACTTACATCTTCTTTTTTTAAATCAATGACGGCATCTTTTTGTAACCAATCATTGAATTCTGGATATTTTTCAAGCATGATCAGCATACCTAGGTCTTGTGCTTCGTTAAAAACATTATTTGCCTTTTTATATTGATCTAACCCCTCAAGATAATCATCTTCTATTAACCTATCTGCTTGCTCCATGATGATCCCAAATCCATATTCGACCTTGGTTCTAACAAGAACACGCCTGCCATGTAGTGACATGGAATCATTGCCTTCCAATTTTTTAATTTTTCTTTCAAAATAAATGGATACAAGTTTTGGTTTTTCAAGTAATATGGCCTTCGGTACACATGAAAATAAAACTAAGAAAACTAATAATGCAATTGGCCTATGGTATATCACAAAAACCTATAGGTGTAATCAGTGTTGGTATATGGGAAAATTTTTGCAGAGATCATTGACATCTTTGAGAATACTAGAAAACAATTCCTCATTCTCTGGGTCTGAGATCGCCTTATCCATCCAATTGACCACCTGCCGCATTTCTGGATCACCCATTCCTCTGGTTGTTATTGCAGGAGTCCCTACTCGAATTCCACTTGTTACAAAAGGGCTTTTGGTATCAAAAGGTACCATATTCTTATTTAAAGTAATTCCTGCTTTTCCCAAGATATTTTCAGCATGTTTTCCTGTTATCTTCTTATTTGTTAGGTCAATGAGCAAAACATGAGTATCAGTACCACCTGAGACTAATTCATAGCCCAGTTTAAGGAATTCATCGGCCATGGCCTTTGCATTATTGACAATCAATTGACTATACTGTTTGAATTCCGGTCTAAGGGCTTCTCCAAAGGCTACGGCTTTTGCAGCAATGACATGCATCAATGGCCCACCTTGGATACCTGGCATCACAGTAGAATCAATGAGTTCAGAGACCATTTTTACTCGTCCTGATTTTGGTGCTACTTTACCCCAAGGGTTTTCAAAATCTTCTCCCATCATAATTATTCCACCCCTAGGTCCTCTCAAAGTTTTATGGGTAGTACTAGTAACGACATCACAATATTTCATTGGAGATGGGTGGACACCTGATGCCACTAGACCACTGGGATGTGCAATATCTGCCATCAAATAAGCACCTATCATATCCGCAACCTCCCTAAAACCTTCAAATTCAATAAATCTAGGATACGCACTTCCGCCACAGATGATCATTTTAGGCTTATGCTCTAATGCTAGGGTCTTAATCTCTTCAAAATCAACTCGCCCCGTTTCTCTGGAAACATGGTAGGAGATGGATTTATATAATTGGCCTGAGAAATTGACCATGCT
>Ga0066866_10000478_pt1 | contig 15440 bp, 11 predicted proteins | sample ETN01SmetaG_3_FD_66435 | JGI IMG/M metagenome (GOLD analysis project Ga0066866, IMG submission 66435) | Marine microbial and viral communities from oxygen minimum zone, Eastern Pacific Ocean - ETNP2014F12-01SV263 | ecosystem: Environmental > Aquatic > Marine > Oceanic ...
ACCGGTTACCCTCAAGTGGTATGAGAAGGGTTACGAAGTTCCGAAACCCACTCGATGGCAGAAAGACAAGGATCTCCCGAGTGGAGGCGGCATGTATATGGAGGGGACAAAGGAAACCCTTTATCATTCGGGTATGCGGCCCAACAGTCCCATGGTTACCCCGGGCGAACGCTTCATGGAAATGAAAAGTGAACTGGTGAAAATCCCCAAGTTACCCTCTGTTGGGAACGGGCCTATTGAGGAATGGTACCGCGCCATCAAGGGAGACGGGCCGATGCCCGGTTCTAATTTCGACTATGCTGTTCCGCTCACGGAAATGGTTCTTCTTGGAGCTCTTGCTCAGCGGACAGGAAAAAACATTGAGTGGGACAGCAAAAAAATGAAAGTCAAAGGCCAGCCCGAGTTTGACGCACTCATCAAGGAACCAGCCCGTAAGGGATGGCAATACGGAGAAAATCTCGGGTAAAACTCTGCAGGATCAGAGCCTTCTAATAGGCAGTTAAACTGGATAAAACGAGAAAGATGGTGCGAGCATCTAGCACCACAGCTGCGATAGTTGTGAGTAGGAGGTGTTTCATATTCCAGCGGTGTTCAAGCGGTGCGCGCGTTTGTTTAGTCAATCAGTCTTGTTCTTTTTGAGCTTATTCTTCCGCTCATAGAAAAGACGCTCTGTCACTTTTTGATAGCCTTTGGATTCGTAAAGCTTTTGTGCTCCTGTGTTTGACACTGTCGTCTCAACCAAAATCGCTATGGCCTGAGATTCTTCACCAAATGCTTCGACCTCACTAATTAGCTTTGTCCCTATTCCCATTCCGCGAACAGACTCTAACACGAATAAATCATTTAATATCCAGATCCGTTTGGCTGAAACCGAAGAAAAGCTCGGATAGAGTTGGGCAAATCCAACACAGTGTTCATCCGAGGTATAAGCACAAAAGATAACAGACTCCAAATTATTTAAGCGATTCCCTAGAAACTCTTGCGCCAACGACAAATCACTACCCTGCTCGTAAAAAACTCTGTAGGCATCGAACAACTTAGCGATTTCCTCAATATCATCCGTAGTGGCCTGGCGTATCGTTACTTCCATCTTTCGTTCCTAGTCCGTTGAATAGCAGGCTTTAAGGTATGATCTTCATCTTATCCTCAAGACTTAACTTGAGAAAGGTGTTGTGAAATTCATCGAGCAGATCTTTTGATGAAGCCCCGAAATTTTTAACAAAAGATCCTTCAAATCCTTTCGCGTTAAGATCCCTGAAAAACTTAACCCTATAGGCTTCCTCACTCGTTTTATTAATTATAAATGCGATGAACCATGCACCAAGGTCATAAGCTATGACTCCTCTTTTTCCATACGGAATATCCTTTATACTTTCTCCCCCGAGAAGGTTTTTTAATGACTTTAGCTTATACTTCATCGTTTCCTTCAAATAGCCAGGCCTGACCCCCTCTTGATTGGAGTAGAGCAGTTGGGCCAAATATTCAGCACCACCTTCTGCCCACCAAGGGTTCTGCTGATTTCTACTTTTTCTTTCGGAGTCTTTTTTGCTGTGGATGTGGGCGTGTTGGTATACATGGAAGTATTCGTGCAGAACCACCGGCTTGTAATCTTCTTCTTGGGGTCCTGGAAACTTGGCTGACATGGTGATGATAAAGCCGGACCACTTCTCGTTTTCATTTCTCCGGATATTTAAACCGGCATTACCTCCTTTTGCATACGAAACAAAATTGTGATCTCTATTTAGACAGTGCTCAAGGCTGACGGTTAAATCTTTTTGCTTTCTTAACTCGCAATACCTTTTGTCCAATGCCGTTGCTGCTGCTTCGTTAGTGCCGACAATCCAAAACTCCAATGGTCCGTAATCCCCCCAAGCTTTCGATGCTATCTCGTACCATTGTGTAGTCAGATCTATTTGGGACCTAGGAACATCACTGGCGGCATAAAACTCAGCTTTTTGGGCCGTGATTTTACCCCAATTATCTCGATCAACTTCAATCTGTATTGCCCCACACCCCATCAGCACCACGGTTGCAATTGTTATGAGTAGGAGGTCTTTCATTTTCCTTCAGCTTTCAATCCTTCACCCATCTTGGCTTCATCTTAAGGATGTGCTCCACAAAATAATCCATTTGCCTTCGGCGACCGTAGGGGGTACCTGCCGCCCCGTGCCCTGTTCCCGGAATAAGAAGGAAGTCAAAATCCTTGTTCGCCTTTATCAAAGCATCAACTACTTGCATAGTGCTTGCAGGATCGACATTCCGATCAAGTTCACCCACGATCAACAATAACTTACCCATTAGTTTGTGGGCATGAGTGACATTACTGTTTTCAGAGTATTCCGGGCCGATTGGCCAACCCATCCATGCTTCATTCCACCAGATTTTATCCATGCGGTTGTCATGGCAACCGCAGTCTGAAACGCCGACTTTATAAAAGTCCCCATGATGCAGCATACCGCTCATTGTGTTTTGGCCTCCCGCTGAACCACCGTAAATACCGACGGTGGACAAATCCATTTCCGGGTGTTTTTTGGCCGCAGCTCTGATCCATAATATTCGATCCGGGAAACCGGCATCCTTAATGTTTTGCCAGCAAACATCGTGAAACTTTTTCGAACGCCAGTTGGTTCCCATCCCATCAATTTGGACTAGAATGAACCCCAACTCAGCCATTCGTTGCTGACCGTAGTAATCACGGAATCCTTTTGGCACATAAAAGCTATGTGGCCCAGCATAGATGTTTTCTATCACCGGATAGCGCTTCGTCGGATCAAAATTAGTCGGACGCCATATTACTCCAAAGATGTCAGTTTCCCCATCTCGTCCTTTGGCTAAAAAACGCTCGGGCAATTTCCACCCGGTTCTATATAGTTGCACACAGTCAGCTCGTTCCAGTTCACAAATGAATTCCCCATCACTTGAACGCAGCTCGTGCACAGGCGGTTGATCCACTCGTGACCATTTATCGACAAAGAACCGTCGACTCGGAGACCACTGTAGTTCATGCGTTCCATTTCCTTCGGTTAAAACAGTCAAGCCGGTGCCATCGAGATTAACACGGCAGTGATGTATGTAATAGGGATCCTGCTCCGGATAAATTCCCATTGCCTGGAACCATATTTGTCGTCTGGCTTCGTCGATATGCTCAACCTTTCTTACCACCCAATTGCCTTGTGTGATGGCGTTTTTCAGCTTCTTTTCTCGCGTGTCGAAAAGGTAGAGATGATTCCATCCGCTACGTTCACTCATCCAAATCAATTCTTCACCATCGCCTAGCCAGTATCCATAATGTTTTTGGGAATAATCGACGAACGTGTTGCTTGTTTCTTCAACGACCGGCTTGGTTTTTCCATTCCACGAGTTTACGGAAATAACCCTAAGCACCTGATGTCCTCGCTCGTTGTACTCAAAGGTAAACTCCCGTGAGTTCTTGGCCCAACGAATGCGATTGATACGCCACGGATTGTCAAATAAACCCTGTTCGATTTGAATTTCTTGTCTTTTTTTAACATTAAACAACTTAGGCCGTTGTTTTGCCACTCGATCGCCCGGCTTAAGATATCGGAACGAATGCAACTTGGGCTGCAATTGATCCTTTGGGGACGACTCAACAACATTAACAAGATGCTCCTCTTCCTTTAGCGTTCGCAAAGCTGCCAACCGTTTCGAATCAGGTGACCAGTGGATATCACCTCTGCGATAACCATCCTCATCAGTGCCATCTTTACTGAGCTGAAGATGCTGACCGTCCTTGCCCCGAATCCAAAGGTTATGTTCTTTGAGCAACACCTCCCAATTACCATCAGGCGAACGCAAGCCGCGGGGCGAACTGTATTTCTCGTGTTCAGGTTGCTCATAGTCTTCATTGACCTTGACTGCACTCTTCTTCAAGGCGTTCGTACGGCCATCGATAATCACGGTTGGGTTTCCGGGTTTCGCCTCATAGATACCAAGCCGTTTGCCTTCTTCAGTTTCAATAAGCCAGACATGGTTGGCAAAAGTGTGTTGTTTGAATTCCGATTTATCGCCAATAACCTCGTAAAGATGCCGCCCGCCATCGCCTGACACCCAAATCAAGCGAATAATCTGATCCGTTACATTGCGGAATGTGACATAGGTTTCCGGCCCGTTACTGCCGGACGGACGAATGGCCTCGGGAGGCTCCAGCATCGGAGGCTCATTAACAGATGATGTGAACTCACCTAACTTGCTGGTTTTAAGGTCCAGTTCCCAACTTTTATCCTTCCCTATAAGGCGTAAGCGATTCGGATTATCGGTAAAATCCAACTCATCGATGGGAAGTTTCTCAGCATCAACCAACTGACCGAGAGCATTAGCCAAAGTTCCAGCAACTTTGACATGGTCGAATGCCAATTGACGTTCGCCCTTGCTTGTATTAACCAAGACAAACTCACGTCGGCCGTTCGGCAAATCGTTGCGATACCAGAATTGGTCTCCATCTGCAGACCACTTGGGGTTGACATCCTTTTTGAAGACTTTATTTCGAACCTTATCCCGTAATCCCATTGCACGCTCATAATCCGCTTTGGAACCTTGCCCGAAAAGCTGGGTTAAACAATTGAAGTTGAAGACAACAAGCGCACAAACCAAGCGAATGATATTTTTTGAAATCACAGCGAAAAGCTTGCTCGGTGTTCAGCAGAAGATCAAGCCGAAGATATTGGATGGCGAGGATTTAAACCGTTACGGAAAAATGAAGTGCTATGGCCTTACTTGACTTTTAATTCTTCACCCGTCTTGCCGCCGTGTATTCTATAGCAGAAAAAGGGTTTGCACACAAAGTTCCTGCCTAATCATTTTTCGTCTTTGGCCCCGCGTGGTGCGCCCGGTCTTGCGCGAACCACTCACCCTCTTTGATTAACCATTGCCGCATCGTTTCATAGCGCCGGTGCGTGCCGCCGTCGACAAACTTCAAGGACTGTGAATCCTCGTCCCCCCAGGGCATGTGCTCCAAGCGACTGGCGAGTTCAATGGTGAAGCGGGCAACGCCCCTTGACGCAATGTGGTTCGACAAAATGACATCATCGCTGAAGCGAAAGGCTTCGGGTTGTGAGGTCAGGCTAAGGTGCAGGCGTTCGATGTCGAAATGCCGCCGCCGGTAAGCGCAGGCCCCGTAGCCTTGCAAAACGTGGCAGGACGCATGGTTGCCTCGTACCGGTTCCAGATATTGGCCGATATTTGTAAAGTTAAATCCCCTACTGCCAAAAGCAGATTCCGGATGTGCCTGAGCTGCTGTTTGCAATGCCGAAATCGTATCCGGAGGGTACCGAATATCATCGTCAACAGTGATCAAGAGGGTATCCGAATCCGTTTCAACTTCGAGTACCGGCAGAATTTTCATCACCGGTCCCAAGTCATCCACCCGGTTCAGGAGGGTCACCTGTAACGCATCACCTAGCCAATCGGGGATTATATAAGCATCACGGTTACGATAGCGCTCCGGCAGGTTGAGGTACACAGCGTCGGGCGAAGTGAGTTGGTTAAACAGTGCATCCAGTACCAAGGGTAGATACTGCATGCGCCGGGGCGAGGTTGTCAGGGTTAGAACCGTGCGCGTCATGGGAAGTTCGTATCACGGATAACAAGAGAGTGCAGCCTTTCAGGCGCCTCTCTTTTTTGTTAAATTAGATTGAGCAGGAGTGTGTGCAGACCGAAACTTACGGGGCTGTAATTATCTGGCAGTCGCAGATCAGCCTGCGGAGTTGCCGTTGTTGATGCGGTGATTGACGGACGCCAGTTCCGTCGTGATTTGCGCTAGTATTGGCAGGCTGTTGCGAGCAGGAGGTGTTTTATTTCAATTCTTCACCCGTCTTGCCGCCGTGTTTGCGGAGGAACCCGGTCAAGGCCATGTTTTTTTCTTCTTCAACCCAATCAAAGGGAGTTTCACCGTCACCGTTCTTTAAATTCACATCTGCTCATTTGATTATCAATAGTGCTGCAATTTTTTGATATTCTCCCTTACTGCACCATGTAAAGGACTCGTTTCAGGATACCCCGCTTTTGCGTCCAGGCCAGCGCCTTTAGCTATAAGAAATCCGGACAATTCGATGTAACCTTCACCGCTCGCATAAATCAATAGAGACCATCCATTATCATCGTTTTCATTTACAGTAGCCCCATCAACCAAGTGCAGCTTGCACGGCTTCAACATAACCTTTTTTGCACGCCTTATGGAGTGTTCCTTTGAAGGTGTATTTATGAATGAAACATAAGTTAGACTATTCACCACACCCCACCAGCACCACGGCCGCGATTGTTGTGACTAGTATGTGTTTCATGTCGCCACAAGCTTTACTTTTTTTATTGTTTTTGTTAAAAGATCTATCAAGCACCGTGAAAGGGCTACCTCTAGATTGACTGGTTTAAGAGCCTACAAATCTTAGAGTTACTTGTGCTTGGCTGCCGTGGCACCATTTCTTACTAGTATTGCAGCAATTGATCTCCGAAGGTCCCGAGACTCTATATCTCTAACGGAATCATTCTTGTGCACAATGTCAAGTGCGGTTAACCCGTCAGTGCGCTTAAGATTTATTTCAGCGCCATTCATCACGAGTATTTCTACAATTGATTTATGAAGAGATTGTACAGCACAGTGCAAGGGTGTTGGTTGAAGTGGATCGCGCACATCTGCAACATTTAAGTTTACCCCACTCTCAACAAGCTCACGCACTGTGTCGATTGCACCAACTCGAGCTGCATCCCATATTGAAATCGCTGGTAGTGGTGAGTGAGGTTCTTTCTGGATTACTTTTGGCAACGGCTTTGCAACCGAATCGGCTATAGGGGACTTCGGTAGTTTATCCTTGCCACAGCCAAGCAGAAGTATCGCAATCATGAAGACGTAAATTCTTTTCATCGTTGGCAACACAACGTATCCATCCATCAAATAATTTCAATCGAAAATCGAGCTGTAGAGATGAATAGCATAATAGCGGCATTTTTTAGTTTTCACCCCCCCCGTCTTGCCGCCGCGTTTACGGAGGAGGTTGATGATTTCGGGGTTTACAACTCCGTCAATTGATTTTTTGTATTCAAAATCTTTTGCATTCACATTCACACCTGAGGCGATTAACCATCCGATGATCTCATTATTGCCATAACTGGCAGCAAAACAAATCGGCGGGACGACAGCGATTTAAGTTGTACCCATCAGAGATATCAGAATAATTTCCATATCACTCAGCTCCAATTTTGCGCAAATAATCCATCGTTGCTTGGTATTCAAGAAGGTCTCCCGTTGTGATTACTTCGTTAATAAACCAAAATCTAATGCCAAGATTCTCGCATTCTTCCCTTGCGAGATTAATTTCTTTCAGCCCGGTTGGATCACCGTCAGTCAACAAACAGGGCTATGCCCGGTTTAAAATTGGCCTTTTTGTTACGCCCTACTTTATCCAAAACCGTTTTTAAGTATTTCTTCCAATTGGTAACTCTGCCTGCTGCTATTTTGTATTTTTGATTGTCCAATGTAGTACTATAGAATGTAATTGATCCGCTTATACCCCATTTCCCCATCTAGTACTACTGGATCTAGTTCCCGACCATCTATGACCCGTTTTGCTGGATTCTTTTTTTGCAAATGACTGCAACCATGCAGCGTTTGAAAAACTCCTGCGCTTAAAGTCGACAAGACGATCATTTTTTTCAGAATCGTGAATTAGGTCAGCAATAAATAACACTCGCGGTCAATAGCGAGGTAATTGCGATTGTGATTAGTAAGTATTTCATTTCCCTTCAGCTTTCAGTTAATCACCCGTTTAGCCGCCGTGTTTGCGTAGGAAGTTGGCTGTTGTGATTGGACTTAGTAGCAAACTTGCGCCCTCGTCCAGGTATTATCTTGTAATATCTGTTATCGTTCCTGTGTCTACCTGCTCCATCAACTCAACCCTTTAGCAGTGCTTCTTGAAACTAATTCGTTGTAATGGCTACGTCATCGATGAACCAACCAGCCTGCGGACCTTTACTCTGTACATCATCGCTTGAGAAATTGAATTCTAGCCTTATCTTTTGCTCAAGTGCTGCAGTCGGAATCTTTGCCTTCTCGAAGCGCCATTGCTTCGCCTCCCCGCCACGAAGCCAGAGGGGATCATCGAGCAAATATTCACCATCTTCATTGAGGATCGTTACCTGGCACCAATCGTACAACTCACCTTCAACTGCCGGTTCACAATCGCGGTAACTCCAGAACTCAAGTCGTGCATTGTCCTGGCCGGTTAGATCAACGACCGGGGAGACCAAATAAACGTCCGTATCGTCGTCGTAGTTCTTTGCCAAGCCGGTCCCATAGGCACGAGTCGAACTGTGGGCCTCACCCGGGCCGTTCGTTGGCTTGCCAAGTTTCCACTCGGTGCCGCTCTTACCTAGATCAGAAGTTGACCAACCCGGAGCTCCGGACTCGAAATCATCGAAGAATAGAGGCGGTGATTGGGTTTCAGACACACGATAAAAAGCGGTTCTCAAAATATCTGCATCGGTAAATGAGGTTTCTTCACTCAAGGCTCCAGCATCGGGAAAATTTTCAGCGATGACTTTCCAAGTGGAATCTAGTTTTGCCTTACGATCAACCTGATAGATACTGCCAACAGTTGAATTCCAATCAAAGCTATAGCCTTCCTCGTTTATTCTACTGGAATGAATAACTATGTCTGGTGCTTGTTTGGTATCAAGAATGCGGAAGTTATCGAAGTAGGCAACCACCTCGCCGCTATAACCCCCATTGCCATAAAAGGTAATACGAGGTGAATCAGGATCCAAATTAGCCAAGCCGAGATTGACGGAATAAGTAGAATGATCACTAGGAGTGCGCGCAGTATCCGCCGGCGAGAAAGAAGTGGAGAACTTGTAACCCCAGTTGCCGCCACCCCATCCCTCGGGCGGCCGCTCCTGAAAAACCATGTCAAAACGCAGTATGTAGCGCCAACGCTCTTCCAAAGATAGCTGCAGTAGCTCTTTGAGTGTTTCGGAATCAGCAAGATTTAGGTGCCAATCAGTGTGGTAACCTTCAGGTTGAGCAAGGATCACTTTGAGACTTTTTGAACCATGGGTCACTTTTAAATCATCAATGTCGGTAACCTTATAATGCTCTACCGTAACACGTTCGCCCTGAAGTGTAACTGCTTCAATATTATTCTCAAAAGATTCGATTACAACGGTTGTCGGAGGTTTATCTGTAGCCCATTGATCGACAAGGCGTATGTTGTCGATATAAAATTTTGGGACATTTCCATTCTGCCAGTCTGCATTATGAATAAAACGGAATGCGGCGGTTCCATCATCGTTAACAACAAGATCCCCCTCAATCAGATCGAGCGGGATTTCAGCTGTCACAGGAGCATCGTTGTTATGTGGAGTGTTCAATTCTCGCGAAGCTTCCCAGTGATTATTAACTGTTTGATTCATCCAACTTACTACTCCGGCTTCTGGAAAAGTGACATCATACTTAAGCACATAACGAGCTTCAGGTTTCAATCCTAATTCCGGGTCAACGTTCCATGCTTCCTGTAGTTCTGCAGTAGCGTCCGGATCCAGATAAATGAGAAAATCAACCGCCCACCATTTCTGGTCGTTCAGGAACTCAATTTGCAAAGCTCTGTTACCCTGGGTAACCCAAACCTCCTCTGCATCTGTTCTTTGAAAGTTCGTTAACTTAACATTTCCGTTAGAGCCTCTTGATCCATTGTCTGTCGCGGGTATGACATTATCGATATTATCCTCAAACCCTTCTAGTAGAATTTCTCGTTGTTCATAAGCACAAATATTCCCGAACAAGCCGGCAAACATACATAAAGCATATGCTATTATTCCTTTCATTGTCTTTGTTGTGTATTAGTAAGTTCTTTATTGAACCTAGATTTTACTAAATAGCGACTCACTGCACCCCACCAGCACCACGGCTGCGATTATTGTGAGTAGTAATTTCATTTCCTTCGGCTTTCTATACTTTAGTCGTCTTGCCCCGTTTTGCAAGCTACCACCAAAGGAAACCGTAGTTGGGGAGCATCGACTCGTGCCTTCTCTCATACTTTTCCGGTATCCTCCAGTAATCCACATGCATGTCGCCGTAGAGCATGTTGTGCTTCTTCTCTCCTTGCACATTGTGCCACCAGCTGCTTCGCACCTTGTACTGCTCACGGTATGGAGCCCAGTTCCAGTCTCCTTGGATGATTTTGTTTGTTGGGCTCACTCCAACCTCGCTGCCCTTGATAGGGCGGCCTCCAATCCGGTCGGTAACCTTTTGAACTCCAAAATAATCCCCTGACCACATTCCCAGATAGCTTGTGCCATATTCAGTGAAGCAATGTTTTGCTAATCCAATACCATAAGAATCACCGGCATCAGCGGGACACTCAAACACACGAACATTATTAATATATCGATTCAACGGACGCTTCTTCGCAGGAGTTCTTGACTCGTAATAAATACTTGTGCCCCCACCCCCACCAAAGGTCGCCCACCCATCGTGTGCCGGGTAAAAATCATCGTTATCGTTGAAATACATGGTGTATGCTAAACCAATTTGATGCTGGTTACTTAGGCATTTCCGTTGGAAAGCTTTCGCTTTCGCCTTTGCTAGGGCTGGTAGCAACAACGCCGCTAAGATAGCAATGATGGCAATCACCACCAATAGTTCTATGAGTGTGAATGCCCAGGTTGATTCAGCCTTCATTTCCCTTCAGCCTTCAATTCTTCACCCGTCTTGCCGCCGTGTTTGCGAATGAAACCGGCGGTTTCGGTTTGGTAATTGGTGATGGCCCGATCTAGTGGTGTTTTACCAACTCTATCCTTCGCGTTCACATTTTCACCAGCGGCTAGGTGCTGCTTAAAGACTGTGATGTTCCCACGTTCGGCAGCCACATGAACTGATAATTCTTCACTCGTCTTACCACCGTACTTTCGTAGAAGACCGGCGGTTTCACCTTTGGCCCAATCTATCGGTGTTTTGCCATTAACATCCACTGCATTCAAATTGACATCCTTAGCTATTAACAATTTAATAACTTCCTTATAGCCTCCCCAAGCTGCAAAATGCATAGGAGTCCATCTGCCTGAACCCTTCACATTTATATTCGCGTCATTAACAATGGCTTGTTTAGCTGCTTCGATGTTTCCTGTTAAGGCAGCATTAATCAAAGCCTCATCTGCTTCTGCTGAAGAAGCCAATTGCTTCGCTGGGGTCGCACACCCCACCAGCAGCACGGCTGCTGCGATTGCGATGATTTGTGATTTCATGGTGAGGCGACCGTCATCCCGTTGTGCACAGTTTTCAAGCCGTTTTAACTGTTGCCGCAAAAAGCCTTCTGCCTTAAAAAAATAAGGGTTGTTGGCTGAACCGAAATCATACGAGCCAGTCAGCTAGAAAGGCAATGGCGATCTACAAGCTTTACTCAGAGGGCGATTGCAGCTATTTCGACCTTGTCATAGTTCCGCGCGATGAAGACTGGTGTGTTCTATTTTCTAGTGTCAGAGGTAAACAGTCGGTCTGTACCAATATCGAGCACGATTCTTTGGCTAAATACCGAAGCAACCTCGATGGCCTCAAAAAGTGGCATTAAAAATTCGCACCCTCATAAACGACGGTAAACAAAGGGCAAAACACACCCCAAACTCATCATGCGTGAATAACCGAAGAGAAACGATCAAATGAACAAAACACTCAGCCTTGGTAAAGTCGTTCAACAAACTCGTCGTGACTTCCTGACTACCTCGGCCAGCGGACTGGGCGGCGTTGCCCTCACATCGCTTTTGGCCCAGGACGGCTTGCTCACCCAGGGCGCAGCCAACCCGATGGCCCCACGCATGCCGCACTATGCACCCAAGGCCGAATCGTGCATTTTTATTTTCATGGCGGGAGCTCCGTCACACATCGATCTGTTTGATTCGAAGCCGGCACTCATCAAGCAACACGGAAAGAGTCTTCCCAAGGAGATACTCGACAAGGCACGTTTCGCCTTCATCAAGCCGGACACGGCGGTACTGCAAGGCAGCAAGCGAGTGTTCAAGCCGTACGGCCAATCCGGAATGAAGTTCAGTGACTATGTACCTCATCTGGGCAGTGTTTCTGATGATATACTGATGGTTAAATCGATGTACTCGGAGGAGTTCAACCATCACCCTGGCCAACTGTTGATGCAGTGCGGTGCCTCACGCTTTGGTCTCCCAACGGCCGGTGCATGGCTCACTTACGGTCTGGGTAGTGAATCAAAAAACCTTCCCGGCTATGTGGTGCTCAGTGCCGGGCGTGGATCCAGTGGCGGCACAACCCTGTGGCAAAGCGGATACCTTCCGTCCACGTACGAAGGCGTACTCTTTCGCAGCCAGGGCGAGCCGGTGCTAAACCTTGAAAACCCCGACGGACTGCCACCAAAACTGCAGCGGCGCGGTCTTGATACACTTCGGGAAATCAACCAGGGCCGCTACAATAAAATCCGAGACCCGGAGATCGCCAGCCGAATCGCAAGTTACGAACTGGCCAGCCGGATGCAAACCGCTGCACCCGAGTTAACAGATCTCTCGAAGGAAAAAAATCATACCCTTGAGGCGTATGGAGTGAACCGTCCCGAACCGAAGGAAATAGGAGGGCGCGGCAAGCAAGGCAACACCTATCAGGATTTTGCCCGGAACTGCCTGATGGCCCGCCGATTGGTAGAGCGGGGGGTGCGATGCGTAAACATTGTTTACGCATCGTGGGACCACCACAGCAATCTTGATCCAGAACTGAAATACAACGCCGGCGCAGTCGATCAACCGATTGCGGCCCTCATAAGCGATCTCAAGCAACGGGGACTGCTCGACAGTACCATGGTCATCTGGGGCTCGGAATTTGGGCGCACCCCCTTGGGAGAAAATCGAGGCGGTCGCGAACTGAACACCGGTCGCGACCATCACCCTTTCTGTTTCACAATGCTGATGGCAGGCGGGGGCCTTAAAGGCGGGTACAGCTATGGAAAAACGGATGAAATCGGCTGGGGCATTGTTGAAAACCCTGTTCACCCCAATGATTTGCACGCCACAATGCTCCACTGCTTCGGACTGGATCACGAACGACTTACCCATCGTCACCAAGGACTGGACATGCGCCTTACCGGTGTCGCCGGCAACGTGATTAACGATTGGCTTGCTTGATCGGTTGTCTCGCAAGACAATCTTGCCTTGCCGACCTACTCACCTACCATCAGAAGCGGAATGAGCTTAACACGCTCTGCCAGCTCCGGCGTGATTGCATGCAACACACTGCTCCCGGTGTTTACTTAGCGAATCGGTTGAGCCCATCCAGATTTACGATTCGTTTTTTGCCAGTAATTAAATTATGACACGGTCCCTTTATTCTTTCGTTATCACTTTGATAGCATTGCCAGCCTTCAATGTTTCAGGCACAGCCGACGATCAGATCATTTCTCCAAGTAAAATAAACATGGAGACCAAGCGCACCTTGCTCGGGCAAATCAAGAGACCACCCAATGTTGTCCTGTTTTTTGCTGATGACCTGGGCTATGCCGACACCGGCGTTTATGGCTCTAAAACAATCCCCACCCCGCACATTGACGCCTTGGCCAAGCGCGGTGTGCGATTCACGGATGCCTACGTCACAGCCGGCACATGCAGTCCATCGCGCGCGGGACTGATATCGGGGCGTTATCAGCAGCGGTTCGGTTTTGAGTTCAACACCGCAGGCGCAGCGATCACCCACCACCAAAGCCGCGGCCTGGATCCGACAGTGATCACCTTTCCAAAGGTCCTGCAGGTCAACGGTTATACCACGGGAATGTTCGGCAAATGGCACCTCGGCACGCGCAGCCATTTCCATCCTAACATGCGCGGCTTTGATGAGTTTTTTGGTTTTCTAGCGGGAGCGCACGGCTACTTCCCAGTGAAGAGAGAGGAGCGAACTTACTCCACCGTCATGCGCAACAAGACGCATTTGAAGGAGCCGGACTATCTCACCGACGCGTTTGCCCGCGAGACGGTGCGATTCATCCAAAAAAACAGGGACAAGCGCTTCTTCGCCTATGTCCCCTTCAACGCAGTGCACACCCCGATCGAGGCATCGAAGAAATATCTCGACCGCTTTCCGGATGTGAGAAATCGCCAGCAAAAAACATACAACGCCATGGTCAGCGCATTGGACGATGCGGTCGGTGCCATCGTTGCCGCTTTGAAGGAAACGCAGACGGAAAAGAACACGCTGCTGATTTTTATGAACGACAACGGCGGCCCGATCTACACGAGCGTCCAAAGCAACGCGCCGCTGCGTCTGGGGAAGTTGTTCCTGTTCGAGGGAGGAATCCGCGTACCCATGATCATGAGCTGGCCAGACGTACTTGAGGCCGGGTCTGTCTATCGCCAACCGGTCAGTTCACTCGACATCTACCCCACCCTGTGCGCGGCCGCCGGGGTCGTCCTTCCCTCGGGACTGAAACTCGACGGCGTCAACCTGTTTCCCCATCTCAACGGCGAGATCGACACTGCACCGCACGAGGCGCTGTTCTGGAGCAACGGCCCGAACAGGGCCGTCCGGTTTGGTAAATGGAAGATGGTGCAGGCCCACGATCAGGTGTGGCTTTTTGATCTCAAGAACGACATCGGCGAAACAAAAAATCTGGCCTTGACCAAACCGGATATTCTTAAGACGTTGCAGGCTCAGCTCAAACAATGGCAGGGGCAAATGAAGTCACCCGCCTGGCCAAGCAAGCCGAACCGGCGCAAGGTGATGGTTGACGGTTTCCCCTACGAACTCAACATATAAAATGCAACCACAACACTCACCGAAAACATACCTCTATTATCCAGCCGTAATGGACTCGATATGTCGCCGGCTTTACTGGCCCTGCATCATCAGTTCGACGTCTTTGGCGGGCTCGTCGATCAGTTTGATGTCAAAGTTCTTCACAAGGACATCGATGACGCCGGGGGAGAGGAAAGCCGGCAGAGTCGGCCCCAGACGGATGCCCTTGACACCCAAGTGAAGCAGGGCCAGCAGGACGGCGGCGGCTTTTTGCTCAAACCATCCAATATCGAAAGAAATGGGCAGGTCATTTATGTCCTCCAACTCGAAGACCTCCTTTAACTTGAGAGCAATAACGGCCAATGAGTAGCAGTCGTTGCACTGACCGGCATCGAGCAACCGGGGGATGCCTCCAATGTCGCCGTGATCCAGTTTATTGTACCGGAACTTGGCACAGCCGGCGGTCAGGATGACGGCATCGTTCGGGAGCGTCTCGGCCACCTCGGTGAAATAGCCCCGCTCCTTGTGCCGGCCATCACAACCTGCCATCACAACAAACCGCTTGATCGCCCCCGACTTGACGGCATCCACCACCTTGTCGGCCAGGGCCACCACCTGATGATGCCCGAAACCGCCAACGATGCTCCCGTTCTCAAGTTCGGTCGGCGGCTCGCAACTCTTGGCCATCTCGATTAAC
>Ga0066866_10000481_pt1 | contig 15399 bp, 13 predicted proteins | sample ETN01SmetaG_3_FD_66435 | JGI IMG/M metagenome (GOLD analysis project Ga0066866, IMG submission 66435) | Marine microbial and viral communities from oxygen minimum zone, Eastern Pacific Ocean - ETNP2014F12-01SV263 | ecosystem: Environmental > Aquatic > Marine > Oceanic ...
ATATTTTATACAAAATGATTTTTTTTGATTATTTATTAATCATCAATATTCTTAATTTATAGCTACTATCACGGTCTTTATTGCTTAATTTTACATCAAAACATATTATTAAATATAATTAGTCTGACCTCCTTGCCCTTGTACAAGTATTAATTAACACGTAAAATCAGTACCGGCATAATTTTGAAGGCTCTGGAGCAAAAATTTTCAGATTAATTAATGGCACCAAGTACGGTTTTTTGAAAGCTGCTTTCATATGAGTGCTACAAAAAAAATAGGTTAAGGACATCTTTTTTCATACTAAATGTAGTGAACCATAAAATTTAAGAAATAATTTATATTAATAGTTATAAATGCTTAAATTGTGGATAATTAACATAAAATAAGCAAATTTAAAGCATAATTATTTTTATTAAAAAAACATAATTATTTTAAAATACTTGACACCACTTTTTTTATTTAGAATAATGACTCGAATTAAAATATTATTTACAATTTATTCCTGAATGGTGGGGTGAAAACGCCCTTTTTTTCCTGGAACATACTATTTGGTAGTGATTCCATAAAAGCACAACAATAATAGGAAAAATGATTGATTCACTTATAGAGATAATGATGGAAAATATGGGGAACCTTGTTCTCATTTTTCTAATCCTATTCCTGATCCTGTTAGTTCTATTTTCTAAGTTCTATCAGCGCAGTTCTAAAGATGTTGCTTTTGTCCGGACAGGCATGGGTGGGGAAAAAATTGTTCTCACTAGCGGGGCTATGGCAATTCCGATCATACACCAGGTTACCCCAGTTAATATGAATACACTGAGATTAAATGTTGAGCGCTCTAATGATAAAGGCCTTATTACGTTAGATAAGATGCGCATCGATATTCAAGCAGCTTTTTATGTTCGTGTAAAAGGGGATAAAGATGGGGTTGCCCTGGCTGCACAAACACTAGGGGCGCGTACGTTAAATCCTCAATCAATACAAGAACTGTTGGACGGAAAGTTTGTTGACGCAATAAGAGCAGTAACTTCTTCCATGAGTCTAGAAGAATTACACTCTGAAAGTAAAGAGTTCACGAATCGTGTCGCCAAACTAGTTGATAATGTGGTAACAAAAAATGGTCTTGAACTCGAATCTGTTTCATTGAGCAGTATGGATCAAACTGATAAGCAGTATTTGGATCCAAGCAACACATTTGATGCTGAGGGCTTGATAAAGGTGACTAAAGAAACTGAAGAAAGCAGAAGAACACGTAATGAAATTGAGAAAAATGCGGATCTTAAAATAGCAGAAACAAACCTTGATGTTGAAAAAAAGAACCTAAACATAAAACGCGAATCTGAATTTGCTCGATTACAGACCGATTTGGAAATGACTACAAAGCAGGCTGAACAAACAGCAAACATTTCAAGTATAAAGGCTGTAAAACAAAAGGAGTCCGCACAGGTTGAAATTGCCGAAAAAGAAGAAACTGAAAAAAACCAATTAGCATCGGAAAAAACAATAAAACTTGAGCGTACATTAACTGAAAAAGCTATCCGAAATGCTGAAATTGAAAAAGCAAAAGTTTTAGAGAAAACAGAAATTGATAGAAGCAAGGAAATTAAAATTGCTGAAAAAAATAAAGAAATTGATCTCCTCCAAAAGGAACAGGAACTAGTAAAAGCTAGGGATGAAACCAGTAAAATAGAAGTACAGGCAGTTGAAGCCGAAGAAGAAGTCAAAAGGCGTAGAGAAGTTGCAATTGCAGAAAAAGAAAAAGCTGTAAGCCTTATACGTGCTTTAAGAACTGCTGAAGAAAAAACTGTTGCAATTACTGGCTCTGCAGAATCTGAGAAATTAGCGGCTGTAGATTTAGCAGAAGCAAAAAAGATCACTTCAGATGCAGAAGCTAATGCAATAAGAGAAGAACTTACTGCAAGGGCAGAAGGTCAGCAACGAATTAATGAGTCTGCAAATATTTTATCTGATGAACAAATTTCAATGCAGATCAAAATGAAGATTGTTGAACAGTTGCCAGATATTATTTCTGAAAGTGTCAAACCGATGCAAAATATCAAAGATATAAAAATAATAGATGTTAATGGATTAGCGATCGATGGCTCAAAAAGGATAGATACGACTAAATCAGAAGGTTCAGCAACTAACGGCGATGCAACTGAAAGAGATCTTGTAGATAGAGCAGTGACTGGTGCACTTAGATATAGAGCCCAAGCTCCTGTCCTTGATTCCTTGTTGAAGGAAGTCGGATTGATCTCTGGTGATGGAAGCTTAGAAGATCTAACAACTGGAAAAAGTTATGAGAATCTTAAAAAAACCGGAACTAGTAAAAATAAATCGGAAGATAGATATTCGAAAACTAAATGAAAGTATCTTAAGAAAGTAACAATTAAGGAAGGAGAAATTTGAATGGTTTCAAAAGGATCTGAGCCTCCGAAAACGGCACTCCAGAAAGACTATAGTTTTACAGCAGTAGATGATTATGATTCTAGGATGTATATACTACCTGATTTACAAGATCAGGTAAGTCGAGAAGCAATCATAGCCGAACATAAAGCCAATCCAATGTATAAGGAAACACGCCCAGGTTCTCCTGCACCGATGTATAGTGAAACTTTAACAAAGCTAATCGACAAGCTGAGGGTTGTACCTCAAAAAGGAAAGCACACGATTGTAGAAACTATACCCTGGGAAGAATATACTATTGGAATCTTGCCGGGCCACAGAGGAGGAACTGTAAAATTGACAGAGGAAAAATATAATTCCCGTGGGGATGCAGAACACAGCATATTTCTTAAAAGGTTGACAGCATATCTATTTCAATATGGGATTGAATTAGATAAATAGTGCTTTAATTACAAAATTTATAGAAAGTAATATATAAGGAGATTAGGTGAGTAATTCACAGGACTTTATGTTGAGGATTACCGGATATTCAGACCGATTTTCTGTCAGGCCAGGAGAGAATATTAATTTTCATGTGCACTCTGAAAATGAAGAATCTTACCAAGCAGATATTGTACGTTTAATTCATGGTGATACAAATCCAGATGGACCAGGCTTCAAAGAAGAGTTAATTCACACACCTGTTAGTGAAATGTATCCGGGGAAAAACCAACCTATTCATGCTGGTAGTTATATTTTAATACCACATTGTGATCTTTTTAATGTCTCCAGTTTTACCATCACTGCCTATATTTATCCAACAACTCCGATAGTTGACATCGAAGGGGTTAATGTTGGAAGTCAGGCTATTCTAAGCAAATGGGACATTAAACAAGAAACAGGATACGGTATTTTCATAAATGATGAGGGGGAATTATGTCTAAGAATTGGTCATGGTAATGGCAAGGTAGAGGAATTCTCAACAGGCAAACCACTATTTCGTAAAGTGTGGTATAAAGTCGGCTGCAGTTTTGATGCTAAATCAGGAAACATAAAGGTTTTTCAAAAGCCATTTGTTACTAATACTAACGGTGGTCACGGAATGAGCATGTTGAATCCAATAGAAGACACTCTTGGTATGATAGAGACGTCAAGCTACCTTGGCAAACCATCGCAAAACGATTGCCCTATTTTGATTGCAGCTAGCACATATGAAAAAAGTGCAGGCAGAACTATTTTTGGTGGACATTACAAAGATCTTCCCGAGCCATTAGAGATACCAATTCACGCAGAAAAATTTAATGGTAAAATTGAACGGCCTAAACTTTCTAATCGTGCACTTAGCGATTCAGAAATAGAATTGCTTCTGTCTTGTGAGGGTATTGAAAACGTACCGAACGAACTTAGAAGTTCAATTTTAGGTGCGTGGGATTTTACCTCAAACATTACAGAAAATGCAGCCTCACAAACCATTATTGACAAGAGTTTATCTTTATCGCATGGCCAATGCGTGAACATGCCAATTAGGGGCGTCCCTGGACACAATTGGTCTTCCAAATATATGAGTTTTGTTCATGCGCCTCATGAATATGGGGCAATACACTTCCACGATGAATCTGTTGATGATGCACGGTGGGAATCCTCATTTAGTTTGAAAATTCCAAACGGATTAAAGAGTGGAGTATACGCAGCAAGATTGAGAGTAAATCGGATTGCTTCTCCAGAAACGGAAGACTATATACCTTTTTTTGTGAGGCCCCCAAAAGATAAGCCGACTGCACGTATAGCCTTGATAATGTCTACGTTTGCATACATGGCATACGCAAATGACAATTTAAGTGTTAACTCAGTCATTGCGCAACTTCTCACGGGACGAGTTCCTTTACTGCAACCCGAAGATTTGTTACTGAACAAAGAAAGAGGTTACGGCCTAGGCACGTATACCACTTATAGAGATGGTTGGGGTGTAAATATATCTTCACGACTTCGGCCTATACTTAATATGAGACCTAAATATATTCACATCTTGTCTCCTTCGCTCTGGCAACTGAATGCCGATCTTCACCTAGTAGATTGGCTTGAAGAAATGGATTATGAAGTAGATTTTCATACCGAAGAAGATCTTCAAGTTGAAGGCGTAGCATTGCTAAAGCAATATGATGTTGTATTGACAGGCCATCATCCGGAGTATATTTCAGAGGAAATGATGGATTACTATCATGACTACCAGATGCAAGGAGGACGCTGGTTATATTTGGCAGCAAATGGTTTCTACTGGATTACGGTACCACATCCTGATAATCCAAATATCATAGAAGTTCGTAAAGGAGATAATGGGACAAGAGCATGGACTATTAATCCTGGAGAATATTGTAATGCATTTGATGGGAAACACGGAGGGTTATGGAGGGTAAGAGGTAGAGCTATGAGCAAATTGCTTGGCGTATCATTTACTTCCTTTGGATTAACTTATTCATCATATTATAGGCGAGCTCCTGATAGCGAGCTACAAGAATGTTCATGGATTATGGAAGGGATTGGTCTTGATGAACCAATTGGTGACTTCGGATTAATAGGAGATGGAGCTGCTGGCTTGGAGCTAGATCGTTATGATTTGGAGCTTGGGACTCCTCATAGAGCCTATCTATTAGCTCACTCTGAGGGACATAATGATATGTTTGTTACTGTATCAGAGGAATCTACTTTTAATGCGAGAGGATATATCGCTGCTGGAACTGGTGAGACAAACCCAAAAATACGAGCTGACATAGTTTATTACAAAACACCAAATGATGGGGCTGTTTTTTCAGTGGGATCTATGGCTTGGTGTGGATCTTTGTCACACAATAATTATGAAAATAATGTATCAAAGATAATGAAAAACGTAATTGATGGTTTTTTGAGTTCAGGGCCATTACCTTAATTTGGAAGCTAAAATAATAATGACAAATATAAGTGAAAATGAGAATGTCTTAGAGGCTCAAAAAAAGGATGAATTTTGGTGGATTCACCCAAATTTACGAGGAAAGGCTGCACTAAATCCAGGAGATCTTCCTGGAATTCCATACGATAGCTATGCTTGGGTTAATTATTCAAATAATTCTGAACCTGAAGATGCTTCAAAACAAAGAGCCTTGCCTCCTGGTGAGGGGAATTATGCTGAATTGGCTAAAGTTTTATATAAACTCAACTCATATCGTCCAGGTCCAGTAAAAGGATGGTATATTGTGGTTTGTATTGAGCCGGATCACGCTTGGGCTGTGGGACAAATGATGGCAGATTCATTCAATCCAATTCGAGTATTTAGTGATTTAGTGTTTAAAACTGAAAAAGAAGCCCGAAATAAAGCAGAGGAACTAAGAATGCAAAAGAAAGGGGGCAATAATTCTAATGCAGAATTAGTCGCAGGACCATTAATTAAAAAGATGGCGGCAGATGGTATTGAAAGTGAGAGAATATTTAAGTCCAAATTAGGGGGTTTTTCAAAAAAAAAGAAGAGACCAAAATAATAATGAAAAGGTATAAGGCAAACATAGGCAGTTTTAAGTTGGAGGTTAAAAATTGTTTTGAGCCTCTATAAACGAAGATTTTTAGACTATTAATTTAGTCTAAAAATCTATTTTGCTCAACACACAAGGAGATAGAAGATGAAAGAAGCAATAACCAAAAAATCGAAAGATGAAAGTACATTAAATGCTGATGAGAGAGTTGTAGGCAGTATGGAATCAAATGTTGAGGATCCAACTCGACGTGATATTTTGAAAGGGGCAGCTGGGGGCGCATTAACATTAGGAACTCTTGCAATGTTAAATGAAAACGCTCAAGCAGCTTCAAGTAAACCAATACCTATTGGCTCTATGTATCCACTAACTGGAGCGGCTTCTATGGATGGTCAGGGCTATAAACGAGGAATTGAGCTTGCCGTCGAGGAAATAAATGACTATGGCGGAATATTGGGCCGGCCATTGAAGACTTACCCCTATGATACAGAAAATATGAGTGCGGAAAAAGTAGTTGCAGCTGCAAACTACCTTATTGATAGACATGAAGTGCACGCTCTTATTCAGGGATACAACATTGGCCCTAATGATGCTGAATATGAGCCAATAGCAGATGCAGGCATAATCTACATGCATGTCAATACAGCTATCCAACACCATAACACTGTAAAGTCCAATCCTGAGCGCTACTTCTCGTGTTTTATGGCTGATCCTGCAGAATATTGGTATGGTCAGGGCTTTATTACAATGATCTCAGACTTACGCGATTCTGGAGCATGGAAACCGCCTAACAACAAAGTGGCTTTGATTATTGGTTCTATTCCTTACAGTGTAGTAATTGCAGACGCAATGAAGGACGGTGCAAAGGAAAGAGGTTGGGATATAGCATTCGATGAGATTGTTCAAACACCAACTACTGAATGGGGTCCGGTGCTTGCGAAAGTCCGCAAACATAAACCGGCTGCTATAGCAAATACTCACTTTTTCGCTGGTGACATAGCACAATGCCAGTTACAGTTCGCTGAAAATCCTACAAACAGTCTTTTCTACTACCAGTATGGGGCTTTGCAGAAGGATTTTAGGGATATAGCTGGTGACGCTTCTGTTGGGGTTTTAACAGGGACAGTTGACGGTCTGTTATCAGATGATTATGGTAAGCAATATGTTAATGCTCATGCGAACAAATTTGGTAAAAGTTCTGATCCTCAACCGGGAGCATTGAGTTATGGCCCTATGCATCACTATGCTCTTGCTGCTGCTATTGCGGGAGGTACCGGTGAACCTGGCAACTATGATCAAAATAAAAAGATTGCATGGGCACTTAAACGATTTACATATCGTGGCCCAACTGGTTCATATTGGTATCATCCTGAATTCCAGGCGACGGTTCCCTATCCAACTTATACTAGGGACCCTTCGTTAGGTCACCCCCATATGCTTCAGCAAATTCAGGATAAGAATAAACCTCCTGTTGTTATTTACCCTGATCCATATACTGTGGGTAAATACAAGACACCTTCATGGTTCAAGTAAGCTTGAAATTTATATAAATTGACACTTGCTTAGGGCTCTATGAAATAATGGCTAGACGTTCAAGATTGAAGACTCTTTATAGAGATAGAACGCAAGAAGGTATAGGTGGCCAAATACCTTTACTTTCATGCAGGAGAGTCTCGGTATATTTCGGAGCCCTAGTAGCAGTCAATAAACTAAGTTTTGAACTTGAGAAGGGGACTATCCTCGGAATTGGGGGACCAAATGGAGCTGGGAAAACAACACTTTTTGACGTTTTATCCGGTTTGCATTCACCTGATACTGGGGATATTCAACTTAATGGCAAATCAATTTCTGGACTCCCACCTCATGAAATTTGTCACGAGGGCATAGCACGAACATTTCAACTAAACGCATTATTTAGCACCATGTCTGTCATGGAAAATGTGTTAATTGCATCTCAACATGGGCATAAATCCCTTGATTTTCAAAGACCATATTTTAATAGTTCAGAACGTCGAAGAGCAAAAAGTGCTCTGGAACTTGTTGGACTTTCTGATAAAGCAGATTTAACTGCAGCCTCACTCGATATACTAGGACAAAAACTTTTGATGATCGCAGGTGCAATTGCGACGGATCCCCAGTTATTGTTATTAGATGAACCTGTAGGGGGACTAATACCCAAGGAAATAGAACAGGTCGAGCAAATCATCCGGAATCTTACTCACGAACGAGAGATTTCGGTTATACTAATAGAACATGTTATGAGGTTCTTAACAGGGTTGTCTGATGAAGTTCTTATAATGAATTTTGGAGAGAAATTATTTCAGGGTTCTCCTGAAGATCTTGCAAGTGACAAGAAAGTAATTGATGTGTATTTGGGTGAGGGAATTTCCGGAAAAATTGCTCCAGTAAGGAAAGATGGAGTAAAAAAATCTGAGAGTGGATTGGAGCCTGTAGAAGGAAATTCTACTAGTCTAGAGTTCCATGAACCAGATAATTGGTCTTTAGATGTTGAGTATTTTGCTAGAAAATTATGTCAGCAGTATTTTGGTGGCCGCCTTTATCCTATTGATTATATGGAACTTGAAAGATTGTTGGAGGAGCGTGCAGAAGATGATCGACCAACAAGAGTTTCTCGGGCAACGCGTAGGGTAATTAATGCTAAAAAATTAGGAGAAGGAGAAAACCAGACTTTTGAATTACTAAAGACAGTTTTAGAAGAAGAACAGAACGTAAGAGAGAAAAATATGATTTCTAGTAATAAAGCAACACCAAAATTGAGTCTCGATAATGAGTCTCTAAGACTTCAAACTCTTGAACAGGCAACAAAGCGAATACTTGATTCGGAATCACGTCATGGAAATGTCGGAGGAAAAGAAATTGAAGAATTGCGAGCTGCATATTTGTCGAAGCCTTCAGTAGATGAGAATATTCTTAATAAATGAATAATGGATAAGAATTCTCTCAGACTAGTAAACGTTAGTTCTGGTTATGACCTACAAAAAGTCATTCATGGAATATCTCTAAATATAGAAGAAGGTTCAGTAGTAGGGATCATTGGGCCAAATGGCCATGGCAAATCAACCTTAGTAAAAACTGTCTCTGGCTTAGTATCAACTTGGTCTGGTCAGGTTTTTTTTGAAGGGCTGCCAATTGAAAAAATGCCTGCTCATGAACGTGTAAATCTGGGTGTCGTTCACGTTCCACAGGGAGATTTGATTTTTCCAAAAATGACAATTGAAGAAAATCTTAGACTCGGTGCGGTTTTGGCTGAGGATTCCGAAGAAGTCGAACGGCGACTGGATAAAGTATTTGATTTGTTCCCTGTACTTCTAGACAGGAGGGTTCAAGTTGCTAGAACTCTTTCTGGAGGTGAAAGAAGAATGCTCGGGATAGGAAGAGGTTTGATGACAAACGGTCAACTGATGTTGATTGATGAACCTTCTCTTGGATTGGCTCCTAAATTAATAGATCAAATCTATAACTCACTGAGTGAAATGAAAGAATCCGGTAAAACATTTTTAGTAGTGGAGGAAAATATTACAAGATTACAAACTCTAGCGGATTGGATATATTTGATGGATAACGGAGAATTTGTTTGGAATGGGAATCCAGAAGAGCTTCAATCAAATTCGGAATTGCTTGCTACTTATCTTGGAGCTTAGTCAGAATGGAAGTTTTTCTACAAGTTGTTTTTAGTTCCTTGACGGTCGGATCGATATATGCGGTTGGAACAATTGCTTTATCATTATTATTGGGAACATTGAGTATGTTGAATCTAGCTCATGGGACTTTTATTGCTGCAGGTGGTTATTCTGCATATTGGACAATGAAAGTTATGGGAGCACATTGGATTTTTGCATTACCAATTTCAGCCCTTGCGGGGGTAGTTAGTGGATATCTAATGTATCATCTCGTGGTTCGGTGGCTTTACGACAGGCCTGATTTCGAGATTGATATTATTATTGTTACAGTTGCAATTGCAGCTTTGGGAGAGAATATATTCTTAAATATTGCGGGACCAGCAGCCCGCCGACAACCTTTTCATATTGACGGTGGATTCAATATTGCTGATGCGGTTTTACCTTATCAAACGATTTTAACAGTAGCCATTACATTAGTCTTGTTGATAATTGTAGCATTAATTTTGGGAAAAACTAGAACGGGTATGGTAATCAGAGCAGTTTCTCAACAAAGAGATGCATCTAAATTGATGGGTATCAATGTTAGTAAGGCTTATGGACAAGCAATCATAATTGCAGGAGCGATTGCTGCAATATCAGGAGTTCTAGTAACTGGCATGTCTCAAGTTTATCCAGGAGTTGGTAGTAGCACTACCCTGAAAGCCTTGGTCATTGTAATAATTGCAGGTATAGGTAATTTGCCGGCTTCAGTTTTAATGGCTTTTCTATTAGGAGCTTTTGAAGTTACTGTTCAATATATCTTTGGTGCCCGTTATGGTTTTCCTGCAATGCTTGGATTAGTAATTATCGGTTTGATTTGGAGGCCGTACGGGCTTTTCGGAAAAGAGACAATTACAAGGGTTTAATCATGTCAAGACAACAAAACATTTGGGGTCACATCCAGAGAGATTTCTGGGTAGGATTGTCATTTGTGGTATTTTTTTTAATACTACCCGCATTTGAACCTGGAAAGTATATCCTTACCCAAATAACCCTATTTTTTATTTGGGCAGCTGTGGTGACTCAATGGAATCTTGTTTTTGGAGTTGGTGGCATTTTTTCACTAGGGCATATGGCTATATTCGCTGTGGGTGGCTATGTAATGGCAATGATGGGGTTGTATAATGAATGGAACCTTTGGGCTGCGATGATAGTTGGAGGAATTACCGCAGTTATTTTTAGCTTCCTGATGGGACTTATAACATTACGATTAAGGGGGCCGTATGTAGCTGTAATGACACTTGCAATTGCTCAAGTAATGCATGCATTAATTGTAACAGATGTTGAATGTTATTTTAAAAAAGATATGATTTGCATTAATTTTACAGGAGGCGCTAAAGGTATTATGAAATTTGGTGACTTTGGATTTAAAGAATGGTTCGGTTACAAATATGTTGTCTTTGGTAATTATTATTTGGCACTCGCGCTACTCGTCATAGGGTCAATATTTGCGTTTTCTATAATGTACAGTTCACTTGGGGCAACCTTCCGTGCCTTGAGAGATCATACAATTTGTGCTGAAACACGAGGAGTAAACAGACGAAGAGCACAACTACTTTTGTTCTCAGTATCTGGATTTTTTACTGGCCTGGCTGGAGGTGTTTACGGTGGGATTTACCGTACTGTAGGACCCGATTCACTCACGCTACCTGTATTATTATTCTTGCTCTCAATGATGGTTATTGGTGGGCGAGGTACACATTGGGGACCTATTTTAGGTGCAGGCGCACTAATGATAGCTGATACAACATTACGTGGAATAGGTGATTATCGAATTGCAGGATTGTCTTTGATAATAATTTTATCAATAATCTTTCTCCCAAGAGGTCTAGTAGGTTTAGTGTATGACATTTTTAATTGGAAACCAAGATCACTAATACATTTTCATGCAGGAAGTGCTGATTTGCGTAAATTACAAAGAGAGAGAAAAACAAAAAAATTAAATTTACGTTATACCGGAAAAACAAGTACTTTATAATAATCTTCAGAAATTTAACTAAAATCTCGGAAAAGTTAATTTTTGGAGTAATTCATAGTTAAAAAATTCCATAAACTTGCAAATAATTTGAAGTAAGAAGTATACAATGGACAATCAGTATGAGGGAATTATTGTTCTCCTTAGAGAAATTTATTACCGCGATTTATTTGTATTGATGTTTTTTGCACCGATAGGGCTTTTGTTATTTAAGCTTGGAATGTGTAGCAATAAACATAGAATTGCAACATTGACACAGAATTTGTTGTTAATGCCAGTTATGATAATTTCTTTCTTCCTTTTTGGTTGGTTTTTTTACAAGGGGTTTGAATTTGGTCCAGGTATTACAGGTGGATGGGGAATATCTGGAACAGCTCTGCCGTGGAGTGAATTCATGGGGCCTAATCTAGAATCTAAACCTAATCCTGAGAATATAATTAATACAGCTATTCCTTGGCAAATTTTTTTATTATTTTCGATTATCGTAGTGTCGATAGCTTCGGGCTCTTGGATTGAAAGGATTAGAGGTTCAGCGTTATGTATTTTGTCTGCTATCTTAGGTTCTGTCTTCTGGGTGATCGCTGCTGCTTGGGGTTGGTCAAAATCCGGATGGCTTGTTGAACTTACAGGATATCATGATCCTTTTGCTGGAGGAGTTATACATTGTTTGGTCGGAGGTTTTGCTCTAGGAGTCCTTTTGCCGTTAGGCCCCAGACTGGGAAAGCAGAGTGAAATTTTTGATGTTCGAAAAACTATTCACAATCCATGGATGGTAACGTTAGGGATGCTGATGGTTTATGTAGGATTTCTTTCTTTTTATTTTGCTGCGCAGATACCTTTAATAAAAACTTTTGAAAGTGGAAATTTAATTTTAACAACAAATATTTACGGGGCACCTACTACGATATATGGAACTACTTCTAATTTAATTTTGTCACTAGCAGGGGGTATGATGATGGGTTTTGTACTCTCAAGGGGAGATTTGTTCTGGATACTTGCTGGAGGTTTAGCCGGCTTGATCAGTACATCTGCTGGAAATGATCTATATCACCCACTGCAAGCATTTCTAGTCAGTATATTTGTAGTATGGTTAGTTTTTAGGGGACATCATTGGATAGAAAGACGTTTTAGAATTGACGATGCAACAGGAGTCCTAGCTATACATGGTTTTGGAGGGTTCTTTGGTCTGATCATTTCTGGTTTTATTTTATGGGGTTACCCATCATCACCTAATATGGATTTCGCAGATATTAATCCTGCAGGTCAGGCATTAGGAGCAATGCTAACCTTTTGGCTGTTTGGATTTTTCCCCGGTTATATTGGATCCCAAGTTCTAGAATTTTTTGATGTTCTACGAATACCCGAAGACATAGAAATTGGTGGGCAGGATACTCTTGCGATGAAAAAGCAAAAAGAGGAGATCGTAGATTTTATAGGAATTGAAAAAGCTGTTTTAAAGGATATTATTGAGGAAAGGAAAAACTAATGGGAACTTTTGATAATTGGCTCAAAGATTTAGCAGATATAGGACCTATATATCCACTTGTTGGTTCAGAAGGTATTTGGGTTGCTATAGTTGCATTTTTTTGGATTTGGTGGCACATGGCTCAGATTCGTATAGAGTCTCAACTTGATAGGGAACAGATAGAAGTGATTGGTGAACTGGAAGATCTATATGAAACATTAAGTGAAACAGATAATACATAACCGAGTTCATCCATTAGTGTAAGACTTTTCTACCATTTTCGTTTTTAGCCTACCTTATCTTTCCATAAGAATTGTTATCCCCTCCTAGGATTGTCTTAATTGATTTTATAAGTTCTAATGCTAAAAGATTAATAGCAGATATCTAATTACATGGCAAAGAGAATGAATTATAAGACAGGCCTAATATTTGTTCTGCTCGCGGGTCTTTTTTGGTCTCTTTTCGGTGTCATTATCCGGCAAATTCAATCTGCTAATACTTGGCAAATCCTTTTATATCGTTGTATTAGCTTATTCATTCTTATAACGTTATTTTTGCTGATTCGACATAAGTCAGATTTTTGGAAAGTGATAGTTGGCTCTTTTCGAAGTGATTGTTTAGGAGGAATAGGTCTTATGTTTGCTCTAATTGGATCCGTGATTTCTGTTCTAAATACTTCAGTAGCTAACACATTATTCCTACTATCGATTACTCCATTCTTTACAGCTTTATTTGCCAGGCTATTCTTGCAAGAGATGGTCAAACTCAGCACATGGATAGCTATTCTAGTGGCAATAGTTGGCGCCATGATCATATTTTTTGATGAAGTCAACCTTCAAAAAAGTATCGCCAATCTTTTTGCCATAATTTCGGCACTTGGATTCTCAATTTTTACGATAATGCTAAGGGTAGGAAAGCAGAAAGATCTAATGCCTTCTGTATGGTTTGGATCAGCTTTTACAGTTATAATTTCGGTAATTGTATGTCTTATTTTTGGTTACAGTATAGTCGTTTCAATTTGGGATATGTGGGTGTCGGTTATGTTAGGAATTTTTCAGATAGGTATCGGATTAATCTTTTACACTATAGGGGCAGTGGTTGTACCTGCATCACAGCTAGCACTATTAGTGATGACAGAAGTAGTGCTTGGACCACTTTGGGTTTTAATATTTGTCGGTGAAAGCTTTAGTACGAACACACTAATTGGCGGGATATTGCTACTGAGCGCAGTTATATTCGATGTAGTTGCAAGTTTTAGAAATCCTAATATAATTAAATAAGTGATTCACAAATCCTTTATAAAAACTGAAATTCATTCGTTTGGGTTAAGTTAATCAGATATCAAGCCATTTTAATACTTTGACCAAAGTAATTTTTATCAGAAGAATCAATTTAACCAGAGAGTATAGTTCTAATTCCAAACCACTGAAGCTAAATTCTATATTATCAACATTATTTTTTGCATACTTAACGTCAATTTTTTTTGATTAATGATTCCAAACGTTCAACATAATAACTAAGCTTTCCTAATTTTTCTGCACATACTTCCAGTTGCTCTTCAGCTTTCGATTTAAAAGATTCTCCTGTAATTAGCCAATGAAGATCAACATTAAATTCTTGACCAATGCTAATTAATAGATTTAAATCGATAGCTTGTTTCCCATTTTCAATACGGGATATTTTATCTCTGTCTACTCCTAATTTTTCTGCAAATTCAACCTGACGGAATTTTCTACTTTCTAAATGCCTTTCACGCAACAATTTGAGTCTTTCTCCTATTTTTAAATTATCTGACATTATCAGTATTATACTGTTTTATTTTTGTTATAATTTATTATATCTTTAAATATGCACTTAATATGCAAATAATGCGTATTGGTAGTTAAATAATTTGATATAATCATAATATATTAGGTGTCTCAATTTTAAAAGTCTTTACTTTTAGACATAGAGTATATGGTTGTTGCCCCCTGTACAAATATTAATTAGCATGTAAAACTAGTTCCTAAATTAAGTTGTTTTTTCATCCAAACGAGCTAATTTCAACATTCTGGATCAAGGTATGTTCAATATTCCATTTAAGTCATGAAATATTGAAATATTTTTTAGTTGAACTAACAATACCAAGACTAGAGTAGCATTATGTCTGATAAATACATCCCCCCGACCTGTAAAATTTATTTTGTGATAGTTTTTTACTGAATAGCCACGGTGGAAATGGCCATGGTCGATTTGGGGTTTCCTGTTTTTTTTGGGGTTTCGTAGTTTCAACCGCCCAAGAATATTATTTCAATTCTATAAAATAAAAGGTGATTAACATGTACATTCCAACATTCATTGATGTGGAAACGGCACAAGAGCGAATCAAGCCTCACATTCACAAGACACCGGTTT
>Ga0066866_10000491_pt1 | contig 15187 bp, 9 predicted proteins | sample ETN01SmetaG_3_FD_66435 | JGI IMG/M metagenome (GOLD analysis project Ga0066866, IMG submission 66435) | Marine microbial and viral communities from oxygen minimum zone, Eastern Pacific Ocean - ETNP2014F12-01SV263 | ecosystem: Environmental > Aquatic > Marine > Oceanic ...
ATTGGGAATAATTAATCATAAATTCATTGCTATCAGTAGTTATAATATGTTTAAATTTATATGAATTTTTAAGTTCCCATATATTTATTAAATTTTTTATTCCTTCCATCTCATTGTGTAAAATTAATGGAAATTCAATGCACTGTTGAAGTTTGATTTTTTCGTAATCTATAAGAGGATGATTAATATTTAGTAAAAGATACAAGTTTTGGTTTGTTGAGGAGATAATTTGAACATCACTTGGTAGAACAGAGTCAAATACTATAGCAATATCTGCTTCAAAATTTTTTAAACTTTTTAATGAGTTATCTGTATTACTTCTTTTAATATCAAAAGTTACTTCAGGAAAATTAGATCTATATTTTGCTATTTGAAATGATAGAAAGTTTCCAATTGTTGTAGAATTGCATGTTATATTCACGTGACCTCTTCTGTTTCCAGACAAATCAGCAATTTGGGATAATACTCTTGATAGATCTTTTATCTGAAATCTTACATGCTGTATAAGTAATTCTCCTGCTGTATTAAGTCTTACACCAGACGGCAATCTCTCAAATATAGGAGTTCCAATTTCATTTTCTAATGCAATTATTCTCCTATTTAACGCAGTAGATGTTATGGACAATTTTTCTGATGCTTTCCTTATTGATTTTTCTTTAGCCACAACATCGATGTATTTTAAATGAGTTAAATGTCTCATTAATAATCCTTATTTTTTAAATTTTGATAATATGATGCAAAAATTGCACAACAGCAGTCTAAATTTAGCACAATACTGATGCAGGTTTTTTTGGTAGTCAACTAAAATTCAATTTCAAGTAGATATTTTTCTTATTTTAATTTTGAACAATTAAATTTTTAAGAGGTTAATTATGAAATTTATTACCGCAATTATACAACCAAGTAAACTTGATGCTGTTCAAGAAAGTTTATCAGGCATTGGTATATCTGGAATGACAGTCTCTGAGGTAAAAGGGTATGGCCGGCAGAAAGGAAAGAGTGAAATTTATAGAGGTGCAGAATATGATATAAATTTTATTCCTAAGGTTAAGATAGAAATTGCTGTTTCAAATAAGGACGCTTCCAATGCTGTAGAAAATATTCAAGAAGTTTCAAATTCAGGCAAAATCGGAGATGGTAAAATTTTTGTTTTTGAGATGTCAAAGGCAATTAGAATCAGAACTGGTGAAACTGGTGAAGAAGCACTTTAACCCATAATTAGGAGATAAAAATTATGAAAAACATTATGGTACTTATTTTTTTGATGATTTCACTTTCAAGTTCTGCATTTGCCCAAGATGTGCCTGAACATGGAATTTTCATTTTAAATTCATTATTATTTTTAATCGGTGGTTTTTTAGTTATGTTTATGGCATGTGGATTTTGTATGCTTGAAGCAGGTTTAGTAAGAGCCAAAAATACGACTACACAATTAACAAAAAATATTGCTCTATTTTCTATATCAGCCATTGCTTACTATTTGATTGGTTATAATCTTATGTATCCATTAGGTAGTTGGGTTGTAGAAGGTTATTTTTCAGCATTATTTCCTGCTATTGCAGTTTTGGAACCAGTAGGTGTTGCTGCTGATGCAGTTGATGATTTGAGTTATGCATCGACAGCCTCCGATTACTTTTTTCAATTGATGTTCTGTGCTACTACTGCATCAATCGTATCAGGAACAGTCGCAGAAAGAATTAAATTATGGCCATTTCTATTATTTACTTTAATTTTAACTGCATTTATTTATCCACTTCAAGCTAGTTGGAAATGGGGTGGTGGATTTCTTGATGAAATGGGTTTTCTGGATTTTGCTGGTTCAACAGTTGTGCATTCCGTAGGTGGCTGGGCAGCACTAGCTGGTGCTATGGTGTTAGGTGCTAGAACTGGTAAATATGTTAATAACAAAGTTATTCCAATGCCAGGAGCCAATCTTCCGTTAGCTACCTTAGGTACATTTATCTTGTGGCTAGGTTGGTTTGGATTTAATGGTGGTTCACAGTTAGCAATGGGAACAATTGGAGATGTCGCAGACGTATCTAGAATTTTTGCTAATACAAACACAGCAGCTGCAGGTGGAGCAATTTCTGCTTTAATTTTAACTCAGGTTTTATATAAAAAAGTGGATTTAACTATGGTACTTAATGGTGCATTAGCTGGATTAGTTTCAATTACTGCTGAACCACTTACAACTTCATTAGGTGCTGCTACAATAATTGGTGGAATTGGTGGTGTAATTGTTGTATTTGCAATTCCTTTATTAGATAAATTTAAAATTGATGATGTTGTAGGTGCTATATCTGTTCATCTGATTGCAGGAATATGGGGTACATTGGCTGTTCCAATTACAAATTCAGATGGAAGTTTTGTTACTCAATTACTTGGCATAGTTATTGTTGGAGTATTCACATTTATTATTTCATATGTTGTATGGACAATTCTCAAATCTATCATGGGTATTAGAGTTTCAGAAGAAGATGAGTTGAAAGGTTTGGATAATTCTGAATTAGGTATGGACTCGTATCCTGAATTTAAACAATAATTTTTATTGTTCTATTATCTTGTAAAAACCTACTCTGATTATCAGGGTAGGTTATTTGGAGTCTGCAGCAACCCTCTTCGCCAGGCTTCTTTAAAGTGTAGGTTTTTTATTCATTGAATATCCATTATAGGGTTAAGATTTAATTTAATAATATAAATAATTTATTATTTTTAAACATTCACCGTAAATATTTTTTCACACTAATATTTAACACTAAATACTCTTTAAAAGAAAACTTTATAAGTTTGCTTTAATTTAATCTACTTCCAGTCTCAGGATCGAAGTAAGATACTTTTAATATGTCAATTTTAAAATTAATTGATCAGATGTAGTTCTTTTTTTTGGACATTTTTCCTATGCCTGGATTCAGACTGTTAGTTGGATCGCAATGCTTATAAAATTCAGCCTGTTTCTTAGATGCTTTGTAGAGATGACCCACATTATGTTCTGCGGGATAACGCGCTCCACGCTTATCAAGTATTTTAAGTATTTTATTCTTAATTATTTCAGTATCAAATCCTTTTTTTATTATGTAGTCCTGATGTAAGACATGGCAAAAAAAATGACCATAGTATAACTTGTGACTAATTGCATTGTTCAATTCTTCTGGTAAGGTTTCAAACCAGTTTTGATCATTTCTTCTCAACGCAATGTCTAAAGGTAAAATATCTTCTACTTCTGTCTTTTTTATAACCTGATAACGGATAGGGGCTCCTGCAGCTACAAAGCGGTGCAACTCAGCAATTTTTGCTTCTCTTGGCGAGCACTCAAACCAATCAGATACTCTATCTTCCTGCTGATTGTTTAAATATGCACGTGCTTCTTGAATGCCGTCACCTTGCATTTTCAGTATTAGGTAATGTTGAAAACGTGCACGAAAATTTTCCATACGCTTGGTTAGTGGACTGGGCCATAGTTTTCCAAAAAACTGTAGTAGTCGGTCTGAAGCATTTGAAGGAAGGAAAGGAAGTTTTTCAAGATAAGAGTCAAGCCATCCTTTAAAAGAAAAAAAACTGGATAGTCTGTCTGTTCCTAACTTGTCTATTAATAACAATGAGTCTTTTCCATAAACTTTAGAAAGATCGTAAATATCCCTGTGCATGTATTCTCCTGATACAGGCAGAGAGGTAAACTTTGAAAGGATGTGACGGCGAAGGTTAGTAAAAGATTTAGGGGAATTAGTTCCAATATAGAAAACCTCTTCTTTTACATTAGCTTCATATGTGTCTAATCTAACAGCAAAAACAGCCAATTTTCCAGCACAACCAGAAGCTTCATACAAACGTCGAGTATCTGCATTAAATCTGGCAGGAGTATCAGCTTCTATGTTTCTTACTATTGAGTGATATTCTGTATCTGATGCTTTTCCACTGTTGGCAAGAATATCTGCCTCTGAATAATGTCCCGATTGTAAACGCGTTAGGATTGTTTCTGGATCATTGCCCAGATTTATTTCTAAGTGGTTTACTAATTCGATATTTCCACCCCCGTCAACCTGAGCGTAAAGAGAAAGTTCACTGTAGGCAGGTCCTCTTTCGACCAGTGCTCCGCCTGAATTGTTACAAACACCTCCTACAATTGAAGCACCTATGCATGAAGAGCCAATTACTGAGTGAGGTTGTCGGTTTAAAGGTGAAAGCTTCTTTTCTAAATCAAATAATGTAGCTCCGGGAAAACTCACAACTTGTGAGCCTTTTTGTATAATATGAATTTCCTTTAAGCGCATGGTATTCAAGATAATTGTATCTCTCTCATATTCACCATTTGGTGTAGATCCTCCTGTAAGTCCAGTATTGGCAGCCTGCATAATAATTATCTTATCTGCAGCAATAATTTCCTTAAGAGTCTGCCATTGTTCCAACAATGTTCCCGGGCGAATTACTGCTAGCAGTGAGCCATAGCCTGATCGGTAACCCTTGCAATAAGGTTTAGTTGATCTTGAAGAAGTAAGAACATGACGATGTCCCACGATCTTCTTTAATTTAAGTATTAAAGTATCATTCTCAATCACCATGATTTTAACAGTTTATTATTGAGCTTTTGGTTATTATTTTTATTACCATCTTAAATTTAATATTTATAACGTTGGGATTAGAGGCGAACTTTACGTTTTGCTGCAATTTTCTCACGTTCCTTTTCTGCAAAAGCTTCTTGCGTAGATATCTTAACATAGTCCATGTGATCTTTTGCGGCTTTGGCAGCTTCCTCTGTCTTGCCGTTACAAACTGCCTCTCCGATCGCTTGGTGTTGCCTGAGTAAAAACTCAGAAACTTCATCAATGTTAAGAATTTCATAGCGATTAAAAAATACACCGCTACGAGTTAACTCATATAGTGAACGCATCATATGAATTAAAATGCGATTATGGCTGGCATTGACGATAGCATTATGAAAATCTAAATCTAATTTAGCGCCTTGCTGATGGTCATCTTTTTCATGTGCAATTACCATTGCATTAAGGATTTCTTGAATAATCTTTCGGTCTACTTGAGTACTGCGTGTTGAGGCAAGTCTTGCAGCGAAAATCTCTTGCTCACGTCTGTATTCAAGATTGTCATAGATTGCTGAGGGATGTCGACTGTAAAGTTTGATCAAGGCCGGAGACATTACTTCTGACCCTAATTTATCTACGAAGACACCATCACCATGGGCAATTCTAAGTAATCCACGTGTTGCAAGAGTCTGAAGTGCTTCGCGTAATTTGGGTCTCGAAACTTCCAGTTGATCAGAAAGCTCTCGTTCACTAGGTAATTTAGAACCTTCACGCAATACTCCACTTAGAATCATCGATTCTATTTGATAAATGACAGAATCTGCTACCGAATCATATTTAATTGGATCGAAAAACTTTGATGGCACTTTCAATATACGTTTAGTTTTAGCCAATGTACAATAACCTTTAAAGTGTTGTGTGTTAAGAAAACCAATTAGATGTTTCCTACATTAATTGAGCATTATTAGAACCGTATTTTGGAGTAAATTATCTAAATAATCAAGTCCGTATACATCAATTGGTAAATATTATTGACCTTTTTGTATTGGTAAACTATATTTACCAATAATAATTTAATGTTAACTCGGTTATATTCGGCCTAAGGGCTGTGTTTAAAATTTGGGAGAAAAAAATGAAATTAAAATTATTAACAATCATTGCGGGCTTGACCTTATTGGCTGGCAATGCATTAGCACAAGATAAACTTGAAATGACTTCGGCTTTTGGTAAAAGCCTGCCAATACTTGGTACGGCTGCTACAGACTTTGTGTCAAAAATTAATTCAATTTCAAGTGATGTAGAATTCGAACATTTTGATCCAGGCAAACTGGTTCCTACACTTGAGGCATTGGATGCTGTTTCCAGTGGATCCGTGGATGCAGCTTTTGCTACTTCTGGTTATTGGCAAGGGAAAATGAATTCAGCCTCACTTTTTGCAGCAGTGCCATTTGGCCCTGAAGCAGGAGAATTTATGGGTTGGATACTTTATGATGACGGTGCCGCCTTATGGCAGGAAATGTACGACACTAACGGATATAATGTTGTTGCAACTCCTTGCGGTGTTATTGCGCCAGAAACTTCAGGTTGGTTCCGGAAGGAAATCAACAGTGTTGAGGATCTCAAGGGTTTGAACATGAGATTTTTTGGTCTGGGAGCCAAAGTGATGCAAAAACTTGGTGTTTCCACTTCACTTTTAGGTGCTAAGGATATCTTTCCTGCGTTGGAGCGTGGAGCTATTGATGCGACTGAATTTTCAATGCCACGAATTGATGCACGTCTTGGTTTCCACAAAATTGCAAAATATAATTACTTCCCAGGTTGGCATCAACCTTCGACCCTGTTTGAATTGTTGATTAATAGGGATGTTTACGAAGGATTATCAGAGACTGCCAAATCACAAATTGAAGTGGCTTGTCTAGCGAATATTATGACCAATTATGCTGAAGGTGAAGCAACAAACTATGCTGCAATGGTTAGCAATGTTGAAGATAATGGTGTTAAACTGATGCAATGGAGTCCAGAAATTTTAGCAACTTATGAAACTACTTGGAATGAGGTTGTAAAAGAGTTGGCTGCAGATGATCCATTTTTCCAAAAGGTCTGGTCTGATCTTCAAGACTATCGAAAAGGTTACAGCGTTTGGGCAAAAAGTATATACTTGCCACGCGAGTAATTTCTTTAAACACACTAAAAAGCGGTGCTTGACAAAAGCACCGCCTTTCTTTCATACATAGATGATTATGAATTCCGATCAACAGAGTGGCGGTAACACGGGGAATAGTGATTTCGGTGAAGTAAACCATGGAACACATCTCTGGGGGGATCGGCTAATGATCAAAGTCGGAAATTTGGCCGCTTGGTTATTCCCCATCCTTATGGTTGCCATTATTTCTCAAGTGTTAATGCGTAATATGGGGGTTAATCAGGCTTGGCTTGACGACGCTCAGTGGTGGATATATGGCTTAGCATTACTAGTTGGTTTTGGTTATTCTATTACTTTCAACAGCCATGTAAGGGTTGACATATTTCATCAACATTTTTCAAATCGTAAGGTGGCAGCTACTGAAGTTATTGCCCTCGGTTGGCTTTTATTGCCATTTCTCATATTAATGACAGATGTATTGTTTCACTATTCTTTTTCTTCATGGATTGCGAGGGAAGGCTCTGACAGTCCAAACGGATTGCATAAGTTATATATTTTAAAAATTTCAATGCCAGTGATGTTTTTCATCATAAACATTGCCACTTGGGCAGCGATATACCGCTTTCTGGAAAAGATTACTTCACCGAGGATCTGGAAACTAATATTGGCTACATTTCCCGCATGCTGGTTTCTATTTGAGCGTCTGGTCTATTATGTTCTATGGTGGATTATTCGGGTCAGTCAACCGGAATTAATTTCTCGAAAAATTTCACGAGAACCTATCATGGACTACACTACTTGGTTTGGCCTTATTGTTCTCTTAACTGTTATTGTCATAGCCTATCTTTCGAATCACTTTTCAAGGAAAGGTTGAGGGACATGGAAGTTTTTTCTCTTCTCGGCGTGTTGATGGATTTGAACCAATGGTTAGTTTTAACTATGTTTATTTTGTTTGTTTTTATGTTGTTTCGGGGCATTCCGGTGGCGTATTCTCTAGTTGGCATAGCATTAATTTTTGTCTTGCTAGGAGAATTCATATTAGATCCCAACCGGAAATTAATTAATGAATACATTGAATTCGAGAGAACTGGGATCACTTATATAAAGCTGTTTGCTAATGGGGGTCGTTTCTTTGGAGGAATAATCAAGAACCCTGTTCTTGTGGCTTTACCGATGTTTATTTTTATGGGGTTGATGCTTGATCAATCAGGCGTTGCTCAACGTATGATGAAATCGATGCAAGTCCTTTTTGGTTCTTTAAGAGGCGGACTTGCGCTGACTGTCATGTTAATCGGGATAATTTTAGCTGCTTCAACTGGCATTATCGGTGCATCAGTAGTTCTGCTTGGAGTTATGGGTATTCCGACAATGATGGCACAGAAGTATGCCAAACCAATCATGACGGGAACTGTTGCAGCCTCTGGCACACTCGGCATTCTGATCCCACCTTCAATTATGTTGGTGATAATGTCAGATCAGCTGGCCATCAGCTTAGGCGATCTTTTTATGGGCGCGTTGTTCCCTGGACTTTTGCTTGGCGTTCTGTACATTATTTTTATCATTATTTATGGCCTTATTTCCCCACAATCGATGCCGTTACCCGAGACACGTGAGCCAGTGACGCTTCCTGTCATTGGACAGGTTTTATTGTCTGTGGTCCCACCGATGTTGTTAATTTTACTTGTTTTGGGTTCAATATTTTTTGGGTTTGCTACACCGACAGAAGCCTCTGGCGTTGGGGCTATGGGCGCAACTTTGCTTGCGCTGTTTGCACGAAATCTTAACTTAAAAATTTTTAAAGATGTTATGCGTAAAACCTTGAACACTACGGGGTTTATCGGAGGCATCTTTATTACTGCTAACTTTTTTGCGTTTATACTTCGTCGCTATGGGGGAGATGAAATTATCGAGAACTTGGTTCTAGGATCTTTCGAAAACCCTTATATGGTGGTCGCATTCATATTGTTTCTGATTTTCCTGCTTGGTTTTTTACTTGATTGGATTGAAATCACGTTGATCATAATGCCATTTATGCTGCCGGTTATTCTAAGTTTAAACTTGCAAGTGGAAGGTTATGGTATCGTTGATGATCCTTCGGTTGTTTGGTTTGCCATCCTTGTTGCAGTCACATTGCAGACGTCATTTCTTACTCCTCCAGTTGGATTTGCTTTATTTTATTTAAAGGGTGTCTGCCCGCCCAGCATCAATCTTGGTCATATCTACAAAGGGATTATTCCTTTCGTAATTCTTCAACTCATTGGACTTGGGATTGTTTTTATGATCCCTGAGTTAACAACCTGGCTACCAGCAAAGGCATATGGAAATTGAACTGAAGCTTTTAATTAGGACAGAGGATGTCGATTTTAAACTTTAACAAAATTTTAGTTGCTAATAGGGGAGAAATAGCAATTAGAGTTATGCGAGCTGCTAATGAATTGGGAAAAATAACAGTCGCCGTTTTTGCCGAAGAAGACAAACTAAGCTTACATAGGTTTAAAGCAGATGAAGCTTATAGAATTGGGTCTGGTATGGAGCCAATAGAAGCTTATCTTTCTATACCGGAAATTATTCGAGTGGCAATTAAATGTGGTGCGGATGCAATCCATCCAGGTTATGGATTTCTATCAGAAAACCCTGAATTTCCAGAAGTATGCAATTTAAACGGAATTGCTTTTATAGGTCCGAGAGCTGAAACAATAAGGGCATTAGGCAATAAAGCCTCAGCTAGGGAAATAGCTGTTTCTGCAAAAGTTCCGGTTATACCCGCTACTGGAGTTTTGAGTGATGATATATCAGACACTAAAAAACAAGCATTAGAAATTGGTTATCCTTTGATGTTAAAAGCTTCTTGGGGTGGTGGTGGTAGAGGGATGAGACCAATTATAAATGCTGAAGAGTTGGAAGAGAAAGTATTAGAAGGGAGAAGAGAAGCAGAGACAGCTTTTGGAAATGGCGACGGATATCTGGAGAAAATGATAATAAAAGCCCGCCATGTCGAAGTTCAAATTCTAGGCGACAAAGAAGGGAATCTTTACCATATTTGGGAAAGAGATTGCTCCTTACAAAGAAGAAATCAAAAAATTATTGAAAGGGCGCCTGCCCCCTATTTAAAGGACAATCAACGAAAAAGAATATGTGATATGGCTTTGCGTATATGCCGTCATGTCAATTATGAATGCGCAGGAACCGTCGAATTTCTAATGGACATGGAAACAGAGGAATTTTACTTCATAGAAGTAAATCCACGCATTCAGGTTGAACACACAGTAACCGAGGAAGTTTCTGGAATAGACATTGTCCAGGCTCAGATAATGATTTCAGAAGGGAGAAGTTTAGCGGAAGCGACTGGGAAAAAGAACCAAAATGAAATCATTTTAAATGGACATGCTCTCCAAACACGGGTCACTACAGAAGACCCCCAAAACAATTTTATTCCTGACTATGGTCGGATTACTGCATACAGAAGTGCCACTGGAATGGGAATACGTCTTGATGGGGGAACAGCTTATTCAGGTGGTGTCATTAATCGGTATTATGATTCCCTTTTAGTAAAAGTTACAGCTTGGGCGCAAACTCCAGAAAAAGCAATTTCTCGAATGGATAGAGCTTTGAGGGAGTTTCGGATTCGTGGTGTTAGTACAAACATCGCTTTTGTTGAAAACTTACTTAAGCACCCAACTTTCCTGAACAACTCATATTCAACCAGCTTCATCGACAAAACGGATGAGCTTTTTTACTTTAAGAAGCGACAAGACAGGGGCACAAAGGTTCTCACCTACATTGCTGATATTTCTGTTAACAAGCACCCTGAAACTATTGGGCGGGCCCATCCGCCAAAAAATTTAAATTTGCCTATAAAATCTTTACCAGAAATTCAAAGTGAACCAGGTGTTAGGCAGATTTTGGAAAATAAAGGTGCACAAGCAGTCGTTGATTGGGTTCTTGATCAAGATAGATTACTAATAACAGATACTACTATGAGAGATGGTCATCAATCGTTAATCGCGACACGCATGCGTTCTATAGATATGATAAAGGTGGCAGAAACCTATTCTAAAAAACTTCCAGAATTGTTCAGTATAGAATGCTGGGGAGGAGCTACATTTGATGTGGCCTATCGTTTCCTGCAAGAGTGTCCCTGGCAGAGACTTAGAGATATTCGCTCTCAAACGCCAAACTTAATGACTCAAATGTTACTTAGAGGCAGTAATGGCGTCGGATATACGAATTACCCGGATAATGTTATTAGAGACTTTGTTTCTTTAGCTTCTAAAGGGATAGATGTTTTTAGAATTTTTGATAGCCTCAACTGGGTAGAAAATATGCGAATTGCTATTGATGCTGTATTAGAGACAGAAAAAATTTGTGAGGCTAGCATTTGTTATACTGGTGACATTTTGGATCCTAAGAGGTCGAAATACAACCTAAAATATTATGTTAAATTAGCTAAGGAATTAAAAGCTGCTGGAACACATATTCTAGCAATTAAGGATATGGCAGGGTTATTAAAGCCCTCTGCAGCAAAGGTTTTAATTAAAGCTATTAAAGAAGAGGTTGGGCTTCCACTCCATTTCCATACTCACGACACATCAGGATTAGGAGGGGCTTCTGTGCTTGCTGCAGCTGAAGCCGGTGTTGACATAGCAGATGCAGCAATGGATAGTTTTTCAGGAGGCACTTCACAACCATGCCTCGGATCAGTTGTAGAGGCTGTGAGAAACACCCAAAGGGAAACAAGACTTGATATTGAATCTATTTGGGAAATCAACAATTACTGGGATTCTTGTCGTAAACAATACTCTGCTTTTGAAGGCAGTATTTCGTCACCAGCATCTGAAGTTTTTTTACATGAAATGCCTGGCGGTCAGTTCACTAACTTAAAAGCGCAAGGAAGATCTATGGGATTGGAGGATAAGTGGCCAGAGATTGCGTCTGCCTATGCCGAAGTAAATCAAATGTTTGGTGATATTGTTAAAGTTACTCCCTCGTCAAAAGTCGTAGGCGATATGGCCTTAATGATGGTTAGTCAGGGGATTACCAGAGAACAAGTAGAGGATCCAAATTTTGAGGTATCGTTTCCAGAAAGTGTTATAGATATGTTTTTGGGCAACTTGGGTCAACCTCCAGGAGGTTTTCCGGAAAAACTTTTAGACAAAGTTCTCAAAGGAAAGGCTCCTAAAACAGAACGCCCTGGGGCTAATTTAACAAATATTAATATTGAAAGAACACGTTCTGAGTTATCAAAGCATCTTGGGGGAAAAAAGGTAGATGATGAGGACGTATTCAGTTATCTCATGTATCCGTCTGTTTTTTTGGATTATATGGGACGTCGACGAACTTACGGCCCAGTAAGAACTCTACCCACAAAAACTTTCTTTTATGGAATGGAAGCTGGGGAAGAAATTAGCGCAGAAATTGACCCTGGTAAGATCTTGGAAATTCGTCTTCAGGCGATTGGTGAAGCAAATGAAAATGGTGAAGTAAAAGTTTTTTTTGAACTTAATGGCCAACCTCGTGTGATAAGAGTATCTGATAAAAAAATCAAATTTGATAAAGGTACTAGACAAAAATTTAATCTAGAAAATCCAAACCATATTGGGGCTCCAATGTCAGGTGTTGTTGCGTCAATTGTAATCAAGGAAGAGCAAAAGGTAAAGAAAGGGGATCTACTTTTAATAATTGAGGCAATGAAAATGGAGACCGGGATTCATTCGGGCTACGATGGGACCATCAAGAAGATTTTTGCAACCTTAGGCAGTCAAATAGAAGCAAAAGACCTTCTTGTTGAAATGGACATTAATTTGCAGAAAAAAATTTAACCAATTGATTTTTGACATAAATTGCCATCCCATAGGCTATTTCAAGTAATTAAAATCAATGACTTAGAATATTTTTTGACAGTGATGTGTCATTGCTGAATTGTTGATTTAGAATCCTACTTCACTCCTAACCATACAAAAAAGCTGTTATTTATCTAAAGAATTTTCACGATTATGATCTGTTAAAACTTTTAGTCAGAAACTTTAAAGTTTCGAAAAAAATATATTTTTTTAAAGGCAATTCAACCTTGATTGGAAAGAAGTTAGAAAATTGATAAATAGATATTCTTATTTCTCAGAACAAATGAGCCATTTCTTGGTCAAAATTGAAACCAGCACGTTCACCAACAGATAAATTCACAACTTCCGAGGAAACGAAACGAAATGGCAAATTTTCAAGTGTAAGAAGCTCAACTACTGTTTCAGTGCCAAGACGTTCAACCATTGTGACTTTACCTTCAATCGGACCTTTCTTATCCAATCTAAGATGCTGAGGACGTATTCCTAAACGGATAGAATCACCCCTGGCCTTTTTTGTAACCAAACGAATGTCCCCCTTTTCTAAAGTTTTACTTTGAAACTTTCCTTTTTCATTTTTAATTTCAATCAATTTTCCATCGAAAAAATTCATTTTTGGAGCACCTAAAAAACCAGCTACAAATTCATTTGCCGGTTTATTAAAAAGTTCCAATGGTGAGCCAACTTGCATCACAAGTCCATCTTTTAGGACTACGATTTTATCGGCTAACGTCATTGCTTCAACTTGATCGTGGGTTACATAAATCGTAGTTACACCAAGTTTATCATGGAGTTTTGAAATTTCTACCCGGGTATCATGTCTCAAAGCTGCATCAAGGTTAGACAAAGGTTCATCAAAAAGAAATACATCTGGGTTACGAACAATTGCACGACCAATTGCGACCCTTTGGCGTTGACCTCCTGAGAGCGCTGCAGGACGCCGATCAAGTAAATGCTCCATCTGAAGTATTTTTGCAGCAGCCAATACCCTTTCGTTAACTTCTGACTTAGAAAAACGTTGGAGCTCAAGAGAAAATGCCATGTTGCCAAAAACTGACATATGAGGATAAAGAGCATAGGATTGAAAAACCATTGCGATACCACGCTTAGATGGAGGAAGGTCCATGATAGTTCGACCAGCGATTGATATTTCACCTTCTGTAAGTTTCTCTAAACCAGCAATCAAACGGAGTAGTGTTGATTTTCCACAGCCTGATGGACCAACAAAAACTAAGAACTCTCCCTTTTCAATTTGTAAGTTCACATTGTGAAGCACGCTTACATTGCCAAATTTTTTACAGACATTTTTGAGAATTACATGAGACATCTAAATTTCCTTAAACTCTGTAATTAATTTTTCAAAATCAAAGATACATCTTAATGTTTGTGTATCAGCTTTTCTGTCAAAAACAATCTGTTTTTCTCCTCCTGAAAGCTTAGTCATGTAATTTGCATTCATTATAGCTGGCTGACTTTTGCGCCATTTAAGGAAATTAGCATATTCATTGTAAATAGATCCTATAATTTTTGTCTGGTCTAAGCCTGCTCGTTTAAGGTGACATTTAGATATTGGCAACCAAGTTTTATTTGCCTTTGAAAAACCACCATTGGACTCATTTGAATTCCATACCATTGGAGTTCTGCAGGTGTCTCTTCCAGGAAAAGTAGGTGCAAATTCGATGCCCCAAGGGTCTTTAAGTTTTTCTAGAGGTATATCCTGAACGTCTTCAAGACCCAACTCTTCACCTTGATAAACGCAAGACGATCCAATCAGGCATGCTGCAAGCTTTAGTAATAACAACTGCATAGCATCTTGTTGCTCTGGTTTGAGTTTTAACGCTGCAAGTTGACGCGAGGCAACCCTTGGTACATCATGGTTAGAAAATGCAAAGGAAATACTCCCAGTGCCGTTAAAAACTTCAATCGCTTTGGAGATGACATTCTTTATTCCATAAACATCGAGCCCGCCCCATTGGAGCAAATCGAAATTATAAGTAGCGTGCAAACGACCAGGTGAAGTAAAAGTTTTACTTACCTCTACAGAACCATCGTTGTCACCATTTACTTCACCCATAAGGAAACGACATCCTTCATAACTGTCAGAAGTAACGCGTAACTCTTCAATAAATTTTTGGATTGCAGGGCGATTGAGCTGTGCATTGTCGTGAAGTTGGCGAAAAAATGGTTGCTGGTCTTGTGGCAATGGCCCAAGCACAAAATTAGGATTTGCCATATTGTCTCTATACGGCGGACTGTCACCATTAATTGTATGCACCGCATCCAAACGAAAACCGTCAATTCCTCGATCAAACCAAAAACACACAACATCAATAATAGCTTTCCTGACAGCAGGATTAGCGTGGTTCAAATTAGGCTGACTAGGAAGAAAATTATGAAGGTAGTATTGTTGGCGAAGAGGTTCCCAAGTCCATGCCCGACCACCAAAGAAAGATAACCAATTTGTAGGTGGAGAACCATCAGGCAGAGGGTCAACCCAATGAAACCAATCAGCTTTTTCATTATCACGTGATTGGCGACTTTCTATAAACCAAGGATGTTGATCAGAACAGTGTGCTGGAACAATATCTGCCATTACCTTTAACCCAAAACCATGAGAAACTTCAAGCAAATCATCGAAGTCTTTTAAAGTACCGTATTCCGGATTAACGTCA
>Ga0066866_10000492_pt1 | contig 15176 bp, 14 predicted proteins | sample ETN01SmetaG_3_FD_66435 | JGI IMG/M metagenome (GOLD analysis project Ga0066866, IMG submission 66435) | Marine microbial and viral communities from oxygen minimum zone, Eastern Pacific Ocean - ETNP2014F12-01SV263 | ecosystem: Environmental > Aquatic > Marine > Oceanic ...
GTGGAAATTCTATTTTGCTTTGCCCTAATATATCTTCTGCAAATAAAAATTGAGCATCAGCTGAAATACCTGAGCCAATAGATATTGTAACTAATGATGTTCGTTTTGTAATAATATCTAAAATATTTTCTGGAACTAACTCAACCTCAATTCCCCAAGCTCCAGTTTCTTCAATATCTTTTATATCTTTAAATAATTCTAGAGCTTCATTAGCTTTTTTTCCAAATGATCTTATACCACCAATCCATGTTGTTCTTCTTGGAATAAAACCAACATGGCTTTGAAAAGGAATTCTAAATTTACTTAAATGTTTCATCCAATCTAAGTTCCAATTTTGACACATCAAAGAATCAGCACCTGCTTCTATTACTTCAAATGCTTTTTTAGTAGCTTCTCTTTTTGATGGATTTTGAATAAACGGAACTCCAACAGTCATAAATGTTTTTGCAGCAGCTTTTCGTATTTTTGAAAATTCAGGACCTGGTCCTGTAAGTAATAAATCTATTCCAGCTTCTTCAGCAGCAGCAGCTTCTTCAGCATTTGTTACTCGAACTTGCGTAAGTTTCTTTTTACCTTTTAATTGAATAATATCTCGAACAGTATAATTTCGATATCCAAGATCATTATTGATTGAAAAAACTCTTTTGTATTTTTTTTTCATAAAATAATTATATTAAAATTATAACCAACTTTTAATATTTATTGACTTACCCTATAAACATAATAACTTATATCAAGATAAATGTATGAATTTAATTAATACTAAAATTAAACAAGAATTTGATGCTGAAGGATATGTAGCTATGTATTCTTTTTTTGAAGATGATAAAATTCAAGAAATAAAGAATGAAATAGATAGGTACATTGCTAATATTGTTCCAACTCTGCCAAATCACCATGTTTTTTATGAAGATAAATCAGATAAGACTACGATTAAAAATCTGCAACAAATGTTTACCTATGATGATTACTTTAAAAAATTAATTGAAGACAGCCCTATTCAAGAAGTTGCTTCATTTATTTTGGGAGAAAAGGCAATACCTAAAAATTTACAATATTTTAATAAACCAGCAGGTGTAGGAAAACCTACCCCCCCTCATCAAGATGGATATTATTTTATGTTAAAAAAACACAACGCCGTAACATGTTGGTTGGCTTTAGAAAAAGTAGATGAAGAAAATGGTTGTATCCATTATGTGAAAGGTTCGCATTTAAATGATGAATACAGACCACACGGTAAATCAAATATTCTTGGCTTTTCTCAGGGTGTAACAGATTTTGGAAATGAAAATGATAAATTGAATACTGTTTCATTTCCTGGAGAAGCAGGGACTTTTCTTATTCATAATGCCAGAACTATTCACTGGGCAGAGGGAAATAAATCACAAACAAGAACTAGAAAAGCTCTTGGTTTTATATATTATGGCGAGTCAGCTGAAGAAGATAAGGAAGCACATGAAGCTTATCAAGTTAAACTTCGTAAAGAATTAGAGGAAAAAAATTTAATATGACATTGGAAATGAATATACCTGATTTAGCTGAATTAAAAAAATCATATGATGATGATGGATATAACCATATCCCTGAATTATTCTCTAAAACAGATATGGATATAATTAATCAAGAATTTAATCGATACATAAAAGTTTGTGTTCCTAAAATGAAAGATCAAGAAGTTTATTATGTTGATAAATCAAATAAAGAAACGTTAATGCAAATGCAAAAATTGGAAGAGTATGATAATTTTTTTCATGATTTATTTTATAATAGTAAAATTAGAGATCTTGCTGCAAATGCATTAGGTGAAGATGTTACTCCAAGAGCGATGGAATATTTTAATAAACCTCCTGGAAAAAGTAATCCAACACCACCTCATCAAGATGGATATTATTTTAATTTAGATAATGATAAAGCAGTTACAGGATGGTTAGCATTAGAGGATGTAGATGATGAAAATGGATGCATTCATTATGTTAGAGGATCTCATAAACAAACAGAATACAGACCACATGGTAGATCAGAAGTACTTGGTTTTTCTCAAGGTGTAACTGATTTTGGAACTGAAGAAGATAAAACAAATACAGTAAAGTTTGAGGGTAAAGCTGGAATGTTTTTAATGCATGATGCTAAAATTATACATTTTGCTAGTTCTAATATGTCTAAAATACGTTCCAGAAGAGCCTTCGGTTTTGTGTATCATGGTGTATCAGCAAAACACGATGAAGAAAAAGGAAAAGCTTATCAAAAAAAATTACACAACGAACTAAAAGCAAAAAAAATAATTTAAATTATGGCCAATAGAAAAGTTTATATATCAGGTGAGATTGTTTCTGAGGAAGATGCTAAGATATCTATTTTCGATAGCGCTGTTCTACTAGGTGATACTGTTACAGAATCAACTAGAACCTTTAATTACAAACCTTTTAAGTTAGAGGAGCATATTGATAGATTGTATAAATCTTTTAAACTTACAAGAATTGATCCACAAATGTCAAAAAAAGAAATGTTGGATGTCAGTCTAAATTTATTAGAAATAAATAAAAATGAATATGCGAGTCATGAGGACTGTTGGTTAGTGCATAATGTGTCCCGAGGTCACTCTATTACTGGAGGAAATCCAGCCTTGCAAGTTACCAAACCTACCGTTATGATTTACACGCAGCCAATGAATTTAATTTTATGGGCTCCTTTTTATACCAAAGGGTGTCATGCTGTTATTCCGTCAACTCGTATGGTTCCGTCACAATCTCTAGATGCAAGAATTAAAAATAGAAGTAGATTGTTTTATACACTAGCTGAAATTGATGCAAAATTAGTAGATCCAGATGCGCAAAGTGTTATCCTTGATATTCATGGAAATGTTGCTGAAAATAAAGGAGGAAATATATTTATAGTTAGGTCAGGAAAATTAGTTACACCAACAACAGCTAATTGTTTGGCAGGTCTGACTAGAGACACAACAATGGAAATAGCAAAATCACTTGGTATTGAAGTAATTGAAGCCATTATTCAACCTTACGACTTAGCAACAGCAGATGAAATGTTTTTTACTAGTACTCCTTATTCAATAATGCCTGCAACTAAGTTGCAAGGATTAGACATTGGTGATGGGAAAGTAGGTCCTGTTACAAAAAAATTAATTCAAGGGTGGAGTGACAGAGTAGGGCTTGATATTATAAAGCAAGCACAAGACCAAGTTCAGAATCATTAACCAATGACTAAATTGGAAAGACCTAATGGTGTTTGGGGAACTATATTATTACCTATAAAAAATAATGAAATAGACTGGGTAGCTTTTGAAGAACAGGTTAATATACTTTGTGATTCTGATGTCTATGGCGTTTATACAAATGGGACTGCTGCTGAATGTCATAACCAAACTGAAAATGAATTTGATAAATTATCAGAAATTGTTTCCACTATTGCTATTAAAAAAAATAAAAAATTTCAACTCGGAATAAGTCATACTAATGCTCGTATATCTAGAGAGAGAGCAAAAAGAATAAAACAACTTAAACCTAATGGATGTCAAATTACATTACCAGATTGGTGGCCACCTACATTAGAAGAATCAAAAAACTTCATCATGGGAATGCAGGAAGTAGTCGATGATATGTATATGATATTGTACAATCCACCTCATGCAAAAGTTCTACTTTCTTTAGATGAAATTTCATTTTTGACTCAAGAAGCTCCAAATCTTGTTGGTATAAAATGTGCAGGTGGAGATGAGTCATGGTATCAAAAAAGAAGAGAGTTATTTGATAATTTTTCAGTTTTTGTTCCAGGCCATACTGTTGTTTTTGGTAAACCACTTGGCGCAAGTGGATCTTATTCCAATGTTGCTTGTCTAAGCCCAAATGGAGCAGTTATGATTTGGAAGTTAATTGATAACGATATTGAAAAAGCAAAAAATATTGAGAATAAAATTAATAATTTTATGAAAATCCACATTCTTCCTCTTGCCTCACGTCTATCAAATACTGGTCTAGATAAATTACTAGCCTCTGTTGGTGGATGGGGGCCAATATCTGAAAAAGTTTTATGGCCCTATGAGGGAGCAACATTTGAAGAGGTTAAAAAAATAAAAACTATAGCGAAACAAGAATTACCAGAGTTATTCGATGCCTAAAAATATTTTCCTTTCAGGAATTTATCATGAAACTCACACTTTTTTAAGTCAGCCTACTAATCTGAAAGATTTTATTATTTATGAAGATGATGAGATTATAAAAAAAAATAAAGGAAATGGATCTCCAACTGATGGCTTCATTGAATATGCGACAAAACAAAATTGGATTATTAAACCAGGTATACAAATGGCAGCTATACCGTCAGGAACAGTCAATGAAAAATCTGAAATATTTTTTGATAAAAAATTTTTTTCAAAATTAGAAGAGTGCTGTCAAAAAATTGATGCGATTTTTTTAATTCTTCATGGCGCTATGGTTAGTGAAAATCATGATGATTTTGAGGGAGATTTATTAGAAAAAATTAATCAATTTTTAAAAGAAAAAAATGTCATTATTCCAATTGTTGTTGTTTTGGATCTACATGCCAATGTATCAGAAAAAATGACAAAAAATAGCACATGTTTATTTGCTTATAGAAAAAATCCTCATAGTGATTCAAGAGAGACAGCAATTAAAGCTGCTTCTATTTTAAATAACTTAATGGAAAATTTAAATGTTAAACAGATTTTTCATCCAACAAAATATATTTTACCTCCTACTGGAGTAGGGACTGCTAATGATCCAATGAAATCTATTTTGCAAGAAGCAAAAAAAATTGAAGATAAAGATAATGATATTGTATGTATTAATGTTATGGCAGGATATTCTTATGCTGATATCGAAGATTGTGGTTTTAGTTTAAATTGTTGTACTAGAGGAGATGTAAAAGTTGCTGAAAAATATTTAAAATTACTTAATGATATTTTAGAGTCTAAAATAGAATCTGCGTATCCAACTGAAAATTCAATAGAAGAAACTGTAGAAAAAATAAAAAAATTATCACCCCAGAAAAAACCAATTTTATTAATTGAACCTGCTGATAATATTGGTGGAGGCACTCCAGGTGACGCAACTGATTTGTTAAGTAATTTTTTAAAATTTGATTACGACGGCATAGTAGCAATTATCAATGATCCTGAAGCAGTTCAAATTTGTCATCAAGGTAAGATTGGAGATGAAATAGAGTTAAAAATTGGCGCTAAATTCGATAATTTGCACGGAAATCCAATCTATTTTAAGGGCATAATTAATAAATTATCTGATGGAAAATTTGTTTTAGAAAATAAGAAATCTCATTTAGCTTCTATGATGGGAATTAATATTAACATGGGTTTATCAGCAGTTTTAAAAAATGACCAATTAACACTTTTATTAACATCAATTAAAACACCACCGATGGATATAGGACAATTAATTTCACAAGGTATCAATCCTCAAGAAGCAAAATTCATTATTATTAAAGCTGCAGTTTCACATAAAGATGCTTATGATCCGATTGCCTCCCATAGCTTTTATATTGATAGTCAGGGATTATGTACAAGTAATCTAAAAAGATTGCCTTTTACAAAAATTGGTCAAAAAGTTATTTCCTTAGATTAATTCAGTCTTTTAAATCCATTATGAGCGATTGGACCTTCTAATAATTCCATAACATCTCTTCCTTCTTCACATTCTTTAATAGTTTGAAAAATAAGTTTTAAATTTTCTAAATATTCTTTTATAATTTCAGGTGTGTGTGCAGTACATACATATACAGCTGTTGCCGCCAAATAACCTTTTTTTAACATCTCTTGTGTAATTAGAGTTTTATAAGCTAAAGCATTCTTACTTTTAAATGTAAATGTTGTTAATGCAGCAAGTCCACTAATAGTGATTGGTAATTCATATTCTTGTGATAGTTTCATCCATTCTTTATTAATACCTTCACCAGTTGAAGTAATTTTTTCCCAAGATTTTTCTTTATTCATTACTTTCAATGTAGCAAGAGCAGCGCTTGAACCAATTCTTTCTGTCCAAAAAGTACTACTTATAAATGATTTCTCAGCTGCTTGCATTACTTCTCTTTTTCCTAAAACAGCTGTTATTGCATAACCATTTCCAAGAGCTTTACCAAACATTGCAACATCAGGATCAACATCATATAGTTTATGCAATCCTCCATAATTTTTTCTAAAACCAGAGGTACATTCATCGAAAACTAAAACAATATTATTTTCATCTGCTAGTTTTCTTACACGATGCAAAAAATTATTTTCAGGTTCCTTATTACGATATACTTCCATTTTAATTACGCCTATATTTTTAGTTTTGACTAATTCTGCAAGTTTATTAAAATTATTATATTCAAATGGGTGAACACTATCTTTTAAATTTTTAGGAACACCGTGTGGATCTAGACCTGGAAGTAAATGTCCATCTAAACCTTTAATATCTGACAAGTTTGATGCTAAATACCAATCGTGCCATCCATGATAACCACAAAAAGCAACATTATCTTTTTCCGAAGCAGCCCTTGCTAATCTTATTGCTACAGAATTAGCTTCGCCACCAGATCTAGCAAAACGTGCCATGTCCGCCCAAGGATGTAATTCAACTAATCTCTCTGTTAGTTCCACTTCTTCAGGAGCATTTAAGGTTGACATATTCCCGCTATTAATAGTTTCTTTGACTGCATTATCAATTTCAGGATAATTATAACCTAGTGAATTAGTTCCAGGCATCATTAAGGTATCGATATATTTATTCCCATCAAGATCCCATACTTCACACCCTTTGCTTTTAGAAAAATATGAAGGCCAATGTTCAGGTAAAAACATTTCTGGTCTTTTTGAGAGCAGCATATTGCCTCCTGCAACAATCTGTTTTGCTTTTGAATATAGTTTTTGTCCTTTGCCCATATATTTTTAAAGTATGCAATATTTATACAAAGTACAAATATTTTTTACTAAAATCATAATAAAATTCCCATTTTTGCTGCATTAACACCAAGTGAAGATCGATATATCTTAGATTGAAAAAGTTTAGGTTCATTTGATAGGTATTTTTTGACTAACTGTATGTATCCTTTAGCCATACCTATACTTCCACCAATGACAATAATATCAGTATCAAAAATAGATTTAATATTAGCACATAATTCAGCAATAGATTCAGCTGACAAAAGGATAATTTCTTTTGCCCATTTTTTATTTTGTAAGTGAAGAGTATAAATGTCTTTTGCTGTTAAATTTTTATAACCTTGTTTGCTTGCTTTTAATTCTATTGCTTTCCCAGATGCAATACTTTCGTATGTTCCTATTCTTCCACTTCCACATTTATTTTTTCCTAATCTTGATGTTGTAAAACCAAGATGACTAGCTAAACCATTTGTTGATAAAAAAGGTTTAGAATCAAGAGTAACTCCTACACCTATTCCAGTTGATACAGTAATATAGCCAACTCTTTTACAATTCTTTCCTGCACCAAATTTTGTTTCTCCTAAACAAGCTGCAGTTGCATCATTCATGATAATAGTTTCTAAATTAAATTTTTTTTGAATAATTTTTTTTAAAGGTATTTTAAATGTCCCTAAATTTTTATTATTAACTGCATACCAATTACCTGCGCTATCAACCCTACCAGTAATGGCGATGCCAATTTTATTTTTCTTCGAAGGATTGAGGTCATGAATTACATTTTCAATATCCTTAACATAATTAGATGAATTACTATAAAATATTGAAGGATATTTTTTTGTTTTAACAAATTTACCTCTTAAGATTCTAGAACCAGAAATCTTAGTTGCTCCAAAATCGATGGCAATTCCAGATTTGTTAAAAGTAGATGATTCCATGCTATTTTTTAACTGCGTTTGCAAACCATTTTGTTATATTTTCAATGCGTGTTATTGCACTTCCCACAGTTACAGAGTCTGCCCCGTATTTAATTGCTTTTTTTGCCATGTTTGGTGAATTAAATCTCCCTTCTGCCATGGTAAAACTATTTAGTTTTTTATATTTTTTAAGTAAATGAAAATCAGGTTTATCTGTGTCTTTTGATTTTTTACCTACATAACCAGATAATGTAGAACTAATTATTTCAGCCCCCTCTTTTATTGCGTTTACAGCATCCTTTAAATTCGAGCAATCTGCCATTGCAATGCAATTAGATGCTTTAATTTTATTTACTATTTTTAGAGTAGAGCAAGGCCTTTTTCTATTTGTAGCATCATATGCAATAATATCAGCACCACTCTTTGATAACTTTTCTACATCTTTAATTAAGGGCGTTATTCTTATAGAATAATTAATCAAATCATTTTTAATTATACCAATAATAGGTAATTTAGTAACTTTACGAACAGCACGAATATTTTTAGCACCTTCAATTCTTAAGCCACCGCAACCGCCTACTTCTGCTGCTAAGGCCATCGATACAATAGTTTTTATATTATCTTGTGGTCCACCATCTATTGGCTGACAAGAAACAACAATAGCATTTTTTAATTTTTGAAATATTTTTTTTTTAAGCATTAAATTTTTATAAATTTTCTAAAAATTTAATTCCTGATAAATCATTTTCTTTACTTAGGATCTTTAATTCGTTTCTAATTATATTTTCATTTTCTGAATGAACAATACTTTTAAATGGTCTTCGCACATAACCAGAGTCTATATCAAGCCATTTTAGTCCCATTTTAATAAAAGGATATCCTGATTTTTTTAAAGCAAATAAAACAATAATATTTATTTTTTCTTGTATTTTTTTTGCCTCATTTATGTTGTTATTTTTAACCAACTTATAAATATCAACAAATAATTCTGGCATTAAATTATAGAAAGATCCTATTATTCCATCAGCTCCTGAAATGAGACCTGATAAAGCCATCTCATCCATACCTGAATAAATTTTAAAACTCTCACCAATTTCTTTTTTGATTTTACTAAAGTTAAAGTGCGTAGGTGCAGTATATTTAACACCCTTTACATTTTCAATCGAAGCTAATCGTTTAAGCATATCTAATTCCATTAGATTAGCATTACTAATATTGTAAACAGTAATTGGTAAATTAAAAGAATTTGAAATATCTTTATAATAAGTAAATATTTCATCATTGGAAAAACCATAATAAAAGGGAGGAAGTGCGGATAAGGCATCAACACCAACTTTTTCTGCATACTGACCAAGCTCAGTTGTTAATTTAGTCCCTATAGAGCCAATATGTGCAATTACTGGTACTCTTCTATTTACTTCTTCCACAATAATTTCAATCGTCTCTCTTTTTTCTTCCTGAGACATTAAAAAAGTTTCACCAGTGCTGCCTGTTATATAAAGTCCATCTACTTTCTCAGAAATAAGATAGTTTACAGTTTTTCTAATTCCTTCCTTATTAATACTTTCATCCTTATTAAAAGAAGTAATCATTGCTGGTATAACGCCATTAATGTTATTTGAGTCAAACTTTTTCATTTAATTTATTTCTGGCAAATCTATTAAGTGACAAGAAGCAAAGTGTTCATTTCCATTTGTAATATATTTTTTTAATTTTGGTGTTTCTATTTTGCATATATCTTTTGCTTTTGGGCATCTCGGATGAAATGTGCACCCCTTGGGTGGGTTTACTGGGCTTGGAACATCCCCGTCTAGAATTATTCTTTTTGTTTTTTTATCTAAATCGGCAACCGGTATTGCGGAAATAAGAGCTTCAGAATATGGATGAAGAGTATTTTTATATAGATCTTCTGAGTCACATAATTCTACAATCCTTCCAAGATACATTACTGCTATTCTATCGCATAAATATTCAGTCACACTAAGATCATGCGTGATAAATAAATATGTTAAGTTTTTATCTTTTTTTAATTGCATTAGTAATTGCAAAACTTGAGCTTGGATTGAGACATCTAATGCACTAACAGCTTCATCACAAACAATTAGCTCAGGTTCTAAACATAAAGCTCTAACAATACCAATTCTTTGACGTTGGCCTCCAGAAAATTCATGGGGATATCTATCCATGTATTCTCTTCGCATATTTACTGCCTCTAAAAGATCTCCAATTATTTTTCTTCTCTCTTCTTTTGAGTTTATTCCAAATTTTTTGAGAGGATCTTGCAAAGACCCAAAAATTGTGAAAGAGGGATTGAGTGAAGAGTGGGGATCTTGAAAGACAATTTGTAATTTTTTTCTAAATGGATCCATATCCTTTTTAGATAATGAGGTAATTTCTACCTCCTCATCGTCTGAAGAAATATATTTTACTTCACCTGCAGTAGGTTCAACAAGTCGAAGTATTGCTTTTCCTAATGTTGTTTTTCCGCAACCACTTTCACCTGCAAGACCTAGAACTTCACCTCTAAAGATGTTTAAATCAACTCCATCAACAGCTAAAACATAACCAACAGTTTGATTGAATACCCCTGCCTTTACAGGAAAGTGTACTTTTACACCTTTTAATTTAAGTATTTCTTTTTTCATGATATTTTTCAAAAAATTGTTCGTGTTTATGACATCGAATTTGATGGGTTTCATTAATTTGTTGTATTTCTGGCATTACATCACAGCTTTCTGTTTGCCAGTTACACCTTGGTGCAAATTGACAACCAATAGGTCTGTTATAAGGATCTGGAGTAGAGCCTTTGATAGGATTTATTTCTTGATCTTTACCTCTTCCAAGAACTGGAACAGACTCAAGCAAAGCTTTGGTATAAGGATGTGTTGGTCTTCGAAGGACATCATCTGCTGTTCCTGCCTCAACAATATTACCCATATACATTACAGCAACATTATCAGCTAATTCTGCCACTACACCCATATCATGGGTAATGAGAATGATTGCTGTTTCATTTTCTTTTTTAAGTTTATCCATCAATTCAAATATCTGAGCTTGGATAGTAACATCCAACGCTGTTGTAGGCTCATCAGCTATTAAAATTTTTGGATTACAAGCCATAGCCATAGCTATCATTGCTCTTTGTCTCATCCCACCAGAATAACTATGAGGATATTCATCAACTCTTTTTTCAGGCAGTGGGATACCCATATCACTTAATAATGATATGCATTTTTCTCTAATTTGTTTTTTATTTAAATTTGTATGATATTTAAGGTTTTCACTAATTTGGAAACCTACAGTATAGACAGGGTTTAAGGCAGTCATTGGATCTTGAAAAATCATTGCAATATCAGAGCCTCGAATAGCTCTCATTTCCTTCCCATTCTTTTCTAGTTTTTCTATATTGATTTTTTTATTATCTTTATTGAAAATAATTTCACCTTCTTCAATACGTGACAAAGTTGGAAGTAGTTGCATTATTGTCGATGCAGTTACACTTTTACCACAACCACTTTCACCAACAATACAGAGAGTTTTCCCTTTTTTAACATCAAAAGAAACACCATTAACAGCTTTGTTGCATCTATTATTTGTATAAAAGAAAGTTTTTAAGTTTCTTACTGAAAGGGCTATATCATCATTTTTACTCATAATTATCCTTGTTGCGATGGATCAGTTGAGTCACGTAAACCATCTCCAATAAAATTTACACAAAGTACAAATACAGATATTACAATTCCTACAGGCCCCCACATCCACCAGTAATTTTGAAGCACTAAAATATCTTGAGCAACGTTTAGAATATTGCCCCAAGTTGGAATATTAAGTGGAACACCTAGACCTAAAAAACTAAGCCCTGCTTCCGTTAAGATAAACATAGCAGTAGATAAAGTAATATTGACCATTATAGGACTTAACGCATTAGGTAACATGTGTTTGTAACAAATTGTAAAAGTTGATAATCCAAAGCTTCTTAGCGCTTGAACATATTCCTCTTCTCTTAAAGAGAGCATTCTAGCTCTAGCTAGCCTGTACATACCTCCCCAACCAGTTAAAATAAAAATTGCCATTAAATTAAATAAGCTTTGACCGGTTATAGAGACCAGTAAAAGTACCAGAATAATTTGAGGAAAAGACATAAATATTTCAGATATTCTGAGCGCTATAACATCAGTCCAACCACCTCGATAACCTGCATAACATCCTACTACTATACCAACTAATGCTGATAGAATGGCGCTTCCTAAGCCTATAAATATAGAAACTCTGCCCCCAAAAAGAACTCGAGTAAAAACATCTCTACCAGTATTGTCTGTTCCAAACCAATGGGCAAAGGAAGGAGGCAATCGCATTGAGCGGAGGTCGACGCGCATTGGATCATATGGAGATAGCAATGGTGCTAAGATTGTAGCTAATAAAATTATAGTAAAAACAATTAGTCCAAAAACAGCTAATTTATTATTTACAAACTTACTTATAATTCTACTTCTTTTTTTTGAAGAAATAGTTTTAGATTCTTCTTTCTCTCTAATTTGATCAAATTTTTTATCTAATGATGATCTAGCCATTATTCTTTTCCTAATCTTACTCGTGGGTCGATTAAAGCTGTTAAAACATCAATAATGAGACTGGCTGTTAAGACGACAAAAACATACATTAAGGATATTGTCATGACTAATGGATAGTCTGAGGCACGAACAGATCGGATAAACATACTTCCAATTCCTGGCCATTGATAAACTTGTTCTATTATTGTTGATCCACCAATCAAGAGTGGAAGTCTAAAACCAATTAAGACAACGACAGGAGTTAATGCAACTCGAAATCCATGAAGTATATTAATTCGCCATTCTGGCATTCCTTTAGATCTTGCTGTTGTTATAAATTCTTTTGCTAGGACATCTAACATTGACGATCTTGCGTATCGCATTGCACCTGCAGTCATCATAATAGCTAAAACTAATGATGGTAAAACAATATTTGGAATTCTGTCCCAAACTGTTTCATAATGAGGTAATAACCTTCCACCAACAGGTAACCACTTAAGTTCTATAGCAAATAAAAGTATTGCGACTAAACCAAAAAAAAATTCTGGAATAGATACGCCTGCCATACCAGCAACTGTTAGAGAATTATCTGTTCCTGAACCTCGTTTGAGGGCACTAATAATTCCTAATGTGCAACCAATAATTGTTGAAAATATAAGAGCAACAATTGATAATTCTAATGTTGCTGGAATTGTTTTTACCATAATCTCTGAGATAGCTACTCCTCCAGCCATGGAATAACCCATATCTCCTTGAATCATACTAGTGAGCCATAACCAGTAACGTGTTATAAAACTCTGATTCAAGCCATACGCTTCACGCATGGCATTTAGTTGTTCTGCAGTAATTGTTGAAGCTAACTCAGGACTTATCATGTGAGATACAGCATCCCCTGGCGCAAGCTCAAGGCCTAAATAGACAAGAAAGCTTATGATAAGAAGCATGGGAAAGAAAATAAAAAGACGTTGAATAATGTATGTTAACACGATTTCTTTCCAAATTTAAATTTAGATAAACTGAGGCCATATGGCCTCAGTTTAAAAATTTTAGTTATTAACTATGGTTTTGGATACTGCATAATCCACATCATACGAGTGTATGGGATATCAACAGCTTTAGTCATCATGTTATCCATAGCATCTAATGCGGCAACATCAGCTACGTTTTTAGTAAATCCGTAGTCCATTTTACCTGCTGCAGCATTTTTGATTAAGTTACCATCACCGTCATAACTTGGATAAGCAACGATATCAAAATTTGCCACTCCACCATGATAGTTGTCAAAAGGTTCGAACTTTGCATAGTCGTTCATTTTAACTTCAGTAATTTTAAATGCTCCAGAACCTATTGGCTTTTGCCAAAATTCACTTGACTGCCATTTTAACGGATCAGCACCAGATAACAAATGTTTTGGTAAGATAGCAAACTGCGTAAATGTTGTTAAAATATTAGGGTCAATTCTTGATAACTCTAATGTAATAACTCTATCTGCAATATTATATTTAATACCAGAAACATCATTAGTTGAACCATCTTTATATGCATCAGCACCTTTAATAGCACTAACTGTGCTTGTAACCAAGGCATTCATTTGAGGAGTTAACATCGCGCTTCGAATACTAAATGCAACATCTTCAACAGTTAAATCATCACCATCATGGAAAGTAAGACCGTCTTTTAATTTAAAAGTTAAATTCATACCATCACTAGAAAGTTCATAACTTTCAGCTGCTGAACCACCAACTACTTGCATTGCTCCATCTGAAACAAGCAATCTATCAAAGACAACTTTATTATGGATCCAAAGACCTAAGTTGTACCAAGGTTGCTCAAAGAACTCAACTGGACCAGTATTTGTTTGTAAAACACCACCATCTACTTTCCAGTTTTCTATTCCCCAATTGTAATTAAATTGTGCGTTTCCATATGCACCACCATTTCTATCTACTATATTACTCTCGTAAATGAATAATTTTTGATAATACAATGGACAAATATTCACTTGTTCCATTTGATACTGCTGTATTTCAAAGAAATGAGGCTTAAGTACTTCAGGATCTGCACTTGAATTAATTTTTTCAATTAATGTATCCATTTTTGGATCACCAGGTGTTTGCGGATTTAAACCAGTTTTAAAAGTATTGTAATACTCTTGCATAGAAATTGCTGCACGTGCACCATAACCTAAGTCATAGTCAACTGCTGCTGGTCCGTTTACACCATCTTCAGGAACAGTATTTAGCTGAGCACCAACATCACCTTGTAAAAGACGATAAGTCATTTTAACACCAACATCAGCAAAATATGCTTGAACTGCTGCCATCAAATCTGCAGTTAACTGATCTCCATAATAGAAAACCATATCTAATTCTCTGTTAGAGTCCCAATTAGCTGCTGCTAAAAGTTCACGCGCTTTATCAGGATTGTAACTATAGTCAGGAAGGTTAGGGGCTTTTAGTGGGCCATTTGGCAACAAACTATCAGCTGGTATAATTTGACCTTCAAATAATGTTTCACCGATTGTTTTCATGTCTATAGCCATACATAAAGCTTGTCTGACACGAGGATCGGATAATTGGTTACTATTAGTAGCTTGCGCTGACACTGATGATATAAACATCAGATGAGCAAGAACGGCTACTATAACAACATATAGTTTTTTCATATTTCCTCCAAAATAGTTAAATTTTCGAAATAACATATAAACATATACGCAAGATCAATTCAAGTTCTATATCTTTATATTTTTTTTAAAATATATTGAAAAATAAAGGTTTTTTACTTTCGTTATGAATCGATATA
>Ga0066866_10000503_pt1 | contig 15057 bp, 15 predicted proteins | sample ETN01SmetaG_3_FD_66435 | JGI IMG/M metagenome (GOLD analysis project Ga0066866, IMG submission 66435) | Marine microbial and viral communities from oxygen minimum zone, Eastern Pacific Ocean - ETNP2014F12-01SV263 | ecosystem: Environmental > Aquatic > Marine > Oceanic ...
GAAATTCATTGGGTGGTGTGGTTGGTCAGATATTAATTGATAATAAATGGAAAGGTCTAGAATCTAAAAAAGACTTTTTAGATCTTCAGACATCTGATCCATTCATGCTCTCCGTAGGGATTCCAGAGCAAAGGAAGATACTAAAGAAAAATTAATTGAGTCTAATATTGGTGAGGATTTTTTTGTCGGATGACGGAAAAATATTTTTTTAACTTATTGTTAATAATTGTATCAAATATATTGAAAAATTATTAATGAATTGATTAGGGTTAATAGAATGAACAAAATAAAAATATGTGGATTTTTGATCATATTGACTTCCAATTTGATATTTGGCCAGTGCGAGGATAATGAATATTCGACAATTGGTGTATTAGATGATATTAATGAAGAAATCTATAATGATGATGAATCGGTCAATGCATATAGCATCTACTCATGGACATCTGATGATATAAATAGAATCCTTTCCGGAAATGGTATTCCAAACCATGAAGTAGGAACATTCCCTAATGCAAATAATCCCAATACTATAAGCGAACAAAATGTAAATGAAACCTTTACTCTTTGCCCGATAATAGTATCAGAAAATGGTGAGCCTGTAGGTGGCCCAGCCGGAGCTATCGCTTACGCAATTAATAGTGTAAAATTTGATCCTGCTACAGCAGGAAGATGTAATGATGAAGGAGAATGCAGTCTTGCTCAAGGAGAAGGAAATTGGAATATAGAAGCCCTAGGTCATGAAACATTTGATTTTGGAGATGACATGAATCACGCTCATGTACAACCTTCGGGAGAATATCATTACCATGGAATGCCAGAGTTGTTAATAGATTTTTTAGGAGATAATCAAGGTATCACCCTTGTTGGATGGGCTTCTGATGGATTTCCTGTGTATGCAAGATATGGCTACTCGGATCCAAATGATGCGACTAGTGAACTTATATCCTTACAGTCTAGTTGGAAATTAAAAGATACCCCTGATGAAGGACGCCCTGATACTTTAACAGCATTAGGAGGCGGTCAAGGAATAACCTATCCAAATATTCCTATCCCAATGGGAGCTTTCACTCAAGATTTTGAATATGAGGAAGGCTATGGAGACTTAGATGAATGTAACGGAAGGATAGGTGTAACCCCTGAATTTCCTGATGGTATATACTATTATATGGTTACGGATGAATTTCCATTTTTTACCAGGTGCTTAAAAGGGGAAATTGCTACTGGAGGAGGCGATGATGTACCTGATTGCGAAGATGTTCCACCGGGTAATCCATGTTGCGGAGATGGAATTTGTGGTGGCCCAGAGACAGAAGATAATTGTCCAGAAGATTGTGCTACAGGAAACACGGGTCCTTCACTAATAAATTTTTTGTTCTATGCAGATACAGTTAATACCAGTCAAGAGCCTGTTAATGTTGGTTATGTAATAGAAGCAGAGGATAATGATAATTATTTATCTAGTTATAGTCTTAGATTGATAATCAATGGCGGTCCAATGAATGGAGGAGAGATGTTAGAGAGTTCAGGGGATTTTGAAGCAGGGCTGATGTCTTCTTCTATTAGTGGTGTCATGGAAATACCCATGGGCTCGACTGAGGGTCAATGGAATATTAGAATTATTTTAAGAGATGATCTTGATGCCATCACAAATATTGGGCCCAATGAGTTACAGAACCTAAATTTTCAAAATTATATCTACATCGACAATTCAGCACTTGGTCAAATAACAAATAGTCAACCTGTGCGATATTCTTTAAGTCAAAATTATCCAAATCCATTTAATCCTGTTACGACCATTGGATATGAAATACCAGAATCAGGGCTTGTGAATATCACAATATTTGACATGATGGGAAGAGAGGTTAATACGCTAGTGAATGGTCTACAAAATACTGGATATCAATCCATTACATGGAATGCTACGGATCATAAAGGTGATCCAGTCCCAGCAGGTATCTATCTATATAGATTAGAAGTAGGAGACCTCACACAGATCAAGAAGATGATACTTCTTAAATAATTTCATTATGTCCAAGTTATCTTTTTTCACAATTTTGGGTAGGTATTTATAATCAACGAGACAAATTTTAGGACAATATTTTTTTCATTAGACACGTTATTTTCTTAATCGATTCAGAGTGGTTGTAAAACCTGTTTTTCATTCTTTATACTGAATCTTTATTTAATATATACATTAATTTCAGCATAAGAATTAGGATAGATATGAAATCATTTGGGCCAGACTTTTATAATATTACAGAATTACTAACAGAAGAAGAGATCATGATTCAAAGGACTACATTTGAATTTGTGCAAACTGAGTTTATGCCCCTTCTTCATGAGCATTATGAGAATGCAACTTTTCCACTTGAACTTGCACCAAAACTAGGAGAAATGGGATTCATGGGCTCATCTTTGCCTGAAGAATCTGGAGGTTCAGGTGTAAGCAACGTTGCGTATGGATTGATATTACATGAATTGGAAAGGGGTGATTCTGGACTTCGTTCGTTTGCAAGCGTGCAGGGTGCCCTTGTGATGTACCCCATACATGCCTATGGGTCAGATGAGCAAAAAACTAAATGGTTGCCTGGCCTTGGGGCTGGAACACTAATTGGATGTTTTGGATTGACTGAGCCTAATTTTGGTTCTAATCCTGGGGGTATGGTAACACGCTGCAAAAGAGATGGTGATGATTGGATAATTAATGGGAACAAAATGTGGATCACAAATGGTACGCTTGCTGATGTTGCATTGGTTTGGGCGCGAGATGAAGATGGGGTCGTAAGAGGATTTTTACTTGAGAAAGGCATGGAAGGTTTTACTTCTAGCGATATCCATGGCAAGTTAAGCCTCAGGGCATCAATCACTTCGGAGTTGTCCATGGCCAATGTACGTGTCCCTGATTCTTCTAGATTGCCTAACGTTGAAGGTCTGAAAGGGCCCCTTAGTTGCCTTACTCAGGCTAGATATGGAATAGCATGGGGAATGGTGGGTGCAGCGGTTGACTGCTACAACACGTCTTTGGAATATTCCAAAGAACGTAAGCAATTTTCAAAGCCCATTGCAGGGTATCAGTTGACACAAGCCAAATTTGCTGAGATGGTAACTCGCATCACAGAGTCTCAACTTTTGGTCTATCGATTAGGTAGGCTAAAAGATGAGGGTAAGATGAACTTTCAACAGGTCTCAATGGCAAAAAGAAATAATTGTGAGATGGCACGAAATATTGCAAAGACCTCTAGGGAAATATTAGGTGCAAATGGTGTAACAGAAGATTACTCACCTATCAGGCACATGGCTAACATAGAATCAGTATATACTTATGAGGGTACTCATGAGATGCATACACTGATCCTTGGGCAAGAGGTCACTGGCATCGCAGCATATGATTCCTAAATGGATTAGTTTTTAAAACCAAATTTATTTGATATAAAGTAACATGTTCTTTTTTATTGCGATTGCCATTCTTTGGCTGATTCATGGTTATGTTGCATGGAGGGTCATTCCTACTTTAGGATTACTTCCATCCCAAGCTCTATTAGGATATATCCTAGTTTTCTTATTGAGTTTATTACCTATTCTGCCGATCTTACTTCGTTTTAGTGGCAATGAGACAAAGATGATAGATCGTATCTCTTTGTTGGGTTATACAAGCCTAGGTTTTTTTGTTTTATCATTTTTCATTTTTATCCTAAAGGACTTTTTTACTCAAGTCATGACCCTCTTTGGGTACTTATTTAACTCAGAACAAAGTATCGATGATTCAAAAAGAGAATTCATGAAGAAAGGTTTAACAATAGGGGTCATTGGAATCTCTGGCACGGCAAGTACATATGGATTTTATTCATCTCGGAAAGGTCCTACAGTCATTGATCAGGATATCTTTATTGAATCTTTACCAGATCAGTTTGATAATTTTTCGATTGCACAGATCTCTGATCTACATGTAGGCCCAACCATAAAAATAAAATACGTCGAAAATGTTTTAAAAAAGATCGAACATGTAAACCCTGATCTCATAGCGGTGACAGGAGATCTTGTGGATGGTTCTGTAAAGCATCTTTCAAAAGACCTACAGCCTTTTAAAGACATGGTCGCAAGTCATGGTACCTTTTTTGTGACAGGAAATCATGAATATTATTCAGGTGTCGATCCATGGCTTGATGAGACAGATAGACTCGGCATGACAAATCTAATCAATGAAAATAGATTAATATTAAAAGAGGGTGCCCAAATTGCTTTAGCAGGAATCACAGATTTTAGGGCGCATCAAATGAAAAAAGGACATAGATCCGATCCAGCAAAGGCACTGGGGACTATTGATAAAGACATGGTCAAGGTCATGCTAGCACACCAACCAAATAGCATTCACGCTGTTCATGAGGTTGGGGTAGATCTTCAATTATCAGGCCATACACATGGTGGACAGTTTTGGCCATTCACATATCCTACAAAACTTGCCAATGCATACCTTGCAGGACACTATGATCATGATGGTACTCAGATTTATGTGAATAGAGGGACCGGTTATTGGGGGCCTCCTTTGAGGATAGGCGTACCAGCAGAGATCACACTAATACGACTAAAGAAGAAAGTGATTTTATAGTTTATTAGATATAATTTGCAGCATCTTAATAAAAAACATATCTCTAATATTATTGATTTAAAATAATATACAAAGTGGGCATAAAATGAAGAGAAGAAAGTTTTTGATGGCTGGGCTAGCAAGCGCAGCATCGCCAATGATTCTTGCAAAATCAAATAGATTGAAAAAAAACATAAATAATCCTGTAATACTCTCAACATGGAATTTTGGTCTACCTGCGAATGAGGAGGCCATGAGTGCATTAAATAGTGGAGGGACTGCAATGGATGCTGCAGAAGCAGGTGCTAGACATGCAGAGTCTGATATAGAAAATAATTCTGTCGGGTATGGTGGTCTTCCAGATGAACTTGGTCATGTGACCCTTGATGCTTGTGTAATGGACTCAACCGGGAATGCAGGATCAGTTGCATTCTTGCAGGACATAAAACATCCTGTTTCAGTTGCACGAAAGGTCATGGAAGATACGAAACACGTGATGCTTGTTGGTGAGGGGGCAAAGCAATTTGCTAGATCGAAAGGCTTTGAAGAAGTAAACCTTTTAACAGAGAAATCAGAAAATGAATGGAAAAAGTGGTTAAAAGAAAGACGCGAAATGACTCCTCATGAGACCCATGATACATTATCTGTTTTAGTTCAAGATAAGAAAGGGAATCTCGCTGGTGCTTGTACAACAAGTGGCTGGGCATATAAGATGCATGGTAGAGTAGGAGATAGTCCGATCATTGGCGCTGCATTATTTGTTGATAATGAAGTCGGTTGTGCAGCAGCAACTGGTCTTGGTGAAGAAGTCATAAAATCAACAGGTAGTTTCCTTGTTGTTGAACTAATGCGCCAAGGCTATGAACCCAATGACGCATGCAAAGAGGCTCTTGATCGGGTCATTAAAGCCCATGGCGGGAACCCTGATTTTCAAATTGGATATATTGCTCTTAGAAAGGATGGTGAAGTTGGTTCGGCTTGTTTAAAATGGTCTTTTGATTATGCAGTTCATAAGAATGGTGAAAACAAACTACATAATATTAAAGGGATGCTATAAAAAATTAACTTGTATGGTGGTCAACATCCGATCTAGAAAATAAATGTAAAGTTTTTACTGAATTACCAATCCAAAATTATATTTGATATTAGCATTAAGTCAAAAACATCAACAGATTCATCGAAATTAACATCGGCACTACTAAGTTCATTTTCATCCAAACTCAAGTTCCCAATAAGATAACCAATAATCTGCAACATGTCCGATACTGAAATGACACCATCATTGTTTATGTCACCTAATAAACTTTGGTACTGATCTACAACTTTGATTACCTCTCTTAGAGTTATCTCCGCAGCTTGGCGGACGGTATTCCAATCAATCAAACCACCTACATGGACGTGCCCTGCAACTATGCAGGGTATATTCAAAGAATCCATTCTTGCTTTATGCCAAACCCCATGGTATCCCATGAATTCAGATAAATAGGCACCCGCACCCTGTGTATAATCAATGTAAGGTGTAAGCCCTAATCCAGAATCCTCTATCTTTGAAACGATGCTATCCATCGGGAGACTAGAGTATCTTCTAGTGAGTACAGGAACGGAAGAATCAGGAGGGGTAGGGGTAGGATAGTATGGATCGGTAAAATCACCAGTCCAATAAAAATAGTTAAAATATTGCCACTCTAATTCCCAACTATAATCAATATATCCTCTGCTAAAAGTGATAATTGCAATGGGGTTTATGCTATCAACAATATTCCACCAGTCTTCAGAGGTATCTTGATAATCAACCTCTAGGTCACCATAGCCTTGTCCACATGACTCACAATCGGGTTCTGTAAAGATAGGGAAATAGGATACAATGTCATAGCCTCGATTCTCCCAGTCTTCACCAATCCAACCATCTGGATTCAGTAAATGATTTTGACTAAATGCTCTAATTGCCTCATTTGATGGAGGCCAATATCCTGTTAATAATATTTTGTTATTTTGCTCTCTATTAAAATTTCTGTAGGTTATTTTTGGAGCAAGAGATCTTTCATTTTTTTCGCTTGGTTTAATAATGGATCCTAGATGGTTCTTTGGCACACTTGAATGCGAAATGGATAATTCAACAAGGATATTTTTTGATCTCATTTGTCCAGTGATGATCTGACCATTATCTCGAAAAATTTCTTTTGTATATGGTCCTACCCATCCGTTGTTATCAAGATCGATAAAATAAAGTATGGCACTTTCATCAAAAATAGAATCTAATATAATGAAATGAACAGGGTCATCGCTGTCAAGAACGAATTCTAATAAATAGATATCATTGTGTTTTTCTGATATGGGAATAACCTGGCCAAATAAATGATCATTAATTTTTTTTGGTGCTTGAATATTTAATTTTTTTATGGGTTCAGTTATCGCCATGCCAAAATAACGAGGCGTGCCAGTTGGTAATTCCTGTGCTTGTGTAACTCCTACTAGAATGATCATGAAGGATATGCGTCTCATTAATAACTCTATTTTAATGTAATTGAGGGGAAGGTATGAGGCTTGTTCTTAATGTCAATTAATGCATGCCCTTTATCGTTTATGCCTTTGAATATGCCATTATGCTCTGAATTACCATGATGAAAACAAACTTTACTATTCATGTGTGAACAATAATTTTCCCATAGTTTGAAATTTGAAGTAAGGCTACCCATCAATTGTTCAAAATAAGTTGTCAAGATAGCGCAGACCAGTTCTCTTTGGTTGGTGTGCCCGGTCTCAATGGATAGCGATGTTGATGATGCTCTGATATCTTCTGGAAAATCATTTTCATTTTCATTGATGTTGATACCAATTCCAATGACCATGTTCTGGACCATGTTTTGCGATATTCTACTTTCGCAGAGAATCCCTCCACACTTTTTGCCTTCAAGAAAAATATCATTTGGCCATTTCAAATTAGGTATAGCGCCTCTATTCTCTAATGCTTTCGCAACAGAGACACCGATAGTAATTGGTATCAATTCAGCGTCTTTGATTGACATGGGTTTAGTTAATATTATGGACATTGCGAGTCCTTTGCTAGAGCCCATGAACCATGTATTATTATTTCGCCCTTTCCCTTTGTATTGGTTATCAGTGATAACGATCATTCCATGACTGGCGTTATTTTTTTTGATCAGGTCCCACGATTCCACATTAGTTGACTCTAATCGTTGGTAGTACTCAATGTCTTTTCCAAATTGTATGGTTCTGAGATTTGTTTGAATGAGATTAGTGAAAATCATCTTTACAAGAATAAGTAGGTTAATTCTATAAGTGCTAATCCCATGGCTAGCATTGTCCCTACGATTACCTGAGATGGTGTATGCGCCTTCAATACCACGCGGGAGATAGAAACTATCATTAATGTAAATCCCATGGCTAAAGGATATTCAAATCCTGCTAGCCATAGAGCAACGATCGGACCTCCTAAACCTATCATGTGTATGGATATCTTCCAAAGCATTGTGATTCTCCAAACTATTGCAGTATTCAATGCATAACAGAACATCAATCCTCTAACGATAGGTGGTGCCCCAAGATAGGTCAATAATAAAAAACCTAGTGCGTTATAGATCGCAGCGATCGCCAGGAGTTGGATACGTTGTTCTTTTATAGGTGCATCAAGAGAAGATATCTTTCCCAAGTGCTTGAAATAAAAAATGGTGATCAAAGGAAGTGCACTAGTAAAGAAAAAAGATGTTAGAAAAAGAGGATTTTTTGCATCTATTGTTCCATCGGAATAAATGATAATCCCAAAACTTATAGGAGCAACAAGTAATGGATTTAATAAGGCGGAGATTATTTTAGAAATAGTTTTCAAAGGATTATCAATATTCTCCAAACTCCAATCGAAATACATCAGATATTTCACCCAAAGTGCATCTATTTTTTACACAGTGAATGATCGCAGGCATAACATTTTCTTTTCCTTTGGCGGTTTTTTGTAGTGAACTTAATGAGTCTTGAACCTTATTATTATCTCTTGAGGCTTTGGCTCTTTTCAAATTTTCTATTTGAGTATCCACTTGATAAGGGTCGATCCCAAGCAAGTCTTGTTCAAAATTTTCATCTTTTTCATGAATATTCACACCAACAATAAGTTTCTCTTTGTTTTCTATTTCTTTTTGATATTCGTATGCACTTTTTGTTATCTCATTTTCGATAAACCCACTATCAATGGCTTCTATTGCTCCACCAATATAATCAATATGTTCAATGATCTTCATGGTATCATCATAAAGTTTTTGTGTTAGTTCTTCGATCAAATAACTTCCCCCAAACGGGTCAGGGTGTTCAGTAACACCGCTTTCAAATGCAATGATCTGCTGTGTCCTTAAAGCTAATTGTGCTGCATCCTCCGAAGGAAGGGCAAGTGCTTCATCTCTACTATTTGTGTGTAGGGATTGGGTGCCACCTAGGACAGCAGAAAGTGCTTGAATGGTCGTTCTTACAACATTATTATCAATTTGGTTAGCTGTCAGCGTGGAGCCTCCAGTTTGTGTGTGAAATCTACAATAAAGGGCCTTTTCATTTGTTACAGAAAAACGGTCTCTCATGATCATTGCCCATAATTTTCTTGCTGCCCTAAATTTTGATATTTCTTCTAAAAACCCATTATGAGCATTAAAAAAAAATGATAACCTAGAGCCAAATTTATTTGGATCAAGGCCTTTATCGATCGCTGCTTGTACATAGGCAATGGCATTTGCAAATGTAAATGCTAATTCTTGCTCTGCTGTGCTACCTGCTTCTCTCATGTGATAGCCTGATATTGATATTGTGTTCCAGTTTGGGACGTGGCTCTCGCAAAATTCCATGACATCGGTGACCAACCTCATTGATGCTCTTGGTGGGAAGATATATGTCCCTCTTGCAGAGTATTCCTTTAGGATGTCATTTTGAATCGTTCCGCTCAATCTCTCTAGCGATGTATTTTGCTTTTCAGCCGTAACAATATATAATGCCAATAATATTGGAGCAGTTGCATTAATGGTCATTGATGTAGACACGGTATTCAATGGTATGTCTTTAAATAATCTCTCCATGTCATCTATGATGGAGATGGGAACACCTACCTTCCCAACTTCACCATTGGCCATTGGATGGTCAGAGTCATACCCGATCTGAGTAGGTAGATCAAAGGCAACAGAGAGTCCAGTTACACCATCTTCAAGTAGTTTAAGAAAACGTTTGTTTGAATCATCGGTAGAAGTAAACCCGGCATATTGACGCATTGTCCATATCCTTTCACCATACATTCTTTTGTAAATACCTCTAGTATATGGAAATTCGCCTGGTTTTTTTTTCTTCATGAAATATTTCGATTCTTTTTTATTTGCTGGTAAGCATCATTGACTGCTTTGAATTTTTCTTCTGCGAGATCTTGCATTTCCTTGCCTAAATGTGCGACCTTATCAGGATGGTATTTATTTGCCATTTTTCTATATGCTTTTTTTATTTCACCATCAGATACAGATCGATCGATCTCAAGCACTCTATAGGGAGCTCCATTGTCTTTTGCGAAAATGGCTTTTATGGATTCGTAGTCATTATTATTGATATTGAGATAATTTGCAATGGTCGTTATTACATGGATCTCTTTTTCATGAACATCCCCATCTGAGGCTGATAGCCCATACAATATGTGTATTAATTCCAGACGACTTGGATGGTCCATGGATCTTTGTATTTGACGACATACATCCCTTAGTGGATAATCCTGGTCAAGTATTTCCTTGAATACCATCATAAGTTCCCTTGATTGTTTGACACCAAATTGTTGTTTTAAGAAATTTTTCACATAATCAAGTTCGGATTTCAATAATTTGCCATCTGCTTTCATCACTTTTGCGAGCAGCACCAATACAGATATGACAAAGTCACCATGCCTAGTGACAGAGCCATATCTTGATGCTCGTGTCCTTCCTGATCCTGATAAAGATTCCTCAGCATTCATTGAACCATATGCATATCCTAAAATAGCACCTATGGGACCAGCGACCACCCATCCTAATCCACCCCATAGTAATTTTTTGTTAAATGACATATAAATTAACCTAATTAATTATCTAAAATTTATGCATGAAATATTAAAAGAAGGTCAATTTGAGATAGTTTGTGTCTTTGGAACCTAGGCTTATATTCAGACATGAAAATTCCAATTCGAATAAAGATACTGTTATTTTATTATAAACTCTTTCATAAAAAGTTCTACTCTAGTCCTCTTGTCAAGATTGGTGAGTCTGGTAAAGGGGTGACAAGTATTCTTTTTTTTCTTCCTTCTGAAAGAACCCATGCTCAGGTCATATCTCATTTAATAAAGAAAAATAATGATTATGATTCTTTGAGATTTAAATATGTACTTCACCAGGATAGTCTAACGTATTACCAAGATATTCCAAAGCATGAGATATTAACTTTTTCAGATAATGACCTGAATTGGTTTGGAGCGATCAAATCAAAATTTATTATTAAAAAAATAGACCAAGAAAACTATGATGCTTTGGTTGACCTTAATCAGTCCTTTGACCAAACTCTTTCATTGCTGAGCATCCAATTAATAATACCTATCAAGATTGGTTTCCAATCTCCCATATCTGACCAGTTATATACCGTAGTAGTGGAACTAGAGAAAAATAGTTTTTTAGAATCAAGCTATCATACGATAGAAAATATTTTAGGCATATCATAGATTCTAAATTTTTTTATTCTAAAAAAATTGTAAAACTATTGCCACCGGGAATACTGTCGATTATATTATCCGCCGATTTTAGAGAGAAAAATAAATGCTTGAAGGACTAATCTGCCCTGTTTGTGAAAATACAATTGAAGAGATAGATCTTAGGGATTCTCTTAAGTGCCCTAATTGTATCGTTGATCTAAAAGATAGAAAATATCTTGATTTTCTAGAATTCTTAATGGCCAATGGGATTGTGGAGAACCTTGACTTTTTTGACCCACAAGTTTATAGCGATGATGTAGACGACCTTGATCAGACAAAGGAGGAAGAGGGAGACCCTAGTGAATTTGAAAAGAAGAAAGATCTTTTCAACATATATGAGAATGAACTCCATCCAAAGAATGTTGAAGAGGATACAGGGATCAAGGATTACACACAATTTGATGGGATTAATGATGATTGGGAAGAATTCAATGAAAGAGATCCCAAATTAAAGAAAGGGTCAAAATAAATAATGAGTAAAGATAAGAAAAATGTCCAACAAATAAATATCGAGTTGGATGAAAAGGTCAGTTCGGGTGAATACGCTAATTTTGTGGTTGTTACACACTCTCCAGCTGAGTTTGTAATGGATTTTACAAGAATCCTTCCTGGTGTGCCTAAGGCGAAGGTCCACTCAAGGATCATCATGGCTCCTCAGCACGCAAAAGCCTATCTAGCAGCGTTGAATGATAATATTAATAAATTTGAATCAAAACATGGTGAGATAAAAATGCCTAATCAAGGCGAAGGATTTTCCTCTTTTGGTGTTAAACCTCCAGAAGAGACTCTCCCAAATTAATTTTTAAAGACTGGAGGGTCAGTCTCATACCAGACCCAAGTCTGCCGCCGCTTTAATTCCCTCATTTTTATAATGACCCATGAGGTGATCGCTAACCAGCCGATCGCATATCCTAATAAACCTCCAACGATCACATCGCTAGGATAGTGCACCCCTACATATACTCTTGATAAGGCGATCAATGATGCTAGGATGAATAGTGGGATCTTAATTCTATCATAGAAATAAGATAAGACCACTGCTAACGCAAATATGTTTGCAGCATGATTTGAAGGCATGCTCCACTTACCGCCCTTGGGCACCAATAAATTCAAACCATCCATTGAAACATGTGATGGCCTTACTCTTTCAAATAAGGGTTTCAATATTTGAGCACAGATCGAATCAGTAAAAGCAAGTGCTAAGATCAATATAGCCAGTGAGATCTTTCCTTTTTTACCAGCTTTGAATCCTAAAAAAACAATTAAAAGAAAAATGGGTATGGCCCAATTATCTGCATTTGTGATGAAGGGCATTAATTGGTCTAATAATGAATTATGTTTGCCATGCATCCAAAGTAGGATGGTTCTATCAATGGCGTCTAAACTTTTCAACATATCGCTATCTTTGATCCTGCTATAACTCTAGTAATATTCGTCCAACCTGTTTTCCTTTAAGAATTGTTTGAATCTCAGGTATTATGTTATCCAGGTCAACGGTTTTGATCATTCGATCAAGTCCATTTAGTTTCCAGGCTGAGGAAAAGTTCTCCCAGACGAGTTTTCTTTTTACCATTGAGCAGCCAGCAGAGTCAATCCCAATGAGGCGATTAGACCTTAGGATGAAGGGAAATACAGTTGTATCAAATCCTACCCCACCCACATTACCGCATGTGGTTACCACTCCATCATAGTCCATGCTTGCAATGATGCAGGATAATATTTTTCCGCCAACTGCATCAAGAGCGGCATTATACACTCCTTTATTTAATGGAAAGTTTGTTGAATCAATAAACTCATCTCTATCAATTACCTCTATTGCACCGAGGTCCATTAAATAATTTTTCGATTCAATTTTTCCAGTTATTGCAGTGACATTGGCTCCAAGGTGAGATAGTAGATTGACACCAATACTGCCTACGCCACCGGTAGCACCACTAACGATTACTTTTGAATTTTTTATATCACATTTATTTTCCATTTCAGCCACTGCCAGACCAGCAGTCAAACCTGCTGTGCCTAACATCATTGCATCTTTAGTTGACAGTTTATCTGGACATTTAAGTGCCCATTTGCTTGGAACCCGAATATATTCGGCAAAACCTCCGCTAGTGTTCATCCCTAGGTCAAACCCTGTTACAATGACCGATGCTCCAACGGGGAACTGATCGTCTTCTGACTTTTCAATAATGCCTGCGGCATCTATTCCTGGGGTATGGGGATATTCCTTTGTAACACCCTTTGCGCCTGTCGCTGAAAGAGCATCCTTATAGTTTAGGGATGAGTATTCAACCCTTATCAAAAGTTCACCTTGAGGCAGATCTTCAATGGACCTGTTAATGATATTCATGTCAGTGCCATGATCGTTCTTGGTTATTTCGAGTGCTCTAAAACTGAGAGGAGGAATCATGATCAATATTTTTTATTATTATCTTTGGTCCAATAGGGTTTTCTTTTTTCAAAAAAAGATTGTAAACCTTCCTGGCCTTCAGAATGTTCTATGCAATGATAAAATAGTTCGGAGGCTTTTTCTATGTCAATGGATTGGTTTGATGATATGTTAGCCTTTGTGATCGCTATGGCATTTGGAGAGCATTGTTTGACCTTTGATTTTAGTTCATCTATTATTTTTTGTAATCCACTCTCTGATCTCGCTAAATAATCAGCTAATCCAATTTCATGGGCGATGTTGCCATCAATTTCATCGCCCAATAACATTAATAAACGTGCTTTGGAATAGGCCATGCGATTAAGAACATATGGGGCAATTTGAGATGGAGTTAGGCCTAGTTTTGTTTCAGAAAGTCTGAAGGTTGAACTATCTTTAGTGACGATTACATCTGTTGCACAAGCCATCCCAAACCCGCCAGCAATACAGGGCCCTTCAATCACAGAGACGGTGACCTGTGGTAAATTTTTTATGGTGTTAAGAAACCGACCTATGCTATTGCTCATGTCAATAGTTAATTTTTTCATCTTTTCTTTTGCATAAGTTATTTCACGTAATTCATCTAGATCAGCACCAGAACAAAAGACTCCATTTTTTCCTCTAAAAAGGATACCCCTTACTAGGTTGTTCTCTCCAACACTGTTTAATATTTCAATCATCTCATCAATCAATCCAGAGGACAAGGCATTTTTCTTGTCTTTGTTATCTAAATAAATAGTTAGCCAATCATCTTGGTATTCTAACTCACAATATTTGGTTTTTTGTGGATTTTCCATGTTATATCTTAGTCATTGTTTGATTATAATACTTTCTCTGAGACCAACTACATCCATTGTTTATTTTCATGATAAATGTCCTTTGATATTTTAAATGATCAAAGATCAAGAATTAATTCTCCATCAATCGGAATTTCATATTCAAGTAATTGCTGAGCATAGGCTTTTCCTTGTGGGTCAATATTCAAACTTGCCATTCCACCTCCGCCGAGAGAATTTTTTAATAGGAAGTTGAGACCATTGATCCCTGGTACATCCCAACTGAAAACCTCACCATCAAGCACATGGGAAAAATATTTGGCGACGGCATCAGATGAAAGTTCATTTTGAATATATGGAAGAAATTCTGGCTTACGAGCGATGACCCCAATATTAGCATGGTCACCCTTATCGCCACTCCTAGCAAATGCTATTTTTATCAATGGAACAGACGTCGTTATCCTATCAATGATATTTGTTTCTGGGGTTGCTCTTCTGCTTTCCTTCTTTGGTATATGTC
>Ga0066866_10000510_pt1 | contig 14961 bp, 8 predicted proteins | sample ETN01SmetaG_3_FD_66435 | JGI IMG/M metagenome (GOLD analysis project Ga0066866, IMG submission 66435) | Marine microbial and viral communities from oxygen minimum zone, Eastern Pacific Ocean - ETNP2014F12-01SV263 | ecosystem: Environmental > Aquatic > Marine > Oceanic ...
GATGAGACAGCGGCTGAAGTAAAAGCATCTACAAGTAAAACCAAGAGTTAGTGCGGTGATTTTTTGGCACTCGCCGCCATATTGATTTCAGCCTTAGTAGCGGGAATCGCTGCTATTTTGGTAACTATGTCCATAGAGAAATGGGGCGGATTACATGGCGGGGTTCTAGCAACAGTTCCTTCAACAATTGTTCCCGCTGCCGTGGGGATTTGGCTTGCAATAGGTAATCAATCTGAATTTAGGGATGCGATGGGAATTGTCCCAATTGGCCTAATCCTCAACGCAGGTTTTCTTTACCTATGGAGAATTGTTCCTCCGTTAATTCCTCAGTGGCGTTTCTCTATTCGCTTGACAGCGATAACATTAGCCACGTTGACAACATGGGGGTTAGCCGCCGCCGCTTCTATGGTTGGTTTCAGGTTTCTCACCTCTCAGGGCATTGATTCATTTTCTATTGGTGTTGTAGCTTTATTCTTCGGTTTAGTAATTGGATTTGCATCTACCACGAAACATCGCCCTAGTCCGCGAGGGGAAAACAAAGTTGGTACTTTCACGCTCCTAATGCGTGGTGTCGCAGCCTCTGCATCTATTGGAGTAGCAGTTTGGCTCTCTAGTCTTGGAAATCCCCTTGCTAGCGGAGTGATGAGTATCTTCCCGGCAATCTTCACTACTAGCATGGTTGCGCTATGGCTTTCTCAAGGTGAAGCAGTACCTGCTGGTGCTATTGGGCCCATGATGTTCGGTTCACAATCTGTTTCGCTTTATGCTCTATTAGTTGCCCTTCTTTACCCTCGTTTTGATACTCTAGTAGGTATGTGTATTTGTTCAGTTTTAGCGTGGATAGTATCAGTTCTTTCCATCAACTTCACTGTATGGTTTTATCTAAAATCAAAGGCGAATAGTGAATAGGTGGTTTGAAAGTAACGAACAATTCCCATTCAATGACGGAGGGGTGACATTGGGCGACAAGCGGTACATTCGAGATGCCCTTCACGGCGACATCGTAATGCCCGATGATGTAAGAAAAATTGTTGATACCCGTAGTTTTCAAAGGCTTAGATATATCCAACAGTTAGCAACCTGTCACTATGCATTTCCCTCAGCGACTCACACCCGTTTTTCCCATTCACTAGGCGTATTCCATCTAGCAACAAGATTAGTCACGGATCTTAGTGAAAGATTCCCAGGGCGAATATCAGATGAGGATGCACGTTTAGTTCCAATTGCAGCACTTCTACACGACATTGGTCACCCACCTTTTTCACATATGTTTGAAACTCCTGAAGTGTTTGCTACATTTGCTGACCACGAAGAGTGGGGAAAGAGAATCTTACTTGATGAAGAGTGTGATTTATCTGGTGTCCTCAAGGAATTGCTAGGGGATAGTGGGATTGAGAGATTAATTGCAATCATGGAAGGTGATGGGGTGGAGCCATTTTTGCATGAAATAGTGTCTAGTCAACTGGATGTTGACCGCTTCGATTACTTGTTAAGAGACCAGCTGATTACTGGCACTGATGTGGGTGGTTTTGATCTTGAAAGGTTGTTGCGTGCTATCAATATCTCAGAGGATGGCAGGCTAGTAGTGAGCATTTATTCTATTTCTGCTGTAGAAGCTTATCTTGTTACTCGTTGGCATATGTATCAGTTAGTTTACTTCCACAAATTGAACATGCTCACTTCGGTTTACTACGTGCGGGCGCTCGTGCGGGCACGTGAGTTGCACGAGAGCGGTTCACTTCCATTGTCACTAAAAATGAGAGACATGTTATCCAATAGGAATTTGACCCCTTATCGCTATTCACAACTCACTGATTCATTCGTAATTGCTGATGTATTCCAATGGGCGGACCACGATGACCCAATTCTGTCCTGTTATGCAAAAAGGTTGTCCAGCCGTGATGATTTCCACAAACGGTTGCGAATTGAATTAGATCATCATCAGGTGGAGAAGGTTTGGGATTCTATGATGAAATTGATTGAAGAAGCAGGCTTTGATCCCGTGCATGATTTGATTCACGCACCACTGCGAAAAGAAGGATATTTGCCATATCAAGAGGGTATTCATCTAGAAGATGGCAGAGACATCATGGAGGCATCGCCACTTATTGAATCCATATCTGTTGAATTCTCTCGCTCAATGGTTTTCGTCCCTCTAGAGGTGCGCGAGCAGTGTGAAGAATTAGTTAAATCTCTCATTAATTAAGGGATTTTCAGGTGGGCCCGACCGGATTTGAACCGGCGGCCACTCGGTTATGAGCCGAGCGCTCTAACCAGACTAAGCTACGGGCCCCTAGGTGTCCGTCGGCGCCATACCGTTCAAAGTTGTTCTCTCATTATTATCCCGTATGCTGAAATATGATTGATAGAGAGGGTAAGGTGATGGCACAACATAGGGTGGCCGCATTGCTGTTTGCTATCTCTCTAATGGCACTCTCATTTTCCTTTGTTCCATCCGCCTCTGCACAACTGGGTAGTCCAAATCCAGATATTAATCTAGATTGTCCGGATTCAACTGTTGAGATTGAAGTTGGGCCTGGAGACTCTCGTGTCGGGACAGTCATCTGTACTCTTGAAAATCCTTCAATGCACCAAGAAGATGTTAACATTACAGTGGATCAATTAAATCTTGACATCGCGTATCCGGGGTCTGTTTCTGTTTCTGCTGGTAGCGAAGAGACGTTCACAATCACTTGGTCAGCAAAACCAGGGGCTAGTGTGGCAACATTAACTAGTGATGTGGAAGTGATAGTAACATCATTTGGTGTGGGTGCGCCTTGCTTAACTTGCACATCTAAGACTGATTCTGTTAAATTGGAAATCATGCCATTTGGTAGGCCCACGATAGATATGGTGCCTCAAGAAATATCTTTAGCTCATGGTGGGGCCACTACACTAAATTTCACTGTCCAAAATTCAGGTAATGATGAGGATACATTGAGCATGGGTATGGAGAACCAGAGTGGCCTAGAGGAGTTTGGTTTCACTTTCGAATATTCAGTTAGTTCAGTAAAATTGCAAGTGAATGGGACCAAGGATGTAGTCTTGACAATCACGGCGTCAAATGAAATTCTAGATGGTACTTTCACAGTATTGTTGCAAGTCTCTAGCGAGTTGGCTGATGATGCAGGGGAGTCGTGGGTTGTGGAAGAGAATTTCAGGTTACAGTCGATTGCTGAGCAGGAGTCGTTCTTGTCTACCTCTGTCGATAATGTGCCCGCTTGGGCCGTGACTACCGCTATTGTCCTTGCAGGGCTTGGTGTTGTTGGTGCAATCGTAGTCGCTGTGAAATTAGGTATGGCTCGTAGAAGTGGAGGCAGTATTGAGTTTGATTTTGATGATGATTTTGATGATGATTTTGAATTAGATGATGAAGAATTCGATGATTTAGGCCTTGATGATTTGTGAAAGGCGAGTAGTCCAAAAACACCCTTTGCCCCCATATCCTTATAGCATAATGACGGTGACAGTTCACCATAGGTGACTACGATGAACGGAAGAGTGACTCGCAGAATGATTCTCATTCTTGCTGTATATGCATTGAGCATGTGGGCTGGTGTTGCGGCAACCAATGTCGCTGCACAAGGTGTATCCCCTAACCCCACTGTGAGCGTTTCCTGCTCTCCAGCAGCGATTCCAATCGAGGTTCATCCCGGTGCGCCAAGAACTGGAACCACCTATTGTACAGCTACCAATCCTACTCAATATGTTGAGGATGTAACCATCACCGTCACTGCTGGCGGTCTTGCAGTTGCACATCCCGGTTTAATCACAGTGGGTGCATATGATTCAGCAACTTTCGAAGTTGTGGTTCGTGGTGACAACAGAATGGCAGAAGGTAGCCGTTCAATCACTATCACTGCACGTGTTACCTCAGCTAGTGGGATGCCATGCACAACCTGTCCTTCAGTACAATCATCTGTCATGGCTACAATCATGCAGTTTAGCCGTCTCCGTGTTGAAGCTGAAGAGCCCTTCAAGCAACTACGTCCAAAGGTAGATTACATCTTTGAGTTTAAGGTCTACAACGATGGTAACGCATACGATCGATTCAATGTAGAAGTCTCAAACCGTGATGACCTTGAAGAAAAGGACTTCCAGATTACTTTGCCTACAATTAGTACAGAGATTGAACCACAGGCACCTCCAGACAAGATGAGGGTGATGATTCGAACTCCAAAGATTCAAGGATGGACGGATGAATATCATCAGTTGCAGTTTAGAGCAACTAGTGAATACAGTGTAAGAACAGAAGGAGTCCCTAATTATCAGACTCAAATGGTCACTCTATATGTTCGTGGAATTTACTTGCCTGGTTTTGAGTTACTGCCATCACTTTCTATGATTGCTCTTGGTGCTGCTTTCGCGGCTCGCCGAAACAGGGATGAAGAAATTGAAGAGGCCGTCAATACTCCTCTTTCAGTTCCAGGACTGTAAAGAAAAATTGTGCATCAAAGGTGCGTTAATGCGCTTCATTGAATGATTGGTTGGCATTTTCTTAGTTATCTAAAAACAGCATCTTACGTGTGCTTGTAAGCAACGGGTTGATAACGGCTTGAGGTTCACCTACTCACACAGAAGGTGCAAACATGTCTGGTGGATTACTTGAGAAAGCAAAGAATCAGGACTCAGAGTCTGAAGTTGATGACGTAGAGGCTGTAGTGGAAGAAATGGGGAACTCTGTGGATGGCGGCTTACTTGGCCGTGCATCGGCAGACGGCGGTTCACCTTCTGGCGGCAGTAGTTCGTTTGATGGATTTGACCCAAGTAAGGTGAAAATGGGGGTGGCAGGAGTAATGGGCGCTCTCCTAGTTCTTTTCGTTCTTTATCAAGTAGTAATGGGCTTCACATTCGGTGGTTACAGCATTTCTGTTTCAGATGTAGAAGTTGATGAGGACGGCAACAATCTTCGGGTACAGGTATTCATTGGCACACCGATGTTCAAGAGTTCGCCAAGTGGAGACATGAGTATGACAGTCAGTTATGGTCCAGGTGAAGTTTGGACCGGTTCATTCCCTGTGGATTCAAAGTTAAGTTGGTATGATGTCGCATTTTCTGACTTCTATCGTAATAATTCTCGCGGTGCAGCTGCTGATGGTAGTGATATTGTGTACAGTGTATCTGTAACTTTAGAGGGTTCTAGTTCAGAGTCATATCCGATTGCTGGAGAAATATCAGATCGAACAATTGACACAGTAGATGGTGAATTATCAGGTGTCACTCAAATTTGTGATTGTGATGATAAGAATGATTTAGACCATCTTGGCGTTCAATTTAGGGTTGGCATGGGTGCATTAGATCCTGTGCAGAGTAATACTTCCAATCTAATGATGCATGTTGATTCAGATTATACAGTTGAAGCCAAGATAATCTATGATTCCTCAGAAGTCTATTCATTCCCAACAGTATCTGTTGATGGTGCTTCTGCTACTTGGTCAGGTGGCTCTGGTGAAGTAGAGGAGTCATGGTTGGATTTGCAGGGTGATGAATCAATAGTAGATTTATTTGCAGAAACAGTATATTTCATCCCTAGAGATAGTTTCTATGATGGGGACGGGTGTTATTCGGTTGAAATTACAGTAATTCATAGTTCACCTTTTGGAGATGATATCACTGGGACATCAAGTCAAGGATGGGAGTTCTTTTGGGATTATAATGAGGGGCGTAGTACAGAGGATCCCGATGGTGACGGCCCAGGGGAAGGGGAACCATACAAGCCACCAGAAGATTGCTGATTCATAGGTCGTCTAAGTCATCGAGTTCGTCATCGTCTTTTTTGATGGTGATAGTTCTAGTTTCTTCCTTACCAACAATTGCTGTGAAGTAGGCTACAAGGCCTAACCCAACAACTAGTGCAACAAGGAGGCTAATCAGTAGCGGGCTCATACCAGGAGACGCCTCAGCGGCTTCTTTCCACATCATTGTTTGACTTTCAGTAGGTCCTCCACTTAGAGCGCCGTCAATAGCAACTTGAGATGGCGTCAATGGATTGCATACAAGTGTAGCATTTCCTCCCTCTGCGTGCCCCCAACGAAGTTCAACCTCTACACTACTTCCTGCAGCTACATCAGCAGCAGGATATGTTGGGCTGATATCAGCTCTTTCTCCTCCATCATAGCATTCTATTGCAACGCTGTCAATATCGTCATTGGGATTGCCAGCATCAGCATTACCTGAATTGGCAAGAGTAACCACTACAGTTGCTCGCTTTCCTAGGTTTGCTTCTTTGGTGATATCAACAGAGGTGACGCTGATTTGAGGGATAATTGAGAAAGTAATACTTGACTCTTCACTATGTTCTAACGTTCCTCCTGAATCATAGAATGTGCCCCAGGCAGTGAACCATGAGATGTTGCTAATGGTTGCATGCTCCGTCCAGACTGAGCCATCAGCATATCCAATTTCAATTACACGTGGACCTTGCTGATAATTTGCTGGTACGACAAAGGTCCCATCAGCCATTGATAGACCCTGTAAAGTGCGTTCCTGAGGTCCTACGCCAGTGAGTGTGAAGGTGATGCCAGAACCAGGGAACTGCAATACTTGTTGAGATAGTTGGCGCTCCCAGAAATCTACAATCCCACCAGTGCCACTGACATTAGTAAGAGAAATTGTTGCGACTGAATCAGCAAGGATGTCGTGATCATCACTACTACCGTCAAACCCCCCTCCGTTCATTGTTATGCTTGATGTTGCACCAGAAATAGAGAGTGGGCCGCTAGCCACAAACTCTGTGCTACTTGTATCAACTTGTCCATTGATTGAAATTTGGGCCCCCGTAATTGTCGCCCCTGACGCGCTTAAACTTCCACCCTCAGCGACATTGAGTGTGAAACCAGGGCTCCCACGTAGAAGCCATCCAGAATAATCTAAGTCAGTGACTTCGTAGATATTATCTCCCGGGAGTGGGAAAGTTCTGTGTACTTCTATTCGGTCAATGACCAATTCTCCATATTCCCCAAGTATTGCCTCAAATGACAAGGTTCCACCACCAGGCAGTGGATTAGTTAATCCTGCTATCATACTATGATTATCTCCTTCCATGTCATCTTTAGGTCCATCATTCCATTGCGCGGTATAGTTGGATAGATTATATCCCGATGCCGAAAAAATTTCTATCGTAAAGGTACCTATTGATTCGGGTAAAAAGAATGTGGAAGCATCTCCATAGGCGCTCCAGAATTGCAGGTCTGATGGTGGGCTGTTAGCATTCAAACTGCCCCCGTTCATTATCAGATTTCCTTGTACATCCATTGTTGAGCCCGACTCTACTGTTATGTCGCCCGTGATGGTCAAATTGACACCTGCGGAAACTATGACTGTTCCATCCATGTTTGAAGATTGATTCCAAGTAGTATCTTCTGAAATAGTAACTGAGCTACCATCAGATGGAGGTTCTGCAGCCATTGATGGCGTGGAAAGTGGCGCAACCATACTGAGAAGCAGTGCTGTGGCCAAGATGACAACTATTCGAGTATTCATGACTTCTGCGAAGTCGCATTAGAACATGAAACCGCCGCTTCTAAGGGCGAAGGTTCAACCACTCTCTTGACTACCGAGGTAACATGGCATCTGATGCTTTACCTTGGGATAATCCAGTCATTGCGCCTCTTCTTGTACTGTGGCTCTATCTCCCAGGGTATCTGTCCAATACTGCCGCTATGCTTGGTGGTAAATGGATTCCAGATATGACTGGTATTCCAGTCAAACCAATTGATGGTGGTAGAATTCATTCTGACGGTAACCGCTTACTTGGTGATGGTAAGACTTGGAATGGATTGATTGGTGGGACAATTGGTGGTGGTTTTTTAGGATTGTTGACTCATTCGATTGCTGGCGGTAATGCAGTCACATCTGCACCTTTCCTTGATCCTCTTGGAACATACGGTACATCTTCTAGTTCCATTACTGATGCTTGGTATTGGTTTGATTGGTATGGGGGTGAATGGAGTGCAGTATTCATCATAGGGTGTGTACTTGGATTTGGATGCATGGTTGGTGATTCAGTCGGTTCGTTCTTCAAGCGGCGCCGTGGTTTGAAACGTGAAGGGGAAGTTAGTAGCAAGGCTCCACTTCTAGATACTCTACCATTTGCTATCTTTGCCTTCTTATTCGGACAACTATTCTTGGCTCCTTCTGTCATTGGAAGTTCTGAGCTATGGCTGGGTATGGTTATTCTTCTCATCCTAACTCCAATCATTCATCGTTCATTCAATGTCCTAGGATACAAATTAGGCCTTAAATCAGTGCCTTATTGATGATTATTTTCTGCATTAGTTTGCAGATTTACTAGAGGTATTCCTTATTTCCCGCCTACCTCCCGAATGCCCATAATGGAAGAGGCGACAGTGCTCGTTGTCGGAGGAGGCGGGCGCGAGCACGCTTTGACAATGGGCCTGATTAAATCACCTTCAGTAGGTGAAGTACATGTTGCACCTGGGAATGCTGGGACAGCACACGTAGCAACCAATCATCCCTTTTCTGCATCTGATACTGATGCTTTAGTTGGCTTAGCTCAATCATTGGGGTGCGACCTTGTCGTAGTAGGTCCCGAGGGGCCTTTGGTTGATGGTTTGGCAGATAATCTCAGGAAAGTGGGTGTCCCCTGTTTTGGGCCTCATTCAGAAGGGGCTGAATTGGAAGGGAGCAAGTTGTATGCAAAACAAACTATGCAGAATCTTGGCATCCCTACTGGTGGAATTCATAATATCAATTCAGAATCTCAAATCAATGCTGCTCTAGATGATTTCAATCCTCCTTGGGTGGTTAAGAGAGATGTATTGGCGGGCGGAAAAGGAGTCGTTGTTACTTCTGATAGAGATGAAGCATATGATGCACTAGCAGAAGGCATTATTTCAGATGGTTTCGTTCTTCTAGAAGAATTTCTAAGCGGCGAAGAGGCAAGTATGCTCATCATGATGGATGAAAGTGGGTGGGTGGCTCTTCCTGCAAGTCAAGATCACAAACGTGTTGGTGAAGGTGACACCGGCCCAAATACTGGGGGTATGGGTGCATATGCTCCAGCACCAGTAGTTACTGAAGAGGTTAGAAACAAGGTTTACTCGCAAATTGTAGAACCCATGCATGGCTGGCTCTCTACTCAAGATACGCCTTACCGCGGATGCCTCTATGTAGGGTTGATGATTGATGAATCCAATGACCCCTATGTTGTGGAATATAATGTCCGATTTGGAGATCCCGAAACCCAAGTCACGGTGCCTCTAATTTCTAGTGACTTGTATGAACTGCTTTTTGCTGTTGCAACAGGAACAGTTAGTTCTCACCAACCTACATTCACTGAGGCCTTCGCCATGACAGTCGTCCTAGCTTCAGAAGGTTATCCTGGGCCACCTCGAAAAGGCCTTCCAATTTCGGTGGAAACTGCTATGGTTGCAAATGAGCATGGCGGTGCCTTTATTCACCATGCCGGAACTAAGTATGAGGCTGATGATATTCTAGTTTCCAGTGGTGGTAGAGTGTTGGCTTGCACCGGCATAGGGCAAAGTCTAGATGAGGCCCGAAATCTTGCATATTCGCTTATGGATGGCATCATTCTAGAAGGTTCACACTATCGTTCTGATATCGGTTTTCGCGCCTTGTAGGAGATAAAAATCAATTCGTCATACTGCTCTATTATCCCTCGTGGGCGCGCACGCGACATGTGCGCCTAATCGGTAACGGTTAAAAAAAGGGTTCAGGTGGCGGCGATGCTGACGGTCGGGAGACTGTCTTAACTGAGGTAATAGAAATGGAAAATGAGACGGAAGCACCAGGGCCACTTAATGTGGCATGGGGACTTGCTAGAGCTCCATTAGCAGCATTGATTTTGTTGTTGATGACTATGGCAATGTATCCACTTGGTGTTACTTATGATAAAGAAACAGCGATTATGACACAAGTGTTACCGTTCGTGCTACTCACGATCGGCGCCATGTTTGGCAGCGTGCCGCGCATTATCTTCTCCAACCTCGGGGTGAAGCCTGCGCAAGTCACTTTGCTAATTTACGCACCATTAGTCATTGCAGCAGCAATTCCGCAGTTGATATTAGGTAATACATTACTTGGTGTCTTATTCCTTGTACTGGCCTTTGGCGTGCATATTTTTGATAGAGTGGAACGTCACGAAGAAGCAACTATCCTGATTTGGGCTGTAATGGGATTCTATGCAGCACTCTCGTTTGCTACTGCAGCGGCCCCTACATGGGACGGATTGCAGTATGTGGGTGGTGATTGGCTCCCACCAATTACCGAATCTAATTATTGGGGCGTGATGGATGGACATAGGGCTGCAACTGCATTCCTGTTCTTCAACGGTTGGATGATTGCCACACTAAGTGGAGTTCTTGTTGCACTAGCTTCTAGAGGAAGATTCGCAAAACCAAGTAGAGAAGGTTGGTTCTCTAATCTACCTGATATACTCAACACAAAGTCATTTATTCCACTATTTGCAGGATTTGGATGTTGGCTACTCGCTCACCTTATTTCAGAGGCATCCTTCTTCAAAGCAACTGAAGTAGAGAGGTTAGCAGGGGATTGTATAGGAATTTGGTGGCCCCTTTTCACAGGTGTTTTCACAGTTATTGCAGCGTACTGCTTTGCAGAGAATATGAGAACTCGTGGTTCTCTTATCACAATCAACTGGATTATCTATTCAGTTGGCTCATTCACTGAGAAGGGCATAATTATGGATGGTACACAAGACTGGCACTCATATTTCAGTGGTACAAACGGGCTTTTCGTCTGGTTCTTCTTATTCTTCTGGCTGAATGTGTTGGCAATTATGATGAGTGTGAAGGGTAAATTGGGAGATACGTCTCCCCGTAGAACTCCTGGAATGGCCAAGGAGTTCTGGTCTGAACATTGGTATGGGATTACAATTGGGCTGGCTCTAGCAGTTGGTCTTCTGGTCCGTGTTGTTTGGAATGTTCTTCCTTTCATGAACTCCAGTGGCACTCATGAGTGGGACCTTACTGGTGGTTCTGACCCTTGGTACATGTTCCGAACTGTAGAGTACATTATTGCAGAACACAACCATTTCCTCATCGATATGGATAGATCTTATCCACTTGGAGCAATTAATCCTCGTCCGCCACTATTCTCCTGGAGCCTTGCTCTTGGTGGTATGCTACTGGCTCCTTTATTGGATATCCCGGCAAATCAAGCAGTGTGGTGGTCAGTAGCAGCTCTTCCAGCAATCTATGGTGCACTGTGTGTTCTACCACTTTCTGGAATTGGTAACCGTTTCTTTGGCAAGCCTACAGCAGCAGTTGCTGCTTGGCTAATTGCTTTGATGCCAGGTCACGTTGGACACAGTACCTTTGCTTTGGCTGACCACGACGCGTTTGCAATTCTCTTCCTATCGCTTGGATTTTATTTCTGGCTAAGAGCCGTACAGGATGCTGGCAATGAAAAACTGGTAGATGATGCAAGTTGGTGGCCCTCCTACCTATTGAAGGGAATCAAGGTTACTTTTGAGAAGAGGCCATCTGCAATTGCCAATGCAATGCTTTCAGGCATCGCATTTTCTACTGTTGCTCTAGGTTGGAAAGGATTCGTCTATGGTCTTGGAATTATATTCCTTGCATTCTTTGTTCAGATTGTTTTGAATTTATTCCGCCGACGCGATAGCATGGCAATCTATGTTACAGCTTTGACGATGATGTTTGTAACATTCTTACTACCACTACCATTCTATGCCCATATGCAATTGGGATTGATTTGGGACGCTAGTGGTTTCCAGCCAATGTTTTACATTGTTGGTTTCACTTTTGCATCTGGCTGGGTAGCCATTTCATTCCGGGATAAGCCTTGGCTAATGGTTTTGGTAAGCGGTGGCGCCATTGCAGGCGTCATTCTTGGAGCACTATACGCGCTACAATATTTGAGCATATACAATGGCTGGGATGTTCTTACAACTGGTGGATATTACTTCTCAAAGAACAAGGTTTTCGGCACTATTGCTGAAGCACAGGCACCTAGTCGAGCAATGCTGTTTGCATCTTTCGGACCAATTGTTGCTTTGGCTGCTCTTGGTGCTGGGGTCATGGCCTTTTGGCAAGGACTTCGTAGTCAAGAGGGTAGCCGCCTTGTCCTCGCAATTTGGATTCTTGTTGCTGTTCTAATGGCATGGAGAGCAGGGAGATTCGTATTCAATGCTACACCTCCAGTTGCCGTAATGGGCGCTTGGGCGCTTGTCATGGCTTGGAAATGGGTAGGCGGTACTGAATTTGCTAAATCATGGCGCAGATTTGGAATTGGAACTCCAAAAGCTCGTTTTAGTTCAACAACTAAGACTGCTAGGAAGTACCCTGGCGTCATTGCAGTTCTAATGATTTTCATGTTGGTTGCGGCTCAACACGCCACCTACGGTCTTGATTCAGGAATACCTTCTGGCAATTCTAAAGCAAAGGATATTGATTCAAGCATATACAATATAACTCCGAGTATTTTCAGAGCAGAAGATCCATTATTCGGTTTGTCAATTGTTGATTCTACTCCTTACAACCCTCCTAGCAGTTGTCGTGGAATGTCAAAGGAGTCGAGTTGTTGGTACATGGGTGCATTTGGCCCAGGTTTCAATGGGCAGTATTGGAATGATGGATATCAGTGGCTCGAAGAGCAGGATGCTGATGTGCCATTTGCTCAAAAGCCAGCATTTGTCTCATGGTGGGATTATGGTTTCCAAGCTCTAGCTCAAGGCAAACATCCAACCGTTGCAGATAACTTCCAGTCTGGGATTCCTGCGGCAGGAAATATGTTGTTGGCACAGAGTGACCAAGATTTACTATCACTCTATACCATGACTCTTGCAGAAGGAGATTTGCGTTACAACGATGGTGAGTTCACAAGAGACTTTGAGCGCTCACTGGAGAAACATTTCACCTCTTCCCAAATTGAAGAGTTCCATCTCCTCAATACTTTAGGTGGTGAAAATGGAGTTGAAGAACTAGAGGCACGTTCATTCAGAGTAACTAGAAATGCGGGTGATATTTCATTTGCAGAAGGTTATGAGTTGGGCCAATATGGTGCGCCAACATTAACCAAGATTTACCGCGTCTATGAAAGTGAGGAGCAAGTAGGTACTGATTTCGATAATGAATTTGATGCAATGCTACAATTTAATCAGTCTAAGGATAGAAACGATGATGTTGTTGTGGAGTTTTCCCATCAAGTAATTGGTAATTACTGGTACACAAGTGATATTGTCAATGATTTTGATGATGTGTCAACATCTATCCACAGACAAAATGCAAGACTAGCTCTTGGCCGTGCATTCTTGTCAACAACCTTGAGCATGGATGAATTGGTGGAATTATATCACCAATTGACTAATGATGTGACTTATACTGTTTCAAATTCCGAAGGTAGTCCAGGCGACATGATTAATCGCAATCATGACATTCGTTATTTCGCAGTAGATAATCGACTTTATCCTACAGGTGGATCTTACTCGCAGAGTGGAGGTAATCCTACTGGTATTTTCTATGCGCCGACTACATTGTCAGGATTGGATCCTGAAACATATATGTCTACATGGTATGTGACTCAAAGGGGCGAATCTGGCTTCCGCGTCGATATGACCCAAGAAGAGTATGAAGAGCAGTATAAAGCGGACGTCTTAGCAAGCCAGAATCAAGATGCTGGGGATATGATTCAAGCAGTTGATGTAAGGATAGATCAGGAATCTGAATTCTTTGACACAATGGTGGCTAGAGCGTATGTTGGATACGGTAGTTCACATCTTGGTCTACCAGATGACCCGGTTGCACAACCAGGTCAGCATTTCGATTTACGAGGTACTGTCAACAGTAGTTTACAATATGCATTCCCATTACCTGGTGCAATGATGCCTAATTTTGTAATTGCTAATTGGTACGATCCCGATGCGACAACTACAACACCTTGGTATGATGCCAATACTGGTGTCAAGATTCTAAAGTACTACAGTGGAGCAACTTTGACTGGGGATGTCCAATTAGGTGACTTCGGACACGTACCAAAGGCGCGCCTCTTGATTGAAAGGGATGCCTTTAGTGGAGAAGATATTTTCGATGAGGACCCCCGCGAATATTGGATTCCAATAGGAACAGTTGATGCTGATGAAACCGGGCACTTCGAATTCCGTGTACCCGCTGGCCACATTCGAGTTACTGCTTTCACAGGATTCGCTGATGATGATCCAGATGTATTGCGTCAATTAGACCGCGATGATATTATTTCATCAAAACAGGATTTCCAAAAATGGCAAGGATGGTTTGCCGATGTCCTTGGTCAGGGCTCTGAAGAGGCTGCTAGAGAAGTCAACCCAGTATCAGCTATTCTAAGCAACGTTAGTGGTGGTAAACTGCTAGGGGAGATTCAGTTCAATGTCACTGGTTCACAGGCGGATACAAACGGTGGAGCAGTAATTTCCAAATCTCTTGTGATTGAAGCCTCTAGTGCTACAGGAGTTGTCACTTGGGAGGGTCACTCATCCTTTAACGGTGAACCACTAAGTTCCCACGAGTTGATATTTACTGATATTTGGACAGAGGCTGAACTCCCTCACATTTGGACTACCAACGGCACAGTAGTTAGTGACGAAGAATATCCACGTGTATTCAGGGGTGAAGGTGAAGTTACATTTGTCGGAGATGGATTGATGATGAGCCAAGGTGATGAGGTACTAGTTTCTGATTTCACTGGCAACTACACGCGTCAAATCGCTAACAACCACTCATTTAATGGCGAAGGTTTGTTTGTAGGAATTGGTAAATTTGTTGGCACTATCACTAGCAATGAAACAGTATCTGCTTGTGGTGTGAATAATTCACTACCTGATGGCACTGAGATGTGTTCAATAGCAAATTCTAACCCTCCAGCCTATATTTTCGATGGAACTTTCGAAGGTATTGGTAAAGTGACTGCAAATGGTACAGTAGATTATACTGCTTACCTGTACAGGGAGACCTTAGTAGGTAA
>Ga0066866_10000512_pt1 | contig 14955 bp, 10 predicted proteins | sample ETN01SmetaG_3_FD_66435 | JGI IMG/M metagenome (GOLD analysis project Ga0066866, IMG submission 66435) | Marine microbial and viral communities from oxygen minimum zone, Eastern Pacific Ocean - ETNP2014F12-01SV263 | ecosystem: Environmental > Aquatic > Marine > Oceanic ...
CCCATGATCCGTCAACCGGACTTAAAAAATTGGTTTTTTAGATTTTATTAAAGAGTTTGGTGGGCAGGTTTGAAGCCGGTCACCCGATCGGGCCTCATTCTCAGGTTTCACACCCCTAGAAATCGATGCTGGAGTTCTGTGTCGTCCTGCAACTGAGATGAAGTCCCATCCCAGACGACCTTTCCTTTTTCGATGATGTAGTGCCGGTCTGCAATGCGCGTGAGGGCATCGATGTTCTTGTCGACCAGGAGGATGGACTGCCCGGCAGACTTCAGGTTGCGGACGCAATTCCAGATCTCATTCCGGATCAGGGGAGCCAGCCCCTCGGTTGCTTCGTCAAGGATCAGCAATCTGGGATTGGTCATCAGGGCCCGTCCGATCGCAAGCATCTGCTGCTCTCCGCCTGAAAGCTGGTTTCCCATATGGTGAATGCGGTTGGGGAGCCTGGGGAAAAGGTCGAAGACCCGTTCAAGATTCCAGGGATTTTCACTGCGGGTGCGGTTGGACGCAGTGGCCACCAGGTTTTCCATCACCGTCAGGTTGGGAAACACCTGTCGCCCTTCAGGAACAAGGCTTAACCCGGTTTTTGCAATTTTGTAGGAAGGCAGTTCGCGGATTTCCTGGTTCTGGAAAAGGATGCTTCCGGAACGTGCCGGCACGAGGCCCATCACCGAACTCAGGGTGGTGGTTTTGCCCATCCCGTTGCGGCCCAGCAGGGTGACCACCTCTCCCTCTCCGACGCTCAGCTGCATCCCAAAAAGCACCTGGCTCTGACCGTATGCGGTTTCCAGTCCGTTGATTTCAAGCATAGGAAGTTAATTCATCAACTTTTCGGACGTTTGTCAACAATCCTGCGGGCCTTGCCTGCAGAACGTTCGATTCCGCCTTTGGCTTCCAGCCGGACCTTGGCGGTCACGCCGATTCGATTTTTGATGTGAGACACCAGGGTCCGGACGATGTCTTCTGAAACCTCGGCTGAAGGCTCCGCCTCACGGGGTTCGCTCAGAACCGTCATCTCATCCAGCGCACCGTCACGGCTCAGTTCAATCTGATAGTTGGGAGAAAGCCTGGTGTCTTCAAGCAGGATTTCTTCAATCTGAGAAGGAAACACGTTGACTCCACGAACAATCATCATGTCATCGGAGCGTCCTGTTACTTTCTGCATCCTGCGCATCGTCCGGTTCATTCCAGGAAGCAAACGGGTCAGGTCCCGGGTTCTGTAGCGGATGATCGGAAAGGCTTCCTTGGTCAGGGAGGTAATCACCAGTTCTCCCGCTTCTCCATCAGGCAGGACCTCTCCGGTTTGAGGATCGATGATTTCCGGGTAGAAATGATCCTCCCAGAGATAAAGTCCGTCTTTCTCTTCAATGCATTCACTCGAAACCCCAGGGCCGATCACTTCGGAAAGTCCGTAGATGTCGAGGCATTGCATCTGTAAACGCTCCTCAATCTCCCGGCGCATCGAAACGGTCCAGGGTTCGGCACCACAGATGCCGATGCGCAGGGAGCTTTCCCGGGCGTCCAATCCCTGGCGGTCGAACTCCTCGGCCAGGGCAAGCAGGTAGGACGGAGTGACCATGATCAAGGCCGGGCGAAAATCGTGGATCAGCCGGACCTGCCGTTCGGTCAGTCCTCCGGAAACAGGGATCACCGTGCAGCCCAATTTTTCAGCACCATAATGTGCTCCAAGCCCTCCGGTGAAAAGCCCGTACCCATAGGCCACATGCGCCAGGTCCCCGGGGCGCCCGCCGCAGGCCCAGATGGTCCTTGCCATCACATGGGCCCAGGTATCGACATCCTTGCGCGTGTATCCCACCACCGTTGGCTGGCCGGTGGTCCCACTGGATGCATGAATCCGCACCACTTCTTCACGGGGAACAGCAAACATGCCAAAAGGATAATTTTGACGCAGATCCTGCTTCAACGTGAAAGGAAAACGCGAAAGACTTTCGAGATCCTTGAGGGATTCAGGGTCCACTCCGGATGATTGAAATGCTTCCCGATAATGCGGAACCTTGTCATAAGCCAACTTCAAGGTTTGTTCCAGACGTTCCAACTGCAGGGCACTCAGTTCATCTCGACTCGCGGTTTCTATTGCCTCCCAGGCAGGAGATTGACTCTGGTTCATGGTTCAACCTTCATAAGAACTTATTGTAAATGATGCATCACCGAATAATTCCTGATTCATCAATCAAAGAGAATGAATGTTTGAGGAACATGCATAAAGTCTGAGAGCCCGTACCCTGCTATGCGTGCATGGCGGAGCCATCCAAAATTATAACATTCAACTGAATAAGCAACCGTTCGAGGCAGGCCCTCCGTTTCGCTCCTCGCATGACGTACTTTGGTGTTTGCAGACTCATGATGTTTTTTCAAAAAACCATCATACGCGATTTAACTCAGCCCTCAACCCGCTTTTGTTCATCACGGGAAAGAAAAAAAGCAGGGGGACTAGACAGCTTCAAAAATGTCCATTAACTTAAATGGGGTATTATTTATCACTTGGGAGGTTAAAAAAATGAACGAGGTCTGCGAAGCCAGGCCGATGATTGGCAACGAAGCCATCGCACGCGGTGCGTGGGAGGCCGGTGTCAAAGTCGCGGCTGCTTATCCTGGAACCCCTTCGACTGAAATCCTGGAATACCTGGGAAGCTATCCCTCCGGGGATCTCCATGCCCAGTGGTCGACCAATGAAAAGGTCGCCTGCGACGTCGCCATCGGAGCCTCCTTCGAAGGCGTGAGGGCCTTGACGGCGATGAAGCATGTCGGCCTCAACGTCGCCAGCGACGCCCTGCTTTCCCAGTCTTACATCGGAGTCAACGGCGGGCTGGTGCTCGTCGTTTGTGATGATCCCGGCATCCACAGTTCCCAGAACGAACAGGACACACGCATCTTCTGCCAGCTTGCCGGAGTTCCGGTGCTGGAACCTTCGGATGCCCAGGAAGCCCTGGAATTTGTGAAACGGGCCTTCGACCTGAGCGAACAGTTCGACACCCCTGTCGTGCTCCGCAGCACAACCCGGCTTTGCCACACGCGCAGTCTGGTCTGGACCGGTGAACGGCTGGAACGGGAAGCCGGCGGGTTTCAGGAGAATCCGCAAAAGAATGTGATTATCCCCGCCCATGCACGGCTGAGGCACCCGAAAGTACTGGAACGGATGAACTCCCTCAAGGAGCATTTCAATGATCCGGAATGGTCACGCCTGGAAAAGGGTGATCCGAAATTCGGGGTGGTCACCGTTGGTCCTGTCTACACCTACGTCAAGGAAGTCCTGCCCGAGGCAACAATCCTCAAGCTTTCCTCGTCCTTTCCCCTGCCGGAGGAAACGCTACGGAAATTTTGTGACTCGGTGGATCGTGTGTTCGTGGCCGAGGAACTTGAGCCGGTCATCGAGCTTGCGATGCTGGCAATGGGATTGGAGGTTGAGGGCAAGCAGCTTTTTCCGCGCACCGGTGAATTTTCTCCGGAAATCGTGAGCAGGGGTTTTGAAAAAGCTGGGCTGCTGGAAGCTAATGAAGACCAGGATGACTGGGAAATTCAACCCATGGTGCGGCCTCCTGTACTCTGTGCAGGATGCCCCCACACCACCAGCTACATGGCACTCCGGGCCCTGGAAGCACGGGTGGCCGGAGATATAGGATGCTACACCCTGGCGGCAGTGGAACCGCTGAGGGCCATCGACACCACTGTGGCCATGGGTTCCAGCATTGCCAACGCCCTGGGGATGGCCAAAGCAGGTTGTGAGACAAAACCGATTGTGGCAACCATCGGCGATTCGACCTTCCTCCATTCCGGTATTCCTCCCTTGATCGATGCGGTCTACAACAAGGCCAATATCACCGTCTTGCTGCTCGACAACCAGATCGTTGCCATGACAGGAGGACAGGACCATCCTGGGACCGGAAAGACGCTTCGCGGGGAGGAGACGGAACGTGTCGATTATGCCGAATTGGCAAAAGCCTGCGGAGTGAAATGGATCCGTACCGTCGATTCCTACGATGTGGCGGCGGTGTTGAAAAACCTGCGGGAAGCCGTCGATTACCCGGGGGTCTCGATGCTCATCTCGAACCGGCCTTGTGTGCTGGATCCGGTTAAAATCAAGGGCGAACCGCTGCAGATTAATGCTGCCAATTGCACCGGCTGCCAGTCCTGCATGAACCTTGGCTGCCCATCCCTCAGTTGGAGCGGAGAATTCCACGAGGGACATAACAAGGTTCAGATCGATACGCTTTCCTGCATAGGCTGCACCCTCTGCGCCCAGGTCTGCCCGACCGACTGCATTCGGCCGGTGCTGAAGGAGGCTGCGTGAATCTGTCAACTCACCTTGCGGCAGATCAAGGTCAGGATTCTGAAATCGAGCAAAAACCCGGATTCCAGAAGAAGGGTCCGGTGAATGTGCTGATTGTCGGGGTCGGAGGCCAGGGGGTGATCATGGTCTCCAAAGTCCTGGCCAGGCTTTGCCAGAAATCCGGATTCCAAGTCAAACAGAGTGAAATTCACGGCATGGCCAAGCGGGGCGGAGCGGTTTTCAGCCACGTCCGTTTCGGAGAAGAGGTCTGGTCTCCAACGATCCCGGCTGGCAAAGCCGACATCCTGCTTGCCCTGGAATGGGCAGAAGGCATGCGCTGGCTGCGATATTTGAATCCCAAAAAAGGAACCTTCATATGTGACACACAACGGATCGTTCCTCCTTTTGCCTGCCGAAACCGTCAGCTTGGAGCAGAACAGACCTATGCCCGTGAAACCCCTTCGGCGATTTTCGATCGTGTGAATAACGGCTATGCGATTGATGCATCAAGGATGGCAGACGAACTGGGAAACATCCGTGTTGCCAATACACTTTTATTGGGATTGTTGTCCAAAGCACTGGATTTCAGTCAGGAGGAATGGCAGTCGGTGATTGAAGAGTTTGTTCCTCCCAAGACCAAGGAATTGAATCAAAAAGCCTTTCTTCTGGGACGGGACTGGGTAGAGCAAGCCATGGAAATGCCTCAAACCCATGAACCCCTCATGGATCCCGAGATTTCTTTTCTCAACCTACAGAAAAAATCTGAAATTGAATTGGAAATCACTGAGTCCTGGTGCAAGGGCTGCGACATCTGCGTCAAGATGTGCCCGGAACGTTGCCTTAAATTGAATTCGGAACAGGTGGTGGAACTGACAGACGCCAATGCTTGTACCGGATGCCGGATCTGTGAGTGGCTCTGTCCGGATCTGGCGATTAAACTGCACCTGCATTTACCTGAAGAAATCCCAAACTAAGATCATGGCTAAAGTCATTCAAAGCCTTCAGGGCAACCATGCCTGTGCATTGGGTGCCATTGCTGCAGGTTGCCGGTTTTATGCAGGTTATCCGATCACTCCTTCTTCTGAAATTGCAGAGCGGATGGCACTGGAACTACCGAAGGTGGACGGTTATTTCATCCAGATGGAAGATGAACTGGCATCGATGGGAGCGGTGCTGGGTGCCTCAATGGGTGGAACCAAGGCCATGACTGCCACCAGCGGTCCGGGATTTTCACTGAAACAGGAAAACCTGGGCTATGCCTCCGCCGTGGAAATCCCCTGTGTGGTAGCCAACGTCATGCGTGGTGGTCCCAGTACGGGGATGCCGACCCGACCTGCACAGGCGGATATTATGCAGGCACGGTGGGGAAGTCATGGAGATCATCCTGTCATTGTACTGACACCTGATTCGGTCAAGGAAATACATGACCAAACCATACGTGCCTTTGATTTGGCTGAAAGCCTTCGTGTACCTGTGGTAGTGCTCTTTGATGAAGTCCTCGGACACCTCCAGGAAACCTTTGAAATTGATTTAGAAAAAAAGGAAAACAACGTTCAGCGCAAGAAAGCCTCGAAGCGTACCAAGAATTACCAACCCTATGCGATTACCAAAGATGGGGTTCCTCCCATGTCGAGCCCAGGAGATGGACACCGAAGTCATACCACAGGATTGACCCATGCTGAGTCTGGATTCCCAACTCAAGACCCCGTCGTGGTTGATCGCAACATGATGCGGCTGTTGGGCAAACTAGAGAAGCATCGTGAGAAGATTGATGCCTGGGAAGAAGTTGAATGCTCCGATGCAGAAGTCCTCATTGTTTCCATAGGCATCACAGCACGTTCGGCAAAGAGTGCTGTTAGAAATGCCCGCAGGCAGGGGCACAAAGTCGGGCTGTTCCGTCCGATTACTCTATGGCCTTTTCCAGAAACGGCCCTCAAAAAACTGCTCGATGGAGTTCACACTCTTATTGTTCCTGAAATGAATGCAGGACAGTTGGTGCTTGAAATCGAACGTTTCTGCAATGAATCAATAGAACTAAAGCGTCTTAACCGAATAGACGGTGAAGCGATTGCTCCTGGAGACATTCTGAAACTTATTCACCAGGTTTTATAATTCAATCATGAATCAAAAAGAATTCGACCCTCGTGATTATCTGCGACTGAGCCAGTTTCCACATTTTCTCTGTCCGGGTTGTGGGCATGGAATCGCTCTGCGTGCATTAGTGTGGGCCATTCATGAACTGGAAATTTCCATGGATGATATGGCATTTGTTTCAGGCATTGGATGTTCAGGTCGTCTGACTGCATACATTGATTCGAATACCTTTCATGTTACTCATGGACGTCCGATTGCCTTTGCAACCGGACTGGCAATGTCTCGACCTGACCTGAAAGTGGTGGTTATCACGGGTGATGGAGACTGTCTCGCGATTGGTGGGAACCATCTTATTCATGCATGCCGCAGGAACATGGACATGACCTGCATGATGCTGAATAACGAGGTATACGGAATGACAGGAGGGCAGGTCTCACCGACTACTTCTGAAGAACGTTTTACACCAACCACTCCTGATGGAAACATCGAACCGGTTTTCGATGCCTGTGAATTAGCCCGTGCAGCGGGTGCGGGTCTGGTAGGACGCGAAGTGACATTACAAACTCCATCGCTCAAGAACCTGATCCGGGAAGCTCTCCTACACGATGGATTTTCCTTTGTTGAAGTGATTTCCGACTGTACCGAAATCTATGGCCGGAAAAACGATCTTGGATCTTCTCCGGAAATGATCCTCAGCCAGAAAAGTTCGATGCGGCCGGATTCCTACGGCAACGTCGTCGATGTCCCCTTCCGTCCGAATTTCATGCAGACCGGGATCCTTTCGAAAAACGAACGTCCTGAATACGGGGAATCGTACCGTCGCAGGATCCTCAAACAACCCCAGGCCGGGGAATGATCACCCTATGAATTCCAGCAAAAACATGAACCCCTTAGGCGGAAAGGAACTTCAGATCCGGCTTGGCGGTGCCGGAGGACAGGGACTGCAACTCTGTGCGGCGCTGCTGACGCAGGCCCTGGCCCTGGAAGGAAAACACGTGTCCCAGTCACAGAGCTACGAACCGACTTCCCGGGGGGGACTGAGCCGCTCCGACATCGTTGTCGCGGACCAGACTCCCGACTTCCCACTGGTCACTGATCTGGACCTGCTGCTGCTGCTCGACCAACTGGCCGTTGAATCCTCCATGCCTCTGCTTAAAAAGGAAGGCACCGTGCTCGTAGACAGCAAGCGGGTTCCGGAACTTCCACAAGGTGCTTTCCGCTGCCGTTCCTTCCCATTCGTCGAAAAGGCCCGTGAACTGGGCAACGAAAGAATTGCCAACATGATCGGCCTCGGCGCCCTCTGCGGAATCAGTAGCCTCTGTGCAAGAAAATCCCTGGAAACCACCTTGAAGCAGAAAAGCCCTTCACGTTTTCTGGAACTCAACCTAAGCGCCCTGGATCTTGGATTTGCGATGGCTTTGAGTTGAATCTACCTATTTCTTTTTCCTAATTCTTGATTCGATATGAATCAGAATTAAACATGAATGGATGTCAAAAAATCTGATTTAGATTTGTGCATTTATGGTTTTGTAAAAAAAGTGAATTAAATCCATCGATGCTTATATTTTTTTAATAAATGATAAAAATTTTTTCTACTGGACTTGTGATTAATTTTTGATTTATAAAAGATTCTTAATCCAAATTAATATTTATTATTTGATGTCATGAATTTAACAGAACAAATCCTTCACCGTAAGAAGCAGCCTCAGGAAGGGTATTCCACGAAACGTACATCAGCCTGGGCTGAAGTAGATGCGGAAGGACGACTGGTGCTTCCCCCGGAGGTGGTACAGGGATTCGGTTTGAAGCCTGGAGCGAAGATGCGTCTGGATGAAGGGGAGAACCATTTCAGCCTGCACCGTCCGCTGACTCAGTTGACCAAGATTTATGTGGAACCAACGGTGGCCTGCAATCTGGACTGCATCACTTGCTTCCGCAACGAGTGGGACCAGCCTCTAGGCCGGATGAACGATGCCACCTTTGCCCGGGTGCTTGAAGGCGTGCAGGCGATGGACCCCAGGCCCTCGGTTTATTTCGGCGGAATCGGCGAACCGCTGTTCCATCCCCGCACACTCGACTGGATTGAACAGGCGAAAGCGCTTGGAGTGAAAGTGGAGTTGATCACCAATGGCACGATTCTGAATGAAAAAACATCACGCCGTTTGATCGATTCCGGACTGGACATGCTTTGGGTATCCCTGGATGGGGCATCCGAGGAAACCTATGCAGATGTGAGGCTCGGCGCAGAGTTGCCCAGAATATTAAAGAACCTGAGGCGTTTTGTGAAAATGCGTCCCGCAGGTCATTATCCGAAGCCGGAACTGGGCATCGCCTTTGTGGCGATGAAACGCAATATTACGGATCTCCCCGAGGTGATCCGACTCGGAAAGTCACTCATGGCCAAGCATTTCACCGTGAGCAACCTGCAGCCTGCGACTGCGGACATGCAGGAAGAAGTGCTCTACTCCCAGGCCATGCACAACATCGCCTTTCTCCAGGGAAGCCACCTTCCAGGCCTCAGCTTGCCCAAAATGGATTTCGACCAGACAACCCGGGAGGCGCTCTTCAAAGCCTTCAACAGTCAGCTCAATGTGAAGTTTGCAGGCAACAACTGGGGAGGTGCGAGCGATACCTGCAACTACATTGAAAACGGGACCCTCTCGGTCGCCTGGACCGGAGACGTGAGTCCGTGCTGGCCTCTGATGCATACCCACACCAGCTACCTCCATGGTAAGCCCCGGCTTTCCCGCAAACATGTGATCGGCAACGTCAAGGACCGTTCCCTGGAGGAACTCTGGATGAACCCGGAATACGTGGCGTACCGCGAACGACTGCACAACTTCGTCTTCGCCCCTTGCAGTTTCTGCGGGGGCTGTGATCTTTCAGAACAGAATGAAGAGGACTGCTTGGGCAACAACGAAGCCCCGGTCTGCGGAGGATGCCTCTGGGCTCAAGGCATCATACAATGCCCCTGAACGGGAAGGACCGAACACATCGGCTGATCCCCGTTCATAGAAATTAACCTAGACGCACTCAGATGCCGTTCGTTGGGCAAACCTGTTTGGAGATCAACCTCGAGGAAGATCTGGCAGAGGCCTTCATGCGGCAATTCTCGATGAAAAACCGAGAATAAGGGCTTAACCGATCACTACTCGATTCAAGAAAATCTTTTTAACAATAGAAAAGAAGACGGAGGTCTTGAAACCCCCGCCTTGAGATGAAGGGAATCAGATGATTTCAAGTTCCTTCAGTTTGGACTCAGGAACCACGCCGTTGACCCAGCCACGTTTTTCGTAATATTCCGCCAGCATATCTTCGAGTTCACAAACCTGGCCTTCCGAACCCGATTGGTCTGAGGGTTCACTGGTGAAACGATCTGGAAGCGTGTCGCTGCCTTCTGCATGTCCGGCAAGGTTGTTGAAATGCCGTTCCAGGTTGTAAATCCGTTCCCCGGTCTTCAACACATCTTCCGCCGTGAAGGGAATACCGACCATCGCCGAATACTGTTGGGCGTATTCATCCGCACCTTGGGCAAACGCGCTGAACTTGCAGATGTTCATGCTGTCGGAGAAGGCGTGTACGTTCTGAAAGATCATCGTCAGTTCGCCTTTGCCTTTCCAGTCGAGTGGATCGACTTTGAGAGAACCGAAAGGCATCACACCTAGTTCGGCTGCCGGGGTGTAGGCACGCAGGTGGCAGGCGCCACGGTTGGAGGTGGCATAGGCGATGCCCATACCTTTCAAACCACGGGGATCATAGGCCGGGATGGCCTGTCCTTTGACGGACATGGCGATTTCCCCATGCCCGAAAGATTCTGCCGCACTGGCCGCACCTTCGGCAAGCTGGTCTCCTACTCCTTGGCGCAGGGCGATCTGATCCACGAGGGCCACCATCCCTTCACCATCGCCCCATTCGAGGCTGCCGCCGTTGGCATAGCCTTTCTGACAGGCTTCCTGGTAGACCGAGACAACATTACCCATTTCGATGGTGTCGAAACCATAATCGTTGCACTGGTCGATTAGCTTGGCAATCGCGTTGACATCACTATTTCCGCAGTTGGATCCAAACGCCCAGGAGGATTCATATTCCAGGGATTCCATGCGGAGTCCTTTCCAGGGCCCTTCCTTGACTTCCACTTCCTTCTTGCAGGCCACCGGGCAGGCATGGCAGGTGGGATCACCGACGAGAACGTTTTCCTTGACGTATTCTCCACTGGTTGGTTCCGCGCCGTCACCGAATGCCGTCTTCTGGCTGTTTTTAGTGGGCAGGGCGCCGATGCTGTTGGTGATGTTCATCAGCACATTGGTTCCGTATACCGAGAGGCCACCCTTGCGCGGACTGGTGATGTTCTCTTCCGCCATAATCGTGGAAAGGGCACGTTTCTGTGCTTCCTTCCACTTATCCCGGTCCGCGGTACGAACGATCGCCTTTTGGGCGTTGATCACAATGGCCTTAAGGTTTTTACTTCCACCAACACAACCGGTGCCCCCGCGTCCACTGGCACGGTCGTTCTCGTTGACCCAGTTGGCGAAGCGGGAGAGTTTTTCCCCTGCCTGGCCGATGGCAATCACCGAGAGTTCTTTCTCACCATACTGGTTCTGGAAGAATTTGACCGTCTCATGCACCCCCTTGCCCCAGAGTTCCGAGGCATCCAATAATTCCACTTTGTCTGATGTGACGTAGGCATAAACCGGATTCTCGGACTTTCCTCTGAAAATCAAACCATCAAACCCTGCCCAACGCAGTCTGGCTGCACTCCAGCCGCCGTGATGACTGTCCGTGACCGTGCCCGTCAAAGGGGACTTGGTGACCACCGCCATCCGGCCGCTCATGTTGGCTTCTGAACCCGTCAGCGGACCATTCATGAAACAAAGGATGTTCTCCGGAGAAAGCGGATCGACTCCTGGACCATTGTCGAAGACGTACTTGACTCCCATTCCACGACCGCCGACGTATTTGAGCTTCCACTCCTCCGGGGAGTCATTGTATTCCACACTGCCTGTGCTTAAATCGATAGAACCTAACTTGTTTGCATATCCTCCGAGCATATAATCCTCCAAAAGCTGAGATGGTCGTTAATCACATTAAATGAAATATTTAACATTAATTTCCATGTTTATATTTCAAAATCATATTTAATAATCATGAATTAGTTTTAGGAAATTATTTTAAATTTTCATCACTCATCTTCTTTGATGAACTTTCAACAATAAGTATCTCCAGGTGAAATAGGTGTCAATTCAGAAATCCATATATTATAGGATCCTTTCTTTATTTAGACCGAATGCATCGAATATCAATAATATTTATTTTTTATGATATTAGTTATTCATGAATACTTAATTTATTGAACTTTAATTTAAAGGATTGAGATGAAGGATAAATTGGATTTTTTATCTTTTTTTCCAAAAAAACAGGAATCATCTCGATTGATGAAGAATCTGAGGGTCATTTGATCCAGAAGGAACATCTTTTCAGTTGACATGCATCCTGGCTTTTCGATAATTCTTCCGGATCAGCTGACAGATTGGAGATGACCATGAAAGAAAGACCTTTCATCATTGCGGGTGGAGGAATCGGAGGGCTGGCAACGGCACTGGGGCTGGCCCGGGTGAGGAAACATTCTCTGGTGCTCGAACAGGCAGATAGGTTTGGAGAAATTGGAGCAGGAATCCAGATCGGACCGAATGCATTCAACTGCTTTGACTACCTTGGCATTGGAGAGGCCCTCAGGAATAAAGCCGTCTACATCGACCGGCTGCGACTGATGGATGCACTATCAGGTGAAGAAATCTGCCACATCCCTCTAGATGTATCTTTTCGAAATCGATTTGGAAATCCCTATGCGGTGGTACACCGGGCCGATCTGCACGGAGCACTTGCAGAGGCCTGCAAATCCAGTGGTTTCGTGGAAATGCTCACCTGTCATGCTGTTTCAGGATACCATCAGCAGGGAGAGTCCGTCCGGGTCAGCATTCAAAACCGCGAGGAACTCGAAGGCTGTGTTCTGATCGGAGCCGATGGACTGCACTCCGCGGTTAGGAAACAGATGCACGGTGATGAACCTCCCCGGGTTTCCGGCCACACCACTTACCGTTCTGTGATTCCAACTGAATCCATGCCCGAAGACCTGCGCTGGAACGCCGCAACTCTCTGGGCGGGTCCCAAATGCCATATCGTGCATTATCCCCTGAAGGGATGGAAGGTTTTCAACCTGGTCGTCACCTTTCATAATGACGTCCGGGAAGCAGTCGCAGGAAAACCAGTTTCCCGTGAAGAGGTGGAACGTGGATTCGAACACATCCATCCTCGTCCGAAACAAGTCATTGAGCATGGGAAAGACTGGAAACTCTGGGTCCTCTGTGACAGGGATCCTGTTCAACATTGGGTGGATGGAAGGGTTGCATTGCTAGGTGACGCGGCTCATCCGATGCTTCAGTATTTTGCTCAGGGAGCCTGTATGGCTCTGGAAGACGCTGTCAGTTTCTCCCATCGCTGTGGAACCGAAGGCGATCTTGACAAGGCACTTGCGCTTTATCTTGAGGACCGCATGGTTCGAACCTCCAGGGTGGTCATCGACTCGAGGTTGATCGGAGACCACATCTATCACCCTTCCGGGGCTGCAGCAGCATTACGTAATTCGGTGATGCGTTCTCTCTCTACGGAACAGTGGTACGAAAAACTGGGCTGGCTTTACGACGGTGGACGACCCAAGAGTTAGATGTATACAATTCCTTTATGTAAAAAAAGGTAGGGGCCTTGTGCACCCCCTCGGGGGCTATCCACCTTCGGTATCCAGTTTCTGCATCTCGATCAGGCCTGTGTAAAGCACCTAGTTAGTTACATGCCTCACCGTTACACCTGAGTGTATTATGTCGGGATGGGAGCGTCAAAAACTACTTTGTATGCGAAGGGTGGCCTGAAGCTCTTGTTGGAAGTCAAACCGTGCTTGGAACTATTTTAGGGTGGGTAGCTCACAACCCCACGCTTCGATTTGGATCAACTCTCGATGGGAACCTGTTACGTCAGTAACCTCGTTTCTTAGTGTACTCTATGATCTAGTTATCTAATCGTTCTTGCTGGTAACCAGCATCAATAGCACTTGATCGGGTTTTACTCCTCAGGCTTCCAACCCGCCTTGATAAGCCCCTCGATGATGATGTCCGCAAGCGAGGAGTTTGGGACAAAGATGCTACGGTAGTTGTTGCGGGTTTTAAGGTTGGGACGCATGGCTATGTATCGCTCCAGCGCAGCTTTAGCATCTAGAGTTTTTCCTAAATGTCCTAGTACGGCCGCACGAAACCCTAGGAGGTGACCCTGACCAGGATGACGGTGTGAAGCCTTCTCAACGGCCTCATATGCCTTTTCATATTTTCCCTGTCCAAGGTAGGCAAAGAACAGCGCAGTATAAAATAGGCTTAAATCTGGGTCCGCTGGACTGAGTTCAAAGGTCTTGAGGATCGCCCGTTCGCCTTGCTGGTAATCCCCGGAATGGACTTGGGCCATCCCTTGCCGAAAGTAACTTAAAGCAAAACTGGGATTGAGCTTTACCGCTCGCTGGCCGTAATCCCTTGCGCTGTCATGATCTCCGCGAAAGAAATAAGCCGTGGCAATGCTCGTTAGAGCCAGAGGGTTTTCAGGATTCAAAGCCTCCGCCCTACGGCCGTCAGCCAACATCCCATCCAGAGTTTGCTCTGAGTCTTTCGTAATACGTTGAACTAATTCCCAAGCTCCGCAAAATGAGAGGTAGGCATGAGCATCCGAAAGGGTTGGGTCTAAATAAACAGAACGCTCGAAGTGTGAACGTGCCATTGAAAGCATGGGGTCTTCGTGGTCAATCCGCTGACGCTCGTTTATGCACCGCAGTCCTTGCAGGTATTCCTCCCACGCGCTAAGGCTCTTTGGACGCTTGCGGATAAGCCGATTTTGTTCATAGCCCGTGACCGAAGGGGCAACCCTCCGTGCAATCGCTTCTGAGACTTCATCCTGGACATCGAAGATATCCTCCAGCGTGCGATCCCACTTTTCTGACCAGAGGTGGTGATCCTCCTGGGCATCAATCAATTGAGCCGTAATCCGTAATCGATTTCCTCCTTTTCGAACACTCCCCTCGACGATGTATCGTGCACCGAGTTCAAGAGCCACCTGTTTGAGGTTTTGTGATTTTCCCCGATAGGAAAAACTGGAATTCCGTGAAATCACTGGAAAAGTACGCCATAGCGACAGATTGGTGATGATGTCTTCGGTGATGCCATCTGCAAAGTATTCCTGTTCAGGATCACCTCCCATATTCGTAAAGGGAAGTACCGCAATCGCAGGCACCTTGGTTTCTGGTTTTAAATCGGATTCATCAACCGGATCAGCAGGAGGATTTGTTACCGTAATCCCTTGGGAAGTTGAAACGGACTCCAGAACGTTGGAAACACTTCCGAGTTCGACCATAAAGGTCGTTACCGGCTCTTCGATGTTCTTCATTTCCTGCGACCCCTTGCTCACGAAGCCCAGATCGAGCTTACGACGCACCTCCTCGTGGAACTTTCCGGAAACACAGATTCCTCCTGGATCCGCAAGGG
>Ga0066866_10000515_pt1 | contig 14936 bp, 12 predicted proteins | sample ETN01SmetaG_3_FD_66435 | JGI IMG/M metagenome (GOLD analysis project Ga0066866, IMG submission 66435) | Marine microbial and viral communities from oxygen minimum zone, Eastern Pacific Ocean - ETNP2014F12-01SV263 | ecosystem: Environmental > Aquatic > Marine > Oceanic ...
CCCAAAAAAATTCCAAATAGTCCATAAAGAATATTGCCAATTATAACGAAAGGTATAGTGATTATAAAGAGCCTTGAAAGAAATATGATGGTTGCATAAAAGGGTTTTTGATAACCATTAAATGTTGCGCTAGCAATGTTTGCCCACCCCCAAAATATATAACTCAATGAAATAATTTTTAAGTAATTTATTAAAAAGTTTTGCACTGTAATATCTGAAGTAAACAAACTTGAGAATTGTTTATTAAAAATTATCAAAGGTACAGCGACTGCTAACCCCCAAATTGCACTTAATAAAACTGAATAGTTTATTGCTTTGTTGATTCTGTCTAATTTATTTGCGCCTAAATTTTGTCCAATAAAAGGAGTCAGTGATGAGGAAATAGCAATGATACCAACTGTTGCTAGAGATTCAATTCTCAACCCCACACCGAAAGCTGCTACTGCTTCTGAACCGTGGGAAGAAACTAATTTATTTATATATCCAAGTACAATTGGGTTAAGCATCATTGCAAACGCTGCCGGTAATCCAATGATCAATATAGGAAAACAAGTTTTAATCAACGCATTTAAACTTCTATCAGGGTATGATAATAATCCTGCATTACTAATTGAAGTAATCATAAGGTTCATTCCAATTATGTAAGAAATAGTAGTTGCTATTGCTGCACCTTTTATTCCAATTGGATCGATTGGTCCTAAACCAAAAATTAAAATAGGGTCTAAAATTGCATTAATTGCAGAGGTTGCTATGATTATTAAGCTAGGAGTTAGGCTATCACCATTTGCTCTCAAAATTGAATTCCCTATAACGAGACAAGCAAAGAAAGGAGATCCAATATACCAGGTACTCATATAGCTTTGAATTAGAATAAGAGTGTTCCCATCAGCTCCAAATAGAATAAAAATTTGTGAATTAAACAAAAAACATAAAAGAGAGACAAAACACATTAATGCAAAAATTAATATAAATATATTAGTGACAGTAATTTTTGCTTTATACAAATTGCGTTGGCCGATAAATTTTGAGATAGATGCGGAGGCACCAATAGCAATACCAATGTTAAAACTCATGATTGTAAATAAAACTGGAAAAGCAAAAGAAATGGCTGAAAGGGGTAAGACACCCAATTTACCAATATAAAAAGCATCTACAAGATTAATAACAAGAAGTGCAAACATACCGACAGACATAGGAATAATTAGAGACATCAAGACAGACAAAACGTCTCCTGAAATCATAAATTCAGATTTGCTATTTATGCTCATGTATAATGACCCAGAAAAAAAAGTAGATTCGAATGAAATATAATATATCTTAAATTCAATACAAACAAAATGATAACATTAATAAAACAAAATTTAATTTGTTCATGGATTTATACCAATTAAATACTCTAGATATAATTAAACTTTTAAAGGCAAAAGAAATTTCACCTTTAGACTGTCTTTCATCTCTTCAAAAAAGAATTTCAAATGTAAATAAAATTGTAAATGCTTTAGTTACATTATGTTTTGAAAGAGCTGAATTGAATGCAAAAAAAATAATGGAAAGGGACATAAAAGACAGGGGAATGTTACAGGGTCTTCCTGTCCCTATTAAAGATTTGACAGATGTTTCGGGTGTCAGGTGCACAAGTGGATCGCCAATTTTCAAAGACAGAATTGCAGAAAATTCAGATATATTAGTAAAGAATATTGAGAGTAAAGGCGGTATTATATATGCGATGACTAATACGCCAGAATTTGGTGCTGGCGCAAATACATTTAATGAAGTGTTTGGGTATACACTTAATCCATGGGATATAACAAAATCAGCAGCAGGATCATCAGGGGGAGCTGCTGTGGCTCTATCAACCGGAATGGCGTGGGTTGCGCATGGGTCAGATATGGGAGGAAGTTTGAGAAATCCAGCAAGTTTTTGTAGTGTAGTAGGAATGAGACCATCTCCAGGAAGAGTAGCAAGCACACCATCTGGAATTCTAGATGGAACACTTGGAGTGAATGGTCCAATGGCTAGAAATGTTTTAGACCTTGCATTTTTTCTAGATGCAATGAGTGGAGAAAACTACAGAGACCCAGTTTCACAAATTAAGCCAGATGAAAGTTATCTTTCATACGCAAAATTAAATAATAAACCAAAAAAAATAGCAATTAGCAAAGATCTAGGTTTGCCACCAGTTGATCCAGAAATACAGAATGTTGTTTTAGATGTAGGAAAAACATTAGAAAAGCATGGTATAATAGTTGAAGAGGCGCATCCAGATCTTAAAGAGGCTCCTGTTACTAGTAAGATATTAAGATCTTTAGCATTTTATGTAAACCTAAAATCACAATATAAAAACAATAAAAAACTTTTAAAGCCTGAAATTATATGGAATATAGAGGAAGGGATGAAATTATCAATGGAAGAAATATCTTATGCTCAAAATCAAAGAGTTAATATATTTAACCGCATGCAAAGCTTTTTTGAAGAATACGATTTACTGATTTGCCCAGCTACTATTGTGACTCCATTTCCTGTTAAAGAAAGGTATGTTAAAGAATGTAATGGTGTTGAGTTTTCAAATTACGTTGAGTGGTTAAATATAGTTTCTGCAATAACATTGACAAGTTCCCCCGCTATATCTCTGCCAGCTGGATTTTCAAAAGAAAAACTTCCCATAGGAGTACAGTTAATATCAAAATGCAAAGATGAAGCAAATTTATTGTCATATGCTCGGTTTATAGAGCAATGTTTGAACATTGATAATCCAATACCGATAGACCCAATAAATTAAATTTTTCCGTCCCAATAGAATTGCATCAAAAGCGTTCTTTGAGTGGACCGATAATTATCATCAGATAATATAAAAACATGGTACCCACCATTTTTCAGATTTAAGAAAGAAATGCCTTCAAAATTATCTACAGTCATAGGCGGGGATATAGTGTCTAAATGTATTGGTTCTATTAATGACTTAGAAAATAAATCATCAAACTTTATTAGTGATATTCTTGCAGATGCTCCTTTTATAGGCGTAAAACTTCTTTCTAATAAAAGCAGGTCTCCAGAAGGTAGGCTTGCAACATCTGTTGGTTTATAGGAGCCTGTTTTCTTAAAAAACAATTTTTCCATTTTATGATCATAAAATCTATAACCAACAATTTTGTCATTTTCTATAACCAGATCTTCAGACAAAAGTAATAAAGATGAATCCTTCAAAGACGACATTGATTCAATCCCGCCATTATTTGGAAGATCAGATAATTGTTCAAAGTTTATCAAGGTTTTAGAATTATTATTTAATGAATCGTATGATAATACTCTGTGGTTTCTTTCAAAACTAATAATAAATTTATCATTAAAAATTTCAATAGATTCTGCATCTGAGTTACTTTTATGATTGAAAGGAATGTTATTTTCATCTTTTAAATAACCCATAGTTACATTGGAAAGTGATTTTAATATTAATTCGTCATTAAAATCTAACTTTCCTTTAATCCAGTAACCTTTATCACTGACTGAAAAAAAATCAAAGTTAGGGAATAAAACTAATCCAGATAGGCCTCCAAATTTGGGATGGTTGCCAGTAATCTCTAATCCAGATAAGAATTTTAAATTTTTTAATGGAGGATCATCCTTATAATTAGGGATTAAATCTACATTGGATGAATTTAATTTATTAACTTCAAAGACTTCAAGTCCAAAAGTAGGTTTAAGGAAAACAAAAAGAAAGAAAATAAAAAAATAAAGTTTAAAATTATTCATAAAAAAATATCAAAGAATAGATTTCTTTATACTATCGTGATGACAGAACAATATAATATTTTAATGATAGTAACAAATAAAAAGTATATACAATCTTATGGAATTAATGTTTTGCTATAATGCCAGAAAAGGAGTTGTTAACGGAATTATTGGTTTTTTACATAAATCATTATCACCCGAAACCTATTCGTGTAACCTATGCTCGATTACGCATACTTTTAAAAAAAATAAAAGATGGAAAAAATTTATAAATAACTACAAATTAAAAATATCTTTTATGTATATAGATGACTTGAAGCGAGATAATCTAAATAAATTTATAAATGAAATCCCATGCTGCTTTATAAAAAAGGATAAAAATTATAAAATATTAATAGATAAAAAAACTATAAATAATTTAAAAAATGAAAATGAGTTAATTAATTTGATTCACTCAATGAAAATTTGATGTATAATATAATATTATTCAGCCCCCAAATACCGCCTAATACAGGCAACATTGTGAGACTATGTGCAAACACAGGTTCAAAATTGCATTTAATTAAGCCATTAGGGTTTGAGATTGATGAAAAGTCATATAGGCGAGCAGGGTTGGATTATCATAACCGTTCAATATTAACATTGTATGAAGACTTTAATACATGCATAAAAAAATTAAATAGTAAAAATATATTTGCTATTTCTAAATTTGGTAAAAATTTATACAGCGATCAAAAATTTAATCAAGGAGATGCAATTCTATTTGGATCCGAAACCAAGGGATTACCAAAAGATATATTGAATGGCTTTCAAGAAAAAAATAAACTATTCATTCCTATGATAAAAAATTCAAGAAGTTTAAATTTAAGTAATGCAGTTAGCATAGTTGTGTACGAGGCCTGGAAACAAAATAACTTCATATATTCAGAGCCATTTAATGGAAAATAGTCAATTAAATAAAATAAAGATTAGCAATCCCTTGAAAAATAGATTTTCAAAAATAACAGAAGATCTTTTTTGGGCGAGAATCCCACTGCCTTTTAGATTAGATCATGTGAACGTGTATGCAATTAATAGTAATGATGGACTAGTAATTATAGATACAGGTATAGATAATAGGTTAACTAGAAAATGCTGGGAAGAAATTATAGAAAACCTGTCGCCGTCAATAAGTTTGTCCAAAATAATTATATCTCACCATCATCCTGATCATATTGGTGCATCAAAATACTTATCCAATAAATTAAATTTAGAAGTCTTTGCTCCTAAAGTAGAATTACAAAGAGTAAAAAAATTAATGTCATTGACAGATAATGAGTATAGCAGACTTATGACATTAAATTACAAAGAGTTTGGATTGAATAAAAAGTTAATTGATAGGGTAAAAATTCAAGGTAATAACTTTAAAAAGATGGTCAAACATCTTCCGAAGATTAACAGTATAGAAAATCCAATAATTATAGAGACTAAACATGGCATTTGGAAAGGAAGATTTGATACAGGTCATTCGCCATCACAATTAAGTTTATATGATGAAGAAAGGAAAATATACTTATGTTTTGATTTTTTACTGCCACGAATAAGTCCAAATATATCAGTTGGTATAGATGATAATGAAAATAATGTATTAGAGGAATACCTTAAATACTTAAATCAAATTAAAAAAATGGATGAAAACTGGTCTGTGTTTCCGGGACATGAATATCCCTACAAAAATCCCTCAAAAAGAGCTGTATCATTGATAAAACATCATATAAATAGACTAGATACACTATTAAAGGTCATAAGCAAACAGCCAATAAATGTTTCAGAGGCAACAGAAGTTTTGTTTGGAAAAATTAAAAATGACCACGACATTTTTTTTGCTAGCTGCGAAGCAAAATCACATCTAAATTATTTGATAAATAAAGAAAAAATTATGAAAAAACTAAAACACAAAGATGTTGAAACCAAATATATTAAACGCAATTAAATGTAAACGGTAAAAATTGGAAAAAAAAAATAAAGTAGATTTAATTGGTGGCTCAGTTTTAATCATATTTTCAATGCTATTGGGACTCAATCAAACATTGGTTAAAATTGTTAACAGTGGGATACATCCTCTTTTTCAAGTCGGACTACGATCAATATTAGCTTCAATACCTGTATTATTGTTTTGCTTTATCTTTAAAAAGAAATTGTCTATTAGCGACGGAAGTCTTGTACCTGGTATAATTTGTGGGTCCTTATTCGGTATCGAGTTTGTTCTTTTATTTTTTGCTCTTGAGTACACATCAGTAGCTAGGTCGTCAATTTTGTTTTATTCAATGCCTGTCTGGTTAGGTATAGCTGCCCATTTTCTAATTAAGGATGAGGAATTAAATGTAAAAAGGGTAATAGGCTTTGTCTTATCGATTGTCGCTATTTTTATCGCTCTTTTTTCTAAAAATAAAATTGGTGAGGGGGGGGTGTTAGGAGATATATTTGCTTTGTTAGCAAGTTTTTTGTGGGCAGGGATTGTTTTAATAGTACGTAAAACAAACTTAAAAAGGTCATCTCCAGAAATGCAGTTGCTATATCAATTAATTGTTTCTAGTATTTTAATTTTGCCAATTTCAATTTATTTTGGTTATTTTTTTAGGGAATTAAATCCACTAATCATCTCCATTTTTATTTTTCAGTTTTTAGTAATAGTTGCTGCAGGATTTTTGACATGGTTTTGGGTTCTGTCAATTTATCCAGCTTCATCAATGGCATCCTTTAGTTTTTTTGCGCCAATCTTTGGAGTTATGTTTGGATGGATAATTTTAAAAGAAGAGATAGGTATTTCAATTATAATATCTCTTCTTTTGGTAAGCGTTGGAATTTACTTAATAAATGTGAGTGACTAAAAATAAAATTAATTCACATCAATGGTTGTGTGCCTTTTATGATGAAGGGTCTGGAACCTTTCTAAGGTATGGTTTCACTGTTTCCCATCCATCTGGATATATTTTTTCAGCCTCTTCATTTTTCACAGCTGGTAATATTACGACATCATCTCCTTTTTGCCAATTAGCCGGTGTAGCAACTTTGTGTTTAGCTGTTAGCTGCATAGAATCAATCGATCGAAGTATTTCATTGAAGTTTCTTCCCGTTGCCATTGGGTAAGTTAAATATAGACCAATTCTTTTATCAGGTCTTACAACGAAAACAGTTCTAACGGTTTCATTGTCAACAGCTGTTCTCCCCATAGAAGTTGAACCAGCATCTCCTTCTAACATATTAAATAATTTGGCTACTTTTAAATCTTCATCAGCAATTATTGGATAATTAGGTCTTGTGCCTGAAACGTCTTCAATATCATCTAACCATTTATTATGATCATCAACACCGTCAACACTCAAACCAATTACTTTAACATTCCTTTGATCAAAGTCATCTTTCATTGAAGCTAGAGATCCTAATTCAGTTGTGCATACTGGTGTAAAATCTTTTGGATGAGAAAATAATACTCCCCAACTATCACCCAACCAATCATGAAATGAAATTTCACCTTCAGTGGTATTTGCAGTAAAATCTGGACAAACGCTATTAATTTTTAATGTCATTTATATTTACCCTTTCAAAAACTATTTATAATTATTAGCTTATATAAAATGTCAGGTTTTTATGCCTTTTGCAATATTTTTATTTGGATCATAAAAAGGTTTTCTTACAACTTTTATATCTCTAACTTTTCCTTCAAATATCGCATTAGCAACAAAACCAAGATCAGAATATTGGACAGGTAAATAACCCATAGCAATATTTTTTTCTAACCTTGGAGAAAAAACAGATGAGGTTATATAGCCAACATTTTTAGAATTATAGAGAATTTCTAGATGTTCATCAGTGGGGTTATTGAGGGGTTCACCATCAATTTCAAATCCACAAAACTTTTTTTTGATCCCCTTGTTTTTAATTTGAATTAGGGCGGATTTACCAATAAAATTATGATCCATTGTTAAATCAACCAATCTATCTAATCCTAATTCAAAAGGGTTGTTACTAATATCCATATCAGCTATATAAGAAAGCATTGCCCCTTCTATTCTTCTTATAGTCGATGTGTGTCCAGGAAATAGACCTAATGGTTTGCCTATTTCCATAATTCTATTCCATAGTTGATCTCCAAATATTTGATCTTGCAAAAAAATTTCATAACCAAATTCACCGCTCCATCCAGTTCTTGAAATGACAAGCGGTATATTATAAAAATCAAATTTAACATGATGATAATATTTAATATTATCAATCCAATTTCCAAAGACTGATTTCATAATTATTTTGGATTTTGGACCTTGGAGTTGGAGAGGAGAGACGTCTGGTTCAGTTATATTGACATTGAGTCCAGAATTAATTTTAACACCTTTAGCCCAAAGAAGAACATCGCTATCTGCAAGTGAAAGCCAATATTTATTGCTATCAAGTCTTAACAAAACAGGATCATTAATGATCCCGCCATCTTCACATAAAATCAAAACATATTTGCATTGTCCAATTTTTAAGTCATTCAAGTTCCTTGGTGTGAGTAATTGGACAAACTCTGGCGCATCTGGACCAGTAATTTGAACTTGCCTTTCGACTGAAACATCACATAAAATAGCATTATTAATCAAATTCCAATAATTTTGAACAGGATCACCAAAACTTCTAGGGATATACATATGGTTATAAACAGAGAAGCCATCGCATCCAGATTGCAGGGTAGAATTAAAGAAAGGAGATTTTCTAATTTGTGTGCCAAACGTATTTAAACTATTTTTATTATCCATAAATATGCTCGTCAACGTAATGTGATTTTCTTTTTATATGCACAAAAGAAAAAAGAATATATAAAAATAATAAGTATTTAAAGATTTAATTATGGCACAAAATTTTTCTATCGAAGATCAACTAAAAAAAGCAAAAAACTTTGCCAACAAAGGAAACTTTTTAGAGGCAAAGAAGTCCTATCAAAAAATTCTTACAATATTTCCTAAAAATACAAGAGCTTTAGATGGTATAAATAAATTATCAAAATATTCTTTAGCTTCAGATGATGAAATTAAAAATTCTATAAATAAATTAATAAAACTTTACAATACTGCCCAATATTCAAAATCACTAGAGTATGGTAATAAACTATTAATAAAATATTCGAACCATGTAATTATTTTTAATATTGTAGGTGCGACATATGCAGCGTTAGATAAATATAAAGATGCTATAAGATTATACCTATTAGCATTAGAAATTGAGCCAAAAAATATTCAAGTTTTGAATAATTTGGGAATTACTTATAAAAATATTAACGATTATAAAAAGGCAAAAATTAGTTTTGAAAAAGCGATATCATTAAAACCTAATTTTGTAGAAGCGTATAATAATTTAGCGTTAACATTAAAAGAAGAAAAAAACCTAGAAGGTGCGTTAGGGCTTCTTAAAAAAGCAGTTTCAATAAACCCAAATTACTTTGAAGGTTACTATAATATAGGCAATATATTGACATCACTTGGAAGATTCAAAATGGCAATAGAAAATTATGAAAAAGTAATTAAGATTAAGCCAAATCATTTTGATTCTTATAACAACAAAGGGGCTACTTACAATATATCAAAAGAATACCAAAAAGCATATCAAAGTATCAAAAAAGCAATAGGAATAAATCCAAATGTTGCAGATGCATTCAATAATTTAGGAACAGCAGAATTAAATTTGGAAAATGAGAGAGATGCAATCATAAGTTTTAATAAAGCTATTAAAATTGATCCAAAGCTAGTGACGGGATATTCTAACTTATGCAGCCTTTATGAAAGCTCTAATAATATAGAAATGATTGAACAAACCCTTAGTTTAGCAAAAAAAGAAAACCTCCATAAATATGATGAAATTAAATTTCGTTCTGGACAGCTTGCATCAAGGAAAAAAGAATATAAAGCGTCAATTAAGTTTTTAGAATCAATTGACGATGAAAAAATCTCAAATAAAATGAAAATTGATAAATATTCATTGCTTGGAAAAAACTATGATAAAACAAAAACATATAAAAAAGCATTTTTAAATTTTCAAAAAGCAAATTCATTGACCAAATTGAATTTAGAATATAAATTATACAACCCAAAAAAATATCGAAACGAAATCTCAGAATTAATAAAATCTTATTCTAAGCATAAAAAAATAAACTGGGAAAACAATCACCTAGAAGGTGAATTCAATCCAGTTTTTCTTATAGGTTTTCCTCGCTCAGGAACAACACTTTTAGACAACATACTCAGTTCACATTCAAGTATTATTACGCTTGAAGAAAAACCAATGGTAGCAAAAATGAAAAAATATTTAAACAAAATTGCTACCTATGAAAGTTTATATCAGTTAAGTGAGAATGAATTAAGTAAATTACAAAAGATTTACTTTAAAGAACTAGAAAAACATATTAATCTTAATGAGATTAGAGACAAAGTTTTCATTGACAAACTCCCTTTAAATATCATTGATTTAGGTTTAATTTTGAGAGTCTTTCCAAAGGCAAAATTTATACTTTCAATTAGAGATCCAAAAGACTGTGTTTTAAGTTGTTTTATGCAAACATTTAATTTAAATGATGCAATGGTAAACTTTTTAGATTTGAAGGACAGTGCAAATCTATATAATCTTTCTATGCGTTTATTTGGAATTTACAACAATATATTCAACCTAGATTACCATTTAATTAAATATGAAGACTTGGTAGTATCATTAAAAATGGAAACGTCTAAACTATTGAAAAGTTTGAACTTAGATTGGAGTGAAGCAATAACTAATTATCAAAATACAGCTTTGTCTAGAAAAATTAATACACCAAGTTACAATCAGGTTATAGAGAAATTATATACAAGTTCCCTAGGAAGGTGGAAGAATTATAAAACTGAAATGGATGATGTTTTGCCAATACTTGAATTTTGGACAAAAAAATGGCTATATTAATCATTGCTTTGCTATTACTATTGAATCTACATCCAAAAAATTTTTATACAACATAAACCTTTATTAGGAGCTTTATGAAAACAACTAATAGAATGTTTGGTAAAAAAGAAGATGAAACAGTTGTTTCTGCAAGCAGAGTTTCCTGTGATGGAGGTTTAATGGGGCATCCAAAAATCTATCTTTCTATTGATGAGCATGAGATTACTACTTGTCCATATTGTTCGCATAAATTTTTGAAACAAAATAAAACCACAAAAATTAAATAATGAAAAAGAACCGTCTAATTTTGGTTGACGGTTCTGGGTATATTTTTAGGGCATTTTATGCTTTGCCACCCATGACTAGAGCTGATGGCACCCCAGTTAATGCAGTTTTTGGTTTTACTTCAATGTTATTAAAACTTTCACAGGATATGGAAGGTGAAAATATCCTTGTAGTTTTTGATGCTGCTCGCACCACTTTTAGAAATAAAATTTATAAAGATTACAAAGCCAACAGATCTGACCCTCCAGAAGAACTTGTTCCACAATTTTCTTTAATTAGAGATGCAACAGAAGCAATTGGTTTAAAGTCTCTTGAAGTAGCTGAATATGAAGCAGATGATATAATAGCAACATATGTTAAATTTGCTGTTAAACAAAAAATTGAAACTGTTATTATTTCATCTGACAAGGATTTGATGCAGTTGATACAAGGTGGGGTATCACTGTATGATCCAATGAAGAATATTCCGATTGGGGCAGATGGGGTTATAGAAAAATTTGGTGTCACTCCAGACAAGGTAATTGATGTTCAGGCACTTGCAGGAGATACTTCCGATAATGTTCCTGGAATTCCAGGAATTGGAATCAAAACTGCTGCTCAACTAATTAATGAATATGGCAATCTAGAAAACCTTTTAGAAAATGCACAACAGATCAAACAAAATAAAAGAAGGGAAAGTTTAATTAATCATTCTGAATTAGCTAAAATTTCCAAACAACTCGTTTCCTTGTTCAGTGATGTTCCTCTCCCTTATTCAATTAATGATTTAAAATGGACACCTAGGAATGATGAAAAATTATTAAAATTTCTTAGAGAAAATAATTTTAAAAGACTGGAAAATAAACTTTTTGATAACGAAGAAGAGCAAGATGCAAAAGTAAACATCAAAAATATAAAAATGAATTACAAACTAATAACGGAAATCCAAGATTTAGATTTATTAATTCAGGAATGTCAAAAAATTGGTGAAATTGCAATTGATACTGAAACAAACTCAATCAATGCAATGGAAGCAGACTTGATAGGTGTATCTATTGCAACAAAACCTGGAATTGCATACTATATACCTTTAAGGCACTCATCTAATAATCACCAAAAATCTGAATTAAACTTTGGTCCTGAAGAAATAAAAGAAGATTGTGAAATTAATCAGATAAATTTTGAGACAGCAATTAAATTACTAAAAACACTTTTTGAGGATTCGTCAGTTGTAAAAATTGGTCATAACATCAAATATGATAAGCTGGTGTTATCTCAACCAAGAAATGGGTCAATTACATTAAATCCTATTCACGATACGATGTGCATGTCCTACGTGATTGATGCTAATAGATATAGCCACAAATTAGATAGTTTAGTTTTTGACTTGTTTGAACATGAAACTATAAAATTTGAGGATGTGTGTGGAAAAGGAAGTAAACAAGTTACTTTTGATAAAATATATCCCAATGATGCACTTAATTACGCTGCCGAAGATGCTGACTTTTGTTTAAGAATCTATAATTTTATTAAACAAGACCTTTTTTCACTTAAACTAAATACTGTTTATGAAACAATTGAAAGGCCCCTTATAAATGTAATTGTTGACATGGAAAAAGAGGGAATTTTAATCAACAAATCTGTTTTAAATTCATTGTCAATTGAATTTCAAGAAAAATTAAATAATCTTCAGCAAAAAATCTTTGATTGCAGTGATCAAGAATTTAATATTGGTTCACCTAAGCAACTTGGTGAAGTTTTATTTAATAAAATGAATTTACCAGAAGAAAAAAAATCCAAAAGTGGCAATCATAGTACATCAATTAGTGTCTTAGAAGCGTTGTCTCATAAAGGGTACGAAATTGCAGACTTAATTATTGAATGGAGGGGACTTGCAAAATTAAAATCAACATATACAGACGCTCTTCAAGAGAGTATTAACAAGACTTCACGAAGAGTGCACACTTCTTTTTCAATGGCATCAGCTTCCACAGGAAGATTGGCGTCTAGCAATCCTAACCTTCAAAATATTCCAATTAGGTCTGTAGATGGGAAAAGAATTAGAGAATCATTTATTTCAAAATCAAAGCATAACTTGCTTTCAGCAGATTATAGCCAGATAGAACTTAGATTAATTGCACATGCTGCAGATGAACAGGAGATGATAGAATCTTTCAAAAATAATACTGACATTCACGCGCAAACAGCTTCAAAAGTTTTTGGAATACCAATAAAAGAACTAAATCCTGAAACTAGAAGAAGAGCTAAAGCTATAAATTTTGGCATCATTTATGGCATTTCAGCTTTTGGTTTGTCTAAACAGCTTTCATGTAGCCAAAGTGAAGCTAAAAACTTTATTGATTCTTATTTCGACCAATATCCAAATATTAGAAACTATATGGATAAAATGATTACTAAAGCAAAGTCAAATGGATATGTTGAAACATTTTTTGGAAGGAGAATACCTATAAGGGGAATAAATTCAAAAAATTTTCAAGAAAGATCATTTGCAGAAAGACAGTCTATAAATGCACCTATCCAAGGAAGTGCTGCCGATATAATTAAAAGGGCAATGATTAGGATTAATAAAATATTTAGAGAAAAAAGCTTCAAATCAAAAATGTTGTTGCAAGTTCATGATGAACTAGTTTTTGAGTGTCCAGAAAATGAACTTGTAGAAATTTCAAATATTATAAAAACAGAAATGGAAAATGCTCATTTACCAAGTTGTAATTTACAAATCCCACTTATAGTTGATTTTGGCACTGGGCAAAACTGGGCAGAAGCTCATTAATAATTTTTAGTCATTATATTGCCACTAATTTGCCTCATATTTGTTTTTATTAAATATTAGTAGTAAGTTTTATATATTCTAAGGAGAATAAAATGGTAAATAGAATTGCCTTAATTGATGATGATCAAAATATTTTAACATCAGTTTCATTGGCACTGGAAGCAGAAGGTTTTACAGTTGATAAATATTTAGATGGAGAACAAGGCTTAAATGGAATTACAAGACGACCTCCTGACTTAGCAGTTTTGGATATAAAGATGCCTAGATTAGATGGAATGGAAGTTTTAGAAAAATTGAGAAAAACCTCAAACTTACCAGTTATTTTTTTGACCAGTAAAGATGATGAAGTTGATGAGGCACTTGGTTTAAGAATTGGTGCTGATGATTATATTAAGAAACCATTTTCACAAAGATTACTTATTGAAAGAGTAAAAGCTATTTTAAGAAGAGTTAATATAAATGATGATACTAACCCAGATTCAATAATTGTAAGGGGTGAGTTAATTATGGATTCATCAAGGCACACAACAGAATGGAAAGGTAATGATGTAAAATTAACGGTAACTGAATTTTTGATTTTAAAAGATCTTTCTCAAAGATCAGGATTGGTTAAAACGAGAGATCAATTAATGGATGCCGCTTATGGAGAAACTATTTATGTTGATGACAGAACCATAGACTCTCATATAAAAAGACTTAGAAAAAATTTCGTCTAGTTGATAAGAAATTTGATCAAATTGAAACTCTTTATGGTGTAGGATATAGATATTGTGAGTAAAAGACAGGTTCATACTAAAAAAAAAGCTTTTTTTCAAAGCTTACAGCAACACTTTATTTAATTATTCTTCTTCCTATATTTATAACATTGATAGGAATTTTATTTTTAGACCAATACAAAAAAACGCTAGTTTCCCAAGAATTATTAGGGCTTAGAAGACAAGCAGAAACTTTAGCGATTATGATGAATAGGTTGGAGGGAGATTCTGAAAGAGTAATTAGGAGATCTTTTTCTAAAGAAACAATTGAATTGCTTGTACCATTGGCAGGTCAAAGTAATAAAATTAGAATTCGTTTGTTTCAACCAGATGGAAGTTTATATACCGATACTAAATTATTATCTCAGTTATCCCCAAAAGTTGAAGTCCTTAGATTGCCTAAGTTTAATCATAGAAAAAATATTTTTGATGGAATAAGTGGTTTTATTAATAACTTAATAAAATCGATT
>Ga0066866_10000516_pt1 | contig 14927 bp, 24 predicted proteins | sample ETN01SmetaG_3_FD_66435 | JGI IMG/M metagenome (GOLD analysis project Ga0066866, IMG submission 66435) | Marine microbial and viral communities from oxygen minimum zone, Eastern Pacific Ocean - ETNP2014F12-01SV263 | ecosystem: Environmental > Aquatic > Marine > Oceanic ...
TAAAATAAACATATCAAAAGACTTTCCTCGTTTTAGTGATGGAGGATTATCTAATGATAAATTAATTAAAAAAATAAGGAAAAATTATGCCTGATTATTTTCTTTCATTTGTTGAAAGATTAAGAAAAGAAATAAAGACTAGACAAGAACAACTAACTTCGGTTATAACAGGAGATGTGAAGGAACTTACCACATATAAGTATGTGTTAGGACAACTTCATGCTTGGAATAAAATAGATCAGGAACTCACGAACCTGCTAAAAAAACAGGAGCTAGATGACGATGAATAAAACTAATGTAATCCCTACAAAAGTTTTTGCCTTAGAAAAAAAGAATAAAGAGAAAAAAGATACCAGAACAGAACTAGAGAAACTACCTACACCTTGTGGGTGGAGAATAGTTGTGATGCCTTTAAAAATTAAAGAAAAAACTAAAGGTGGAGTATTACTAACAGACAAAGTTGTTGAAGAAAGTCAATGGACTACAAATGTTGGGTTGGTAATGAAAGTTGGTGATTTATGCTATTTGGATAAGGATAAGTTTCCTACTGGTCCATGGTGTAAAGAGAAAGATTGGATACTCTTCGGTAGATATGCCGGAGCAAGAATTAAAATCGACGGTGGAGAACTAAGGATACTAAATGATGACGAAGTTATGGGCGTTGTTAGTAAACCTGAAGATGTCTTATCACCGCTAACAAACTAACATGAGGAGATAGTCATGCCAGAAGCACAACCAGCATTAAGCGAAGAAAAAACAATACCTATTGAGGATACAGGAAATTCAGTAGATGTAGAATTAAAAGACGTTGTTGAAGAAGCAACACAAGGAACTCCTGTTGAAACACAAGAAGAAACTCCAGAATCTTCAGAACATGAAGAATATTCTTCAGGTGTTAAAAAAAGAATAAATGATTTAACAAAAAAATGGCGTGAAGAAGAACGTCAAAAAGAAGCAGCTTTACAATTTGCAGAAAGTGCAAAGAAAAAGAATGATGAGCTAGAGAAAAAAGTAAGTTCTTTAGATGATAGTTATATTGAAGAAGTTGCTCAAAAAGTTGATATGACAGAACTAAATTTAAAAAGAGATTTAGCCGCTGCTCATCAAAAACAAGATTTTGAAAAGGTAGCAGAAATTCAAGCTGCTTTATCTGATAATTCAGTTCAAAAACAAAGAGTTTTAGCTTTAAAAAAGAAAGCAGAAACTCCGAGTACAGAAGTTCCTGCGGAAACTCCTGCTGAATTTAAACAACAAGCTCAAACCCCTCAACCTAGACCTCAACCTAGTGAAAAAGCTCAAGCATGGGCTAAAGAAAATCCTTGGTTCGGTCAGGGGGCAGGGAAAGATGAAGTTATGACATTTGCTACTTGGGGTATTCATACTCAATTAGTAAATGAAGGAGTTAATCCTGAATCAGATGAATATTATAGTGAAATTAATAATAGACTTTCATCCCATTTTCCTGATAAGATAGGAAAAACGAATTCCAACTCGAGTCAAACTAACAACAGGGTCGCTCAGACTGTTGCTGGTGCTAATAGTGCTCGATCTGGAGGTAAACCTGGGCGCCGCACTGTGAAGCTCACACCATCACAAGTAGCTATAGCTAAAAAGCTTGGTGTGCCATTAGATGAATACGCAAAATTCGTGAAGGAGTAAAACATGGAAAACGTAAAACTTAAAAAAACTACCCGACACGCTGAAACTAGGGACATTGAAGCTCGTAAAACGGTATGGTCCCCGCCGAGACAACTAGATGCACCTGAACCACCCGAAGGGTTCAAGTATCGTTGGCTTAGGGAGTCACTCCAAGGTCAGCCTGATGATAAAAATATTACATCAAGGTTGAGAGAAGGGTACGAACTAGTCAGAGATGATGAATTATCAGCAGAGGATAAATTAAAATATCCTTCGTTGGCTGAAGGTAAATATAAAGGTGTAATAGGAGTTGGAGGTTTGTTATTAGCTAAAATTCCTGTTGAATTGGCTAAATCTCGAAATGAATATTTTGAGAGAAAGTCAAAAGAGACACAAGAAGCTATTGACAATGAGGTTTTAAAAGACGAGCACCCGAGCATGCCTATTACTAAAAATAGGAGCTCAAAAGTAACATTTGGGGGTTCTCAATAATTCTGAATTGGTCGGAATATTGATGCCTCTAGAAAAGGAGTAAATTATGGCAAATGTAGATGCGCCTAGAGGATGCGTGCCTGTGAAAATGCTTGGAAACAAGTATGAATCAGCTGGATTCTCTACTTATAAAGTTGCTTCTGGTTACGCATCAAACATCTTTAATGGCATGGCTGTACAATTAAATGCTAGTGGAACTATTGAAAAAGCGGTAGACGCTAAAGCAAATAGTGCTAAAATAGTAGGAATTGCTGCAGGTGTAAGTTACACTGATTCAACTGGGAAACCAGTTTGGAAAAACTACTGGCCAGCTTCAACTGCAACGCAAGGCGCAGTAGATGCGGAAATTAAAGTTTATGATGATCCAGACCAACTATTCATCGTTCAAGCGGACGGTGCTGCTGATCAAACATCAGTAGGAGCCAATGCACCTATGGTAGGTAACGCAAATGGCAACACAACTAATGGTATGAGTACAATGGAACTCGACTTCTCTAACTTAACTGCTTCTGACGAACAGTTAAGAGTAATCGGAATAGTTCAAGATCCTGACAATACTGCTGGTTTAACAAACGTAGATTTGGTTGTTAGAATTAACGATCATGCCTACACTAACTTAGCGGGGATATAATATATGGCTATTTCAAGATCCCAGTTAGCCAAAGAATTAGAGCCGGGTTTAAATGCTCTCTTTGGCTTAGAATACAAACGCTATGAGAACGAAGCAGCAGAAATCTTCGACCAAGAAAGTTCAGACAGAGCTTTTGAAGAAGAAGTAATGTTAGGTGGGTTCGCTGGAGCTCCTGTGAAAAATGAAGGTGCAAGTATTAATTATGATACTGCGCAAGAATCTTTCACTGCGAGATACACTAACGAAACCATTGCTCTTGCTTTCGCTATCACTGAAGAAGCTGTAGAGGATAACCTTTACGACAGAGTCAGTGCTAGATACACAAAAGCACTAGCCCGTTCGATGGCTAATACTAAGCAAGTTAAGGGTGCTAATATCCTTAACAATGCATTTTCAACAAACGCTGCTAATTATGGTGGAGACGGGGTTGCATTAGCATCCACTGCTCACCCAACTTTAACAGGTGGAAATTTCTCAAACAGATCTGCAACAGATGCTGATTTGAATGAGACTTCTCTTGAACAAGGAGTTATTGATATTTCAAACTTCATTGATGAAAGAGGATTGAAAATTGCATTAAAACCAATGAAAATGATTATTCCTTCTGCTCTACAATTTGTAGCAGATAGATTAATGAATTCAGACGGTAGAGTTGGTACAGCTGATAATGACATCAACGTATTTAAAGCGAGTAGATCTAATGGATATATTCCTCAAGGATACACTGTTAATCATTATTTAACTGATACTGATGCTTGGTTCTTAAAAACCGATTGTCCAAATGGTCTAAAGCATTTTGTAAGAACACCAATTACAACTGCTATGGAAGGCGATTTCGATACAGGAAATATGAGATACAAAGCTCGTGAAAGATATAGCTTTGGTTTCTCTGATCCAAGAGCAGTTTATGCTTCTCAAGGTTCGTAAAATTTAACTAATCTTTCTTAGGTGAAGAAGGCGCTTGTAAGAGCGCCTTTTTTATTTTATACTCATAGTTTCCTAGATTAATATAATTGTGCAGACTGGCTAGGCAGACGGTATAGAGACTGCATGGTTAGGTCTATACACCACGGAGGTAAACATGGGTACTACGACTTTTTCGGGTCCGGTAAAATCGGGCGACATATTAGCTACTGGCGGAGCACTGCTAGGAACTAATATAAGCAATACAAACTGGGTCAATAATGTGGCTAGTATGTATACACAATCACCAACAGCAGCTAGTGCTACAGAATTAAAAACTGTAGGTGCTATTACTTCTGGTATGGTAACTAATACAGGTGAATACAACATTACTTTAAATGGTTCTGGAATTTCTAATGGAACTTGGAACCCTGCAAGTAGTGATACAAACGGTGGAGCATCTTGGGCTCGTAAAATTCAATTTACAAGCACAGGAAATGATTCAGCATTAAGATTTACTGTTACTGGAATTGATGCAGCAGGACAATCTTTAAGTGAAACAACTGCAGCAGCAGGAGGTCCTAATGCAGGAACTTCTTTCACAACTGGTTTGTATAAAGCTGTTTATTCAATAACTGTTTCTGCAGTAAGTGTTGGAAATATTAGTATTGGAACAGGTCATACAGCTGGTGATCAATATCAACATTTAATTGGAGTTGTTCCTTATGGATCAACTTTAACTAGACTTTATTCTTACAGAACAGAAGCATGGAACGGTGGAGGTAACGAAGTTATGTCTATCGGAACTACTGTAGATGTAGATGAGTTTGGAAGTATTGCTTCAGCAGTTACTAAAGGTGCTGTTACAGCTAATACCGCTGGGGATGCAATTACTACGACTGCAGCTCAATCAACAAGTTGGTTTAATGTAGAACAAAATCCTGGAGCTTCTTCTGGTGATGCAGATTATCAAGTAGATGCAGGGATGATTGTTACTTATACTCCATCTGGTACATTAGCTACCGCAGGTAAAAGTGTATTTATTGCAGAATATGCACAAAAAAGATTATTAACCAACGAAGGCTGGTAATCTAAATAACTCTGGGTGAGGTGTAATGACCTCACCCTTAACAGGAGAAAATTATGTCACAAGTAATTACAAAACAATTTGATGGAACTAGAAAAGCTATTTTCACAATGAATTTTAAAATAGCAAGTACTACAGCTGAAACTTATACAATTGTACCATCTGATTTAAATAATTCTAAAGGATTTGCTACAGGGTCTACTGCTAATAGTGGTGATGTTTGTACTAACCTTACTATTAATAAAATATGGTGGAGTGTTAATAACACTGCTGTTACCAAACCACTTTTAGTGGAATGGAAAGCAACTGCTAATTCACAAGCTATCACTTGTAACTATGCCGATTCAAAAGATTTTAGTGCTATTGGAGGATTATTAAATCCTTTAACACCTGGGACATCTGGAGCAACTGGAGGATTGGATATTAAATTCCTTTCTGTAACAAATGATGACACAGCTACTATAGTTTTAGAATTTTTGAAAATTTATACAAGTTACTAAATGAGACTACTGTTCTTATTACTATGTTTTATACTAGTATTGAGTGCAATCACTAGCGCTAAAGGTGCAGACACCAATACGGTGTCTAGCACCGTAGTGACGGATAAAAGTGTACCTACTGCAAATGCACCAAGCGTCGTGGTCAACAATTCAGACATCTGTAAGACAGCGGCGTCGACCGCGGTTCAAACACAAATCCTCGGAATTGCGTCGGGAATTACAATCACTGATGAAAACTGTGAAAGAATAAAATTATCACGATCACTTTACTCGATGGGTATGAAGGTAGCTGCAGTGTCAACATTATGTGCTGATCCTCGCGTTTTTGATGCTATGCATATGGCAGGAACTTATTGCCCTTACATGGGCGCTATTGGTAAAGAAGCCGAAGAAGGATGGAAAGAAAATCCTGACATGGTACCTGAAGGATCATTAGTATTTAAAAAAATAGAAATTGAACAAAAAGAATTAAAAACAACTGGATTAACGGATGGAGAAAAACTTGCGAAATTTATTTTATTTGGCATGGCTATGCACTCTGGCATTGTGGCCTTCTTCCCTTAAAGCAGAATGTCCTGTTACAGCAACAGGATTATGTACTCCAGGTGTAGAAGAAACAATTGTCATAGATGAAGTAGAAACAATTGAATATGAGGCTGATGGTTATACAGTAACCACAGAAACAACGACTACAACCACAACAGTAACGACAACAAATCCGGATTCAGGAGATATTCTTGATGGAGATAATGGATACGTTTCATCAAAATTTGAAGGGGATATGGATGTTGACTGGGGAGGTCAAGGTCCGGCAACAATGCCTTCTGGTAATTCTTGTTATAATCTAGGAACAGATAAGTGTGCTCAAATTACTGGATCAGGTAATTCAACATCAACAATGGGTGTATCAGGAATGGGTACAACATTTGTTAATACAATAGATATATCAGAACTTGATATAGAAAATGGAGGAAGAACTAATTATTCAATAAAAGTAGATAAACGGGATGCACAAGATCGTATCTATATGCATATCACAGGTAAAGATGGAAATACGTCTGTATTTAGTGGAACAGATATATTATCAGAATCAGGTGTAGCAAGTGGTTATCAAACTTATGAGAGTGGTTTTGATTTTGCAGGAACAATTACAACTCTTGTAATTGAAGTTGGTGGACGTGATATTAATTTGGCAATCGGACCGCTATTTGATGATATACAAATAAATGTATTATACAACGTAGTTTCAACTATCGTTACAGAACATATACTTAGTGTTGAAATGTGGGTAGCTTATGGAGGAAGTACAGAAACAGAAATAATAGATATTGTAGAAAATATTATTGATCATAATGATATGATAGAAACACCTGAGGGTGATATGTATTTTGAACCAGAATTTGATGAACCAAATATGGATATGTCTTATGAAACTGTAGAGATAGAAATGGAATTTGAAATGCCTAATATTGATATGGAAGAAGTAGAAGTAGCAACATTAGAGTATGAAATGGAATTAGAAATGGAAATGGATTTAGAAATGCCTGAACCGGAAATGGAAACCCCAGTAGAAATTGAAGTTGACACTGAACCAGAAATAGAAGAACCTGTAGTAGAAGAAACCGAAATGGAAACAGAGGAGGTATCAAATGAACCTACTGAAGAATCTAATGAAGAGCCTCAAGAAGATATGGCAGAAGAGCCAGAGCCTGAAGAAAGCTCATCAGAGACTACTGAAGATGAGGCTGAGGAAGAAAAAGTAGAAGAAAAGCAGGAAGAACCTAAAAAAGAAGAAGAAGAAAAGGAACCAGAATCTAAAAAGGAAAAAGCTGCTAAAAAGATCGTTAAAAAGATGGGGGATAAAGGTAGATATGATTCAACAAATCAGTTAAAAACATTAATAGTTATGCAAGTTCTAGGTAATACTAAAACTTTTTTTGACTCACAAAAACAATTAAATGATCGAGAAGGATTTTTTACAGATATGATAATACCTGATACCCAACTAAAAAATAATAATCTTGCACAATACTACCTTTTTGCAGGAAGTGATGGTTTAATGAATGAAATGATAGACAGCCAATGGCAGACGGATTCGGAGTAGCTATGGCAGAGATGGAGTTTGCAGGAGTCAAGTTCAAAGGCGGAAAAATATTCGTGGTGCTTACAGCCTTAACTACTTTAGGTGGTGGATTATGGGGAGGTTTTGAATTTTATAAAGATTACCTAAACATGAAAGAGCAAATACAAAATTATGTAGCTCCAGACCTATCAGAATTTGATAAAAACATCGCGCTTACAAAAGAAGAAATGTCTAGCAAGACAGAACTATTAAGTACAGAAATTGAAATGCTCATGCAAGAAATGGAAATGATGATGGCAGAAATAAGACTGGTGTCAGATGTTGCAAACGAATTAAAGAACGATCTTCGTCAAGATGTAAGACGTGTTGAGAAAATTGTTAATGATGTAGAACAACAAACAAAAGAAGATTCTAGAGATAATGCAAAAGATTTAAAGGTTATAATAGATACTCTTGAAGATGATATGAAAAAATTAGAAGATAGAATAAAACAAGCACAAAAGGAGCTAGAAGAAAAAATGGAAAAAAGAATTAAACTCGCATTAGAAAATCCTTTAGGTTCAATGTAATGAAAATATCAGATAACACAGCAATTAGTATGCCTATGAGAAACCTAATTGGGCTAATTGCAGCCATAGGGATTGGGATATTTGCCTACAGCGATTTGACTCAAAGGCTAACCCAACTTGAGACTGCAAGACAATTAATGGAAGCTGACTTGTTAAAAAAAGCTGAGCAGACCCCCGTAAATCAGGAATTGTACATGCTCATCGAGTTTCTAGCTGGTCAAAATGAGGTTATGGAAAAAGAAGTGCAATCTATTGAAAGTAATAATATAAATATAGACTTTCTAAAAACTCAATTAGAAAAAATGCAAAATGATGTAGAAAACTTAAAAGACAAAGTGAGGCAAAATGGCAGTAACTGAGGTAGTTTTTGCAATGATGATGATAGTAAACGGATCAATGGACGGGTTTATGAAAACAGATGGTTTATCACATTGCCTTAAAGTTAAAAGAGAAAGTGAGCGCAACTTATCAGAAAATAGAACAAATGTTATTCGTTATGAATGTGGTCAAGTGTTAGCAGAATTAGAACCAGATTTAGAAGGCGAGCTCAAAATAAAAAAGATTTTGGAACGTAAATAATGGAACCAGTAACTATAGCTTATGTTATTTTTGGAACTTTATGGGTTATGGGAGCTATAACTTACTTATAAAGTATGGCTAAAACACCTTCTAACGAATACTTTACACCAGTCAAAAAAAGGACTAGTATAGGTTGTTCTTCTCGATCTCGTCCTAAAAACAAATATAAAAGGCGTTGTTGGAAGAAGTATAATAGACAAGGAAGATAGATGCCAACTTATTCTAGTACAAAATCTTTTGATTTAGCAATCAATGAAATGATTCAAGAAGCATACGAGAGATGTGGAATAATGGTTCGTGATGGATATGACCTTAGAACAGCAAAAAGATCACTTAATTTATTATTAGCTGATTGGGCAAATAGAGGGCTTAATTTATGGACTATTCAACAAACTAATAAAACTTTAGCAGCAGATGCTCAATCTGTAACAGGAACAAGTTTATATGGAACTGCAGCAGCAGATGCTTCAGCAATTATTGATGTTACAGATGTAGTTATAAATGATGGAACTTATGATTATGCTGCTACTTCAATAAGCAGAGCTACTTATTTTAATATGCCTAATAAAGCTACTTCAGGCAGACCTTCACAATATTATTTTCAAAGAGAAATTAATCCAACTTTATATTTATATCCAGCCGTTCCTGCTAGTGGAACATATACATTAAAATATTATGCGATGATAAGAATGTTCGATATTGATAATTATACTGAGAATGCTCAAATTCCTTTTCGTTTTTTACCCGCTATGACTGCAGGACTTGCATATTATTTAGCTTTAAAAAAAGCACCTGAAAGAATGCAGGCTTTAAAATTAATTTATGAAGATGAGTGGCGTAGAGCTGCTGATCAAGATGGAGCTAGAACAAGTCTTTATTTAACACCACAAGCATATTTTCCATCGGTAGGTTAGTATGGCTAAATTTGCAACAGGTAAAAATGCTTTAGCTATATCGGACCGAAGTGGATTACAATTTCCTTATAGAGAAATGGTTAAAGAATGGACTGGATCATTGGTTCATTATACTGAATTTGAAGCCAAGCAGCCTCAATTACAACCACTTAGAATTGCACCAGATCCACAAGCTTTGCAGAATGCTCGACCGGCAAGAGTAGAAACCCCTGCAGCTAGATTATTGACTGGAAATCCTTTTTATTCTACAAATTCATCAGGAACAATTACTGTAATAGAATTTAATCATGGAAGAACAACTGGAGAAACAGTTAGATTTAGAAATTGTCAAGGTGGTTCTGGATTTAGTCAAGCTAAATTAGAATATGCTAGTGGATATACTATTACTGTTCCCGCAGGAGATGCAGATTCTTATACATTTAATGTAACTGGAGAAACATCAGATCAAACAAATGTAAGATTTGGAGGTATGCTTTGCACTTCAGGTCCGGTTACTATAGAAGGATAATATGACAACATACTCAGAACTTGTAGATCAAATACGAAATTATACAGAAACAGATTCAAATATATTTACTACAGCAATTGTTAATGATTTTATAGAATTTGCTGAAAATCGTATTTTTAGAGAAGTAGATTTAGATGTTTTTAGATCTTATCAAATTGCCGCTTTAACAGCAAGTAACTCTTTTGTTTCATTACCTGGATCGGCTATTACTGATACAGCATTAATTAGATCAGTACAAATATATGGTCAAAGTTTAGGAAATTCTCGTACAAAATTAGAACAAAAAGATGTGTCATTTATGAATGAATATTGGCCTGATAGAACATCTACAGGAACACCAGTTTATTATTCTAATTGGAAGCAGGGGACATTATATCTTGCGCCTACTCCCGATGTCGCATATAATATAGAAGTAGCTTTAAATAAGCTACCAACAGGACTATCGTCTACAAATACGACTACCTGGGTAAGTATAAATGCTCCTAGAACGTTGTTGTATGCGTGTCTCTGCGAGGCCTTAAAATATCTCAAAGGTCCCTATGATTTACTTGCTCAATATGAGCAGTCTTATGCAAATGCATTACAAGACTTGTCTATAGAGCAACAAGGTCGTGGCAGAAGAGATGAATATATGGATGGGGTTTTAAGGACTCCTCTTAAATCGCAACAACCATAAAGGAGATAAAAATGGCAATAGCACAGGCAGTGTGTAACACATTTAAAAGAGATCTGTTAAAAGGATTTCATGATTTTGCAAGTGGTGGAGATACTTTTAAAATTGCTTTATTTACATCAAGTGCAAGTTTAGGTGCAACCACGGAAGATTATTCAACAAGTAATGAAACAACAAATGCGTCGGGTAGTGCTTACGTAGCAGGTGGACAAGCTTTAACTGGTCAATCAGTTACAGGTAGTACCTCAGCTTCAACAGCTTTTGTTGATTGGAGTAACAATCCACAATGGACGTCGGCTAGTTTTACAGCAAGAGGTGCAATGATTTATAATACAACAACTGATGGTGGTTCAGGAACCACGGATGCTGTTTGTATTTTAAATTTTACTTCAGATTTTACTGCGTCTAATGGAACTTTTACGATTACTTTTCCAGCTAATGACACTAGTAATGCAATATTAAGATTATCATAGGACAACGAAATGGCGTTTGTCCTTAATGATCGGGTAAAAGAAACCTCGACTACTACTGGCACAGGAAGCTTTGCGTTTGCTGGAGCGGTAAGTGGTTTTGAAACATTTTCTGCAGGTGTTGGAAATAGTAATACTACTTACTATGTTATTGCTCATCAAACTGCCAATGAGTGGGAAGTAGGACACGGGACCTTAGACGGATCAAGTGCTAATATTGCTAGAACTAATGTTTACACTAGTTCTAATAGTGATAGTGCTGTTGATTTTAGTGCGGGAACAAAAAATGTATTTTGTGCTTTACCAGCAAGTAAAGCAGTTGTGGAAGATCACAGCAATAATGTTTCAATTGGTAATAATTTAACTATTGGAGGAACACTTTCTCTACCAGATAATACTTCAGGTAAAATTCTAGTAGGAGATGGAGCAAGTTTTGAAGAAGTAGCTGTATCAGGTGATGCAACTCTAGCTTCAGGAGGTGCTTTAACTTTAGCTACCTCAGGAGTGAGTGCGGCAAGTTATACAGCAACAAATTTAACAGTAGACGCTAAAGGTAGAATTACGGCAGCATCAAGTGGAGCCGCAGGGGTTTCCGCTGGCTTCGTGATTGCAATGTCGGTCGCGCTCTGATACAAGGATAGATATGGCACAAGATTTTGAAAGAGCAGTTGCAGCGGATGGTTCAGGAGACGTAGCTATTGGTACAACTCCACGTACTATAATAACTGCAAATTCCGACGACGCTATAATAGGAATAAGATTAACAAATATAGTAACACAAACAATTCAAGCAGATGTCTATATTACTAGCACAGCTAGTGGTGGATCGGCTGATTCTTACATTGTAAAAAATGTAAGCATCCCTCAAGGATCCAGTATAGAATTGATTGATGGTGGCTCAAAAATTGTAATTCAAAGCACGGACGTTTTGAAGGCAAAATCTGATACTGCCAATAGTTTAAATGTTTGGGTATCATATATAGATAGTATAAGCACATAGGAGAGTCATGGCATATATAGGTCCAAGTAGTTCTGATGTATATAAATCGATGGCGACTCAGACCATCACTGGTGATGGTTCTGCGCAAAGCTTTTCTTTAGACCAATCAGTTTCAGATTCTTCTTCTGTAAGATTCGTCGTTAACAATGTTGTTCAAAAACCAGATGTAGATTACACTGCAAGTGGTACAACATTATCAACAGGTTCAAGTACATTAGCAGGTTCGGATGCAGCTTATGTTGTATTTATCGGAGCAGCAATTGGTTATCAAACACCAGCTACTGGTAGCGTTGACCATACTGCAATCAATCAAAGTTTTAATGGAATGTATTTAAACCTAGCAACAATTACTTCGGACGTAACAATAACAGCACCACAAAATGCTTTTGTGGCTGGACCAGTTAATTACACTGGAACAGTGACAGTAGCAGGAACATTAACGGTAATATAATGGGAACTTTATTCGTAGACAAATTAGATCCACAATCAGGAACAGCTTTAGAGATTGGTAGTTCAGGGGACACCATCACGATTCCGTCAGGGGCGACGATTGCCAATAGTGGAACCGCTACTGGATTTGGTACTGCTGGTACAAATTCATTTTCTGTAGCTGGTTCGGGAAATCAAACTAGTATTGCAGATAACACATGGACTTTAATAACTTTTGATTCTGAAAACTGGGATACTGATAGTTGTTTTGCTTCAAATAAATTTACGGCTCCAGCAGCTGGAAAATATTTTTTCACTGCAAATCTTTCTATATACGCTGCCACAGATAATGGTAATTCAATAGCTGGTAGATTTTATAAAAATGGAAGTGGTGATTCTCAAACTGCGTCTCAACTAGATTTAGCTGGAGGATCAAATATTATGAGTTTGTTTAATTGGAGAGTAACTGGTGTTTTGAATTTAGCACAAAATGATTATGTAGAACTTTATGGAAAATTTAATATGAATAGTGGCACAGCAACAGCACCAGCAGCAAGAAGTTTCATGGGATATAGGGTAGCATAATGATAATAACAATTTTAAAAGGAGGTCTATATGGCAAGTCTATCAACTAAAGTTAAGCTTTATTGTACCGCAAACAGCAAAACTGCTGATTTCGGTCCAGAAGGTAATGTATCTTTACAGGATGACTCTGACGGTAAAGGCCCGTACATAGCGAGCTGGAGCGTTTCAGGATTGGCACAGCCATCTGACTCCGACCTAGCAGCACATGATACGGCTGGAAACACAGAAGAGACAAACAATACTGTAAGAAGTACAAGAAAAGCGGCTTATGGTGATATCGGCGATCAGCTGGACGAAATATACAAGGATATTGATGCTTGGAAAGTTCGAATTAAAGCGATCAAAGATGCTAACCCTAAGTCTTAAAGGAGACATAATTGAGTAAGATTCAAGTAGATACTATTGATACTAGATCTGGGACTGCTACCATGCAAATTGGTAGTACGAACACGTCTACTATTAACATAGGCGTTTCAGGTGACACGGTGAACATCCCGTCAGGGGTGACGATTGCTAACGCTGGTACTGCAACAGGATTTGGTAGTTTTGAATGTGAAGAATATGATATATGGCATTTAACAACTGATTTTGATGGAGATGCTACTCCGATTGCAAGTAATCTGGCAAGATATGCAACAAATTTTGAAAAAATTGGAACTGGAATGTCAGAATCTTCTGGTGTATTTACTTTTCCAAGTACAGGAAAATATCTAGTATCTTTTAGACCTCAATTTTATTTATCAGAAAGTGCAGATACAGACAGATATATAAGTGGATCAATTCAATTAGCTAGTGGAACAGGTTTAACGATGGGGGCAACTTCTAAAACTTATATTTCAGGAAGTAACACATCAGCAGGAACATATATGAAAACACTTGTAGATGTTACTGATACTTCAGCTATTACAGTAAGATTTTGCATAGATGTTACATCATCTGGTGTTACAACTTGGGGTGGTGGTGCTGCAAACTTAAATACTGCTATGTATTTTTTTAAATTAGGAGCAACATAGAATGGATAAAAACGGCAGACCAGATAATATTACTGATTATTTAACAAAACTTCATCAAGGACAATGGTTTGGTTTTTCAGATGACAATAATCAAGTATATGAAAATTTAATTATACATGATGGAAGTAAATCTAAACCAACAGAACAAGAATATACTGATGGATTAGCACAACTACAAACAGATTTTGATAACGCAAAAAATAAAAGAGAAACAGACAAAGCAAACGCTAATAAAAAATTAAAAGACTTAGGATTAACTGATGATGAAATCAAAGCAATTAAAGGAATAAAATAGGAATAATATAATGAGCACCCTAAAAGTAGACACCATACTCAAGAGAACGGGGACAGGTACCATTACATTGGGCCAGTCAGGGGATACCATTAGTATTCCTTCAGGAGCTACGCTTAGTAGTGCAGGCACCAATACTTTAGAAGGTATTGCTAACACGCCTGCTTTTGAAGCATATTTAAGTGCAAATCAATCTATGCCAAATGCCACTTACACTAAAATACAATTTAATACTGAAACTTATGACTCTAATGGTACTTATGATAATAGTTCTAATTATAGATTTACACCTGCTTTAAGTGGTAAGTATTTAATATATGCATCTACTAGAGCATCAACAACTACTGATTTTAATAACTTACAAATTATTTTAAGAAAAAATGGATCAGATGTTTTTATACAAACTACTAGAAATACACATAATGACTCTATTAATATGATAGCTACTTTTGATGCAAATACGACAGATTATTTTGAGATATTTGGTTATCAAGATAGTGGAGGAAGTATAAATTTTAATGGTGGATCAAGTGACTCTCCAACTCGTTTTGGTGCATATAG
>Ga0066866_10000517_pt1 | contig 14923 bp, 6 predicted proteins | sample ETN01SmetaG_3_FD_66435 | JGI IMG/M metagenome (GOLD analysis project Ga0066866, IMG submission 66435) | Marine microbial and viral communities from oxygen minimum zone, Eastern Pacific Ocean - ETNP2014F12-01SV263 | ecosystem: Environmental > Aquatic > Marine > Oceanic ...
CTCCGACTTCAATACTGCCGAAGCGAGGAATCATGAGTAGGCCCCATGACGGTCATAACATGTCTGATGGGGAGGCTCACATGCGGAGGGCCATAGATCTGGCCGAGAGGGGCCGGCACCGAGTCATGCCCAACCCACTAGTAGGATGCGTCCTAGTCAGGGACGGGGAGGTCGTTGCAGAGGGGTGGCACGACCACATCGGCGGTCTCCATGCTGAGCAGATGGCCATAGCGGATGCAGAGGCGAAGGGAGTCCCGACCCAGGGTACCACTGCCTACGTGACGCTCGAGCCATGCAATCACTTCGGCAGGACCCCCCCATGCACAGAATCTCTCCTTTGGGCAGGCGTCGAGAGAGTCGTCATCGGCGCATTGGACCCAAATCCGACCGTAAGGGGCGATGGTGCGGTTACCCTACGAGACGGAGGTGTCGAAGTCGAGTCTGGGTTGCTGGAGGAGGAGTGCGAGGAGCAGATGGGGGCATTCATGCACTGGTGCAGGGAGAGGAGGCCTCTGGTGACCATGAAGGCATCCACCGACTCGAAAGGAAGGATTGACGGCGACCCCTCCAAACCAGCCAGGCGATTCAGCTCGCAGGGATCCTTGGACCTAGCACAGCGGTTGCGAGCGGACTCCATGGCGATACTGGTGGGAGTGGGCACGATCGCCAGGGACGACCCCTCACTGACAGTAAGGGGGCCTGTGATAGCCCCCAGGGATCAGCCGACGAGAGTCGTGATCGACCCACGGAATAGAGTCCCAGCGGATTGCAGGGTGATGACTGACGGGGAGGCACCGACCCTGCTTGTCCAGTCATCCGATTTCGAAACTCATGACGACCATTCGCACGTAGAAAGGGTGGTAATTCCGGAGAAAGAGATACCAATCGCCAGGATACTCGACATGCTGGGCGACAGGGGTGTGCAAACCCTTCTGGTAGAGGGTGGTTTTGACACCTGGTCGAGGTTCCTCGGAAGTGGCTTGGTCGACAGAGTGAGGACCTCGGTATCCCCAATCGAGATACCATTCGATGACTCCCAATGCTTCGATTTGACTCTGCTTGAGAGGCTCGGCTTCCAACCACTATCTAGGGAGATGGCCGATGGTGACGAGGTGACGTTCTGGCAGATTCCGCCAGACGGAGTCTAGACCATCTGAGCGGCGAATTTAATAGCACCATGTTTGGCCCCCAGATTCATGAACAATACCAGTGCAAGCAAGAGCAGAAGCCTGACAATGACCCTATTGATGGTCATGATGGCATTATCACCTCTGGCCTCAGTCGAGGCGAGCCACGACGACAATTGGTTCGGTGACTACGATCTATACCTAGATGGGACGATGTACGAGCAGGAGGAAGTGCCGTGGCCAAGCGACGTGGACCTACTCTCGTGCACCCAGAATTCTGACGACCGTTACCAATGCGATGTAGACGTAGATGGGGACGGTAACTACGACTACACTGAGTGGATGGATGACTGCGACGACTCGACAGGAACATGGGCCTGCGTCTACCGATGGGTCGACCCGCTGATGGACGAGGGCAACTACAGCCTGGAGTACGAGGTCTCGGACCTTGAACCAGATACCAACTACACCGTCTACATCAACATCCACGTGGAGGATCTCAATCACGGACTCAACCACTACATGTACTACTCCCAGGCTCTCGACTCGGACAGCAACGGCGAGATCTCCTTAGATCCGGACGAGACGTACTGGAACGTCATGAACTCGACCTGCTCGATGAACTCGAACTTCAGAATAGTGTGGACGAGCAACATGACCCAGGTCCTCCAGAACATCGACTATGCACAGGGATGGTGCGAGGGGGACTTCCACGTAACCACTACTCTCGATGGCGATGAGCACGAAATGACCCATCACTATGCCGCTAACATCCTCGACTGCGAGATGTTCGGTGCGAACTGGTTCTGCAGCGAGGATTGGGACAACGACGGCGCCCCTAACCGCTTCATGAGGCAATTCCAATTGGATCGCTGCGACGAGGACGCGAACGGCGACTGGCATTGCATCAGTCACTCAGATTACCCTCTGGTATGGCCAGGGGACCACACGGTAGAGTGGGTCGCTAGCGACCTACCCGACTCCAGCTGGAGGATGATGACGCAAATCAATTTCGACAATAGCCCGTGGGAAGGCAATGAGACCTTCTTCAACGGGACCTCGGTGACCGTGGACAGTGATGCCTGGACCGACGAGTTCACCTGCAATCTGAACACCGAATACCAACTGATAGAGGGAGAATGGGATGCCAGCGGAACCTGGGTCGAGTTCGGAGTCTTCGAGCAGGAACAATTCCCATGGCTAGGACCCTGCGAGCAGGGTGATCCCCTCATTTTCCTTTGGATGGACGGTGAGGAGTACGAACGGATCCCCCAATACACGGACTACGATGATTGCATCCCGGACGGCTTCAATCACGAGTGCTGGAACGCCGACTGGGACAACGATGGCGACGGGGAGCCCGACTGGACCAACACCTTCTTGCATGATTGCGAGGACATGGGCGGGTACTGGACCTGCATCCAGTTCTGGCAAAACCCACTGGTATGGCCCGGCGATCACGACTTCGATCTCGTAATCGAGGATATAGATGAAGACTGGAGCTACGTACTCACCGGCCAGATTCACACATGGTCACAGGGCACTGGAAGCGAGTCCGAGACCTTCGATATTTACTTCAACGGCACATCAACGGGCAACCACACCGAGTCCTGGGAGGACTTCGAGATCATCGATTCGATGTGCAGCCTCGACATCAACGCGTACGTAAGATCGGGGACTTGGAGCGGCAGTGGGCACTTCTTCCACAACCACACATACAGTGAGAGTGAGAACTTCCAATACCAAGCGCCATGCGAGACGCCGGAACTATTCTCCCTGACCTACGACGGAGTGGACTACGAGGTCGAATACGAGGAGGAGGAGTACGACAACTGCGAAGCGGACGGCTTCAACTTCCAGTGCTGGAACGACGACTGGGACAACGACGGCGACGGAGAGCCCGACTGGACCAGTCACATGGACGACTGCGAGGAGGACGCGAACGGCGACTGGTATTGCACCGAATCGTGGGGTTCGGAGCCGGAGATCGAGGAGGGCAACCACACCATGGAGCTGACCGTGGAAGTCGAGGAGAACGAGTCATACGGGTTGATGGTACAAGTCAACAAATGCCAGAACAACGGAGGTTGCGACTCGTACGACGAGAATTTCCAGTTCAACGCCACCTCGGACACCGAGACCGTGACTTTCTACGTCGAGACCGACAACTACACCTGCGACCTGGACCTCAACATTCAGAGGCACACCATCGAATACGACTCCAACGGAAACTCGTGGAACAGCAACCACATCTGGGAGTACTTCAGGTTCGACGCGCCATGCGAGTCCCCACCATCTCCATTCACGCTCACTGCGGATGGAGTTGATTGGGAACCCATAATGAACTACGAATACTACGACCATTGCGATGAGGCCGGCGATGACGAGTGGTACGAATACGACTGCTGGAACGACGACTGGGACAACGACGGCGACGGGGAGCCCGACTGGACCAACTCGGAGGAGGAGTGCGAGGACCTGGGCACCGAATGGGAGTGCGAGTGGTACGAGCAGGACCCCCACATCGATGCGGGCAACCACACGATGGAAATCTCCGTCGACGGGCTAGAGCCCGGTGACGTGTACTCCATCAACGTCAATTTCGACATCTGCCGGAGCGGCGCAGGTTGCGATTACAACTCCGAGAGCTTCGACTTCAACGCCACCTCGGACACCGAGACCGTGACTTTCTACGTCGAGACCGACAACAGCACCTGCGACGTTTACTTCAACCTCAATCTGATGAAGATGGACGGGAATGGCAACCTCAACCACATTATCAACGACTGGTTCCGATACGAGGGGCCATGCGAGGCACCACCATCGCCATTCACCCTGACCTACGACGGCATCGAGTGGGAGGAGATCTGGAACTACGAGACCTACGACAACTGCGAGGAGATGGATGGGGGCTTCGAATGCTACGACTACGACGACAACGACGGAGAGTGGCACAACGATTGCGAGGACATGGGCACCCACTGGGAGTGCCAGACATGGTACATGTCGCCAGAGATCGAGGCGGGCAACCACACGATGGTCCTCTCGATAGAGAATCTGATGGTAGGCACAAACTACAGCGTGGAGTGGTCCTACGACATCTGCCAGAACATGCTGGGCTGCGATGGCGATTGGGACGAGTTCGAGTTCAACGCGACTGCGGAGACGATGTCCGAGACCTTCCACATCGAGACAGACAACTACACCTGCCACCTAGGCATCCGTGTCACACTGTACGAGGATGGCTCGAGTAAGAACTACCTAGGCTCGGGCAACTTCGATTGGCAAGGTCCATGCGAACAGCCACCATCGCCATTCAACCTGACCTACGACGGGGTCGAGCACTATCAGGAACGAGAATCGCTGGAGTTCGACAACTGCGAGCAGGACGGCCCAGGTGAAATGATCTGCTGGCAGGACATGTGGGACTTCGACGGTGACGGCGATCACGATCACAGCCAATGGGCGAATGATTGCGAGGACATGGGCACCCACTGGGAGTGCCAGTCGCAGTGGATGATCACCCCAGAGATCGAGGAGGGCAACCACACTATGGTTCTCTCAGTCGAGGACCTGGTGGTAGGAACCAACTACACCCTCTCATACGACTGGTACAAGACCACCACACAAAACTACGATTGGGGCGATGGCTGGCTCGACTTCAACGCGACAGCGGAGACGATGTCCGAGACCTTCTACATCGAGACCAACCAATCGACCTGTAACCTCCATATCGCCGTGAATCTGTACGAGATGCCAAACCACGACCGAATCGCATCCCACCACTATGACTTCAGCGGACCTTGCGAGAACTACCAGATGGATGACGGACTAGTCCTGGAGTACGACGATGGGAGCGGCGCAGTCGAATGGGAAATGGCCGAAAACACACATGGCTACGATTACTGCTGGGCATCTGGTCCAAATTACGACCTCTGCATGAACGACGGCGACAATTGGCTTTCATACCAAGATGACTGCGACGAGGCCGCCGACGGAAGCTTCCTCTGCTACACCATGGAACCGCCTGTGATAGAAGAGGCGGTAGATATGGACATGACATGGACTGCCGAGGAACTCGTAGTCGGGGATAACTACACGATACTCTGGATTCACTGCACGTCTGAGATGATGATGGGATACACCTGCTCCGACGAAGACGGGTTCCCAGAACACGTCAACTTCACAGCAACCAGCAGCGACCACTCCTTTGACTGGGAGCTATCGATCGCGAACTCCACATGCGATGCAGGGATTGACGTTCACCTGCTGGGCTGGGAGGATCAAGAACCCAACATGGACGACGGGGACCCCCATTCGCACAGAGATTCTGCCATGTCTTTCATAGGGCCCTGCCAGTGGGAGTGGCCAGTCGAAATCACCCTAGAGGTGGACGACAACGGATGGCAAGAGGTTCCTGGAATCGACATCATGTCACTGCTTATGGACGGCGAAGATCCAGAAAGCGACGACGATGACGACGATGACGGTGATGACATGATGATGCAACTCATCATGGAAACAAACTACTACCTCCCAGAGGGCAACTGGTCCATGCAATGGACGATGGACGGACTCGAGGAGAACGAATCCTATGTGGTAGAATGGGCAATCGAAGGACCGGAAAGCGGCCAGATGTTCATCTGCGGCAACGGCGAAGAGATACCATTCGAGTACGTCAACGACGATTACGAAGACTGCGAGGACGGCGCCGACGAGCAGCAGTACGACGACAACGGCGATCCGATCAACTGGTTCGACTGCGATGACGGGTCGGAGATCTGGGTATACCAGGTCAACGACGGCAACGAGGACTGCCCGGACGGAGAGGACGAGGAGAACTTCAGCGATGATTCTACCCAGGAGATGTTCTACGCAAACAGCACCACGCAGACTCTCGCATGGGATCTAGAGGTGCAGAGCGACATGTGCGTCATGGCGATCATGGCAAACGTGCTCGACGAGGACTACAACCAGATGGGCATGTTCTATGGCTTCATCGTCGGGGACCTCTGGGCCGACGACGACGGTGACAACTGGCCAGACTGCCTACCCGAAGAAGGAGATGAAGATGATTACGACGACGAAGGATTCGACATGGAGGACTTCGCTATCGGACAGGACTACCTCGCAGAGCTCGTGGAGGTGGATGCCACCAACGGCACTGCCATGGTCTTCATCACCCAGCACACCACGCTGGACAGCGAAATCAGGATGAAGATAGACTACGACTTCTTCGACGGCGACGGCGTCCTGAACGAGACCGAGGCTGCTTCCTACGCGGCTCAATACGCAGCATGGTTCACCGGAGACGAGTGCATCGATTCGGAAGATGTTCCACCGTTCACCATGAACGGAATCGACGCATGGTGCGGCATCGCCCACATGTGGTTCGAGGACCTAGCGAACAACACCAACGGGGATGACCCTGTGTGGATTGTGGGTTGGGATCTCCACTACAACGTAACCACAGACGCCGATGGTGAGATGACCTTCTACTACCCAGGAGACGACCCCACCGAAGATCCCCTCGAATTCAACGGGACGCTCTGCGGAGGGGCCGAGGAAGGAGCCGGACTAGTGCCGGTCTCGTGGAGCTACAACGGCACCACCGTGACAAGCCTCTGCGTTGATGTGATGGCAGGTGACATGCTTGGATCTATTGAGATCGTATTCGGATACCCAGACACCGACGGAGACGGGTACAACGACTTCGACGACAGGTTCCCAGACGACCCAGAGGAGTGGGCCGACTCGGACGATGACGGAATGGGCGACAACGCCGATGAGTTCCCGAACGACCCGAGCGAGACCAACGACGCGGACGGCGACGGCGTAGGCGACAACAGCGATGCATTCCCATGGGACGCAAGCGAAAGCGCGGACTCGGATGGAGACGGATGGGGGGACAACTCCGATGCGTTCCCCAACGACGCTACAGAGTGGGTCGACACGGACGGCGACGGAGTTGGAGACAACGCCGACACCGACGCGGACGGCGACGGAACCGATGACACCGACGAGGACAGCGACGGGGATGGCGTGAACGACGATCAGGACGACTTCCCGTTCGATGCCAACGAGACCACCGACACAGACGGCGATGGAGTTGGCGACAACGCCGACGACTTCCCGTCCGATGCCAACGAGACCACCGACACAGACGGCGACGGAGTGGGCGATAACGAGGACGATGACGCTGACGGCGACGGAACCCCGAACGACATAGACGACTTCCCGCTGAACAGCGGCGAGTCCACGGACAGCGACGGAGATGGAGTCGGCGATTCAGAGGATGCGTTCCCGAACAACCCGAACGAGTACATCGACACAGACGGAGACGGAACCGGAGACAACGCGGACACGGATGACGACAATGACGGTACGCTTGACAACGCAGACGCCTTCCCATTGGATCCGACCGAGAGTAGCGACACTGACGGAGACGGTTACGGGGACAACTCCGATGCGTTCCCCAACGATGCAGGCGAGTGGAGCGACTACGACGGCGACGGAGTGGGCGACAACTCGGACGCATTCATGTCCGACCCATACGAGAGCAGGGACTCTGACGGCGACGGAACCGGCGACAACGCTGACTGGGCTCCTAACGACCCCAACGAGAAGGTCGACTCTGACGGCGACGGGGTTGGCAACAACGCCGACGACTTCCCAACCGATCCCAGCGAGACGAAGGACACAGACGGCGATGGGATTGGTGACAACGCAGATGACGACGCCGACGGCGACGGAATCCCGGACGATTCAGTCGACCCAGTCGATGAAGAGGACAGCGGCGGGATCCTACCAGGGTTCACGGCAATCACAGGCCTGGCATCAGTGCTGGGCGCGGCTATACTAGTAGCCGGAAGACGCAAGGACTGAGCGGTCCTCGCCGAAAAGGCGAGGGCCCTCGGGACCATGCAGGTGAGGCTGTGTCTGGTTCGTTATCCACCGAGTGGACCATCCCAGGAACACGCATCAGCGTACGCAATAGAACCGTCCTGGCCGCGATGACCAACAAGCAGTCGGAAGAGGACGGGACCCTCTCCGACGACGAGATAAACTGGCTCCTGAGGCGTGCCGAGGGAGGATTCGGCATCGTCACGACGGCTGCCAGCCACGTCCATCCGAGCGGGAAGTCATGGGAAGGAGAGATGGGAGTCTGGGGAGACCACCACATCCCTCACCTGAAGGAGCTAGCCGATGGAATCAGTGAGAGGGGGGCGACTAGCCTCGTTCAGATATTCCATGGTGGCCTGAGAGCACCTCGTTCGCTTACCGGTGAGCAACCAGTGTCAGCCAGCGCCAACTTGGAGAAGGGGGTGGAGGAGGAGTGCAGAGAGCTCTCCGACTCAGAGATCCGTGAACTGGCTGTTTCCTTCGGTCTCGCCGCAGAGAGATGTGAGAGAGCGGGATTCGATGGGGTGGAGGTCCATGGCGCGCATGGATACCTAATCTGCCAGTTCCTGGGGACGAGGACCAATCGCAGGGACGATAGATGGGGAGGCGGGCTAGAAGGGCGTTCCCTCTTCCTTAGGGAGGTACTGAGGGAGATCAGGAGAAGGACTTCTGAGGACTTCCTGGTATGCGTCAGGATATCTCCGGAGCATGATGTCGGAGTCACCATGGCCGACAGCCTCGAACTCGCTGGAATGATGAGTGACTGGGGCATGGACCTGCTCCACATATCCTGCTGGGACGCCTTCACTGGGGCGCAGGGAGAACCCGATGACCACAGGACAATCACACGCAGATTCAGGGATGCCCTGGGGGTTGATGCCCCTATGATCTCAACTGGTTCGGTATGGGACGGGGCGGATGCCCAGTTCGTTATCGATGAGGGTGCAGACCTAGTGGGCGTAGCGAGAGTCGCCATCGCTCACTCCAACTGGGCATCCGAGGCAGGATCAGAGGGGTATTCCCCCGAAAGGCCCCCATTCACGCAAGAGCACCTGATCGATCAGGGCCTTAGTCCCACCTTCGTGGACTACATGAGGAGATGGAAGGGCTTCGTAACCGACGGCAGGACATAGAAGAAATTCCAATACTGGCATTCTCTGCAGCGACCATGGATGAGATGATGAGGCAGGTAATCCTTGCAGCGATAATACTGCTAATTTCATTCAAGATTGCCCTAATCACATACAGGAGGAGGGCATACCCAGAGCCTCACTATGATTGGCAAAAAATAGACACCAATGACATTTCTTTCCCAGATGGATTCATCTGGGGGACTGCAACTGCGGCACATCAGATAGAGGGCAACCAGAGCAACAACTGGACGGACTTCGAGTCCAGGACCGAGAAGGAGCCGAGTGGAATTGCCTGTGACCACTGGAGGGTATGGAGGGAAGACTTCGACCTCCTGTCTGAACTAGGTGTGACTTCTTACCGCTTCTCCATAGAGTGGAGCCGACTAGAGAAGAGTCCGGGAGAGTGGAACGAGGAGGCCATGCAAACCTACTCGGACATGGTGGATGACCTCATTGGCAGAGGCATCAGGCCGATGCCAACCCTGCACCACTTCTCTCATCCCTCGTGGTGGGAAGACAAAGGTGGATTCACCGATAGTAGCAATCTTCCAGACTTCCTCTCATACTGCGAGAGGGTCTTCGACTCCCTCTCAGATCGAGTCTCGGTTTGGTGCACCATCAACGAGCCAACGGTCTTCTCGGCAATGGGCTACACTCTAGGTCAGTTCCCTCCTGGTAGGAGGAGCATTCGACTCACGCTGAGAGTAATGCGGAACATGATGCGAGCCCATGCGATGGTATACAGAAGTCTGAAGCAGAGGAACCCAGATTGTGCTCTGGGAATCGCGAAGAACGTCACCCTATTCGATCCAGCCAACAGATGGAGTCCCATCGACTGGCCGGTAGCGAGGCTCCTCGACTGGCTGTGGAACGGGGCATGGAGGCGGGGAATCATGACTGGAAGGATGCTATGGGTCAAGATTCCCGATGCCAAGGGGTCGCTAGACTTCATTGGACTGAACTACTACACCCACTTCATCACTGGACTCTTCATGCCAACTTCTGCCGACGAGCTAGATTTTGCTAAGAGGGAACACGAGACAACTACCGAATTCGGATACCCCATGTATGCTGAGGGAATGAGGCGGGCGATCGACTTCGTGGCCGATCTAGGAGTGCCGATCGAGGTCACTGAGAACGGTGTCGCCGATTCTAGCGACTCCTTGCGTCCAGAGCACCTAATGCGCCATCTCTGGGTTATTTCCGAGGCCATCAAGGATGGCATCGACATCAGGTCATACCACCACTGGTCATTGATGGACAACTTCGAGTGGGCAGAGGGATACAAGATGCGATTCGGCCTATACTCGGTTGACTTTGAGACTCAGGAGAGGTCACTAAGGCAAAGCGGAGAACTCTACCGAGAAGTCATTAGGAGATAGATGCACATTCATCTGGAAGAACCGCTAGAAGAGTGCCTCATCTCTGGCTAGTGACCCCATTGGATCCCACGCTGGTAGTACCACCGGCTCTCCATCTAGGCCTTCAGTCATCTTTTCAGTCAAGTAGTCCCTTGGCGCTGCAATCTCGAACATGTGCTCGTCGAACCAGTTGTCGTTCATCGTGTAGAATCCCTTTACTCCGCTCTCGTCGGAGCCCCATGAGTTCTCAACCCTCCACCTTCTAGGCTTGCCATCTACGACATCCACTCCAGTGAATAGCATTGCGTGTGTCATCATAGTCTGTCCGAACCTCAAACGATCTGCCTTCTCCATTCCGAACTCCACTCCATAAAGTCCCTTGAAATCGTAAAGATTAGCATCCCAGAGGCCCTTCTTCCGAGCCATGTGCTTGCCAACGTCGCAACCCATCCAAACGGGAGTGCCATCCTCGAGAAGCCTCTGAGTGACTCCCTTCATCTCGTCTGAGGGTACGTTCAGGTACACTACCGGAGGTCCTCCGGCAACATTCTGCAGGAAATCCACGGTATACGTCTGGTAGTACTCGTTCCTGGGGTCGTTCACTATGCAAACGTAGTTCTCCCAATCGACATCCACATACTCCTCCACGAATTCCAAGGGAGTCATCTCCCCCTTTCTGTGGAACTCGTTATCCTTGTCTCGCCATTGCCAGTCGAACTTCTCTGGTGGGGTTCCCAGATGGATGCACAGGATCTTCCAAATCTCTCCCATTCTCGATTCCTTGTGGCCCCTTGCCTCCTCCTCGGAGCCACCATCGTCCAATATCGACCTGATCTCACTTGCAGTCGTTCTCAAGATGTCTTTCAGAATCGTGTTCATCGACCTGGTGCTACTGCTGCTGTGCGACTCCGGATATGCAGACATCGGGACTAGTCCGTGCTTCCTAATCAGATTCGTCGCCATGTTCCATTGACCACCATCGCCGATCGGGTCACTGAGTAGGAAGTGGATTGTCCGATCGTCCACCGGTCGGTCCGAAGTCTCCAGAATAGCCTCCAGAAAGTGATTGGCCCTCTCCAACTTGTCCCAGAAGTGAATATGCGCCTGACTGAACTCGAAGTTCTTCACATTCATCTTCTTCATCGCTCCCACCCTGAATAGATTCAACGTAGCGAACAGCCAACACCTCCCGCTCCTCCTCTGGTTGGTGACGCTCCACTCGTCCAATTTCGTGCTGAACGAGAAATCCATGTTCTGGACCAGGTCCCTCCGAAGGGCGAGTGTGGAGAGGTCTGCATTGCTTACAGCGTTCTGTGCTACCACTGCGGAAGCATCGGACTCGAATGCCTTCCTGAATTCCTTTATCTGTCCGTCAGTTACTCCCTTTACCATTGTTCAACCCTCCATCCGTGTGCGGCGCCGGAGAGAGTTAGTAATTGCCCTGCTATATCGGAGCCGCTTCTGCGAGACCAGCCGCGATGAGAATCTCAGCTACAATGGACGAGCAGTTCTCAATGTCCCCCTCAGTTAGGACCACTTCGGACCCGTCCGCCATCAGAATCGGGTCCTCCACATCCTTGAGGACCCTTATTCTGAGAAGATCCGATGGCTCCTCGCTCTCCTCTTCTTCCAGAGTCCTTGACTCCGAGGGTGATGCTGCGTGTTCTGGGAACTCGTCCATCTCCCTGATCCTGTCCTCCTCGTCGAAATCGGGCTCCTCCCACTCCCCCTCCTGTCTAGGTAGGGGCGGCTTGGTAGCCGGTACATCCTTGTCATCCCCCTCAGAGAAATCCTCGAGCGTCTCAATCACCTCGTTAACCGCTGCAACCGGCTCCGCCTCAGTAGAACCGAGCATGGAAGACCATGATGTGGAAACTTTGTACTTCTCAGCAAGGTCCCTTACTCCGTTGTAGAAAACTCTCTCTGATGGGTCGTGCCGGCTCCAGTCAAGTGTCTGGAATCCGGCCGAACTACCATTCGAAGAGCTAAGCAGATTTGATGAAACTGCATGCCTCGTGAAAGACGTAAGCCGAATCCTGGTCAAATCCCTGACGCATGTCCGTGCTACCCCGAGTCTCCTGGAAAGCAACTGGGCCTTGGCAGTCATCCCTTCATCCCTCACCGTCTCTGATAGCTCGGTTTCCATGCCTTGCAATAACTGTCCCACAGCGTCCCAGAAGGCCATGCCTTCAGCCATGGCGACATCAACAGGAGTATCACTGCTCTTCTGCTTCCGAGTCACTTCGATCAGCGTCTTATGCACCGCTTCCAATTCATTCTTGGAAAGCCTACGAGAACCAGAACCGACTGCCATGAACGCGACCTATCTAGCATCCAGCGAAGGAGATACATCAACAATTCCTTGACAAAGTTACAAGAAGCCCCATCCGCGATAATAAAATCCAAGTCTTCCTTCGGTGAGGTGCAGGTGTACCCGAGTGGTCAAAGGGGGAGGGCTCAAGATCCTCTGCATAGCGCTTCGCAGGTTCGAATCCTGCCGCCTGCACCACTAGTCACTGACCAAGTAGCGCCTTTAGGAGCTCTATCGAACCGCTCTTGCCCCTTTGATCAGTGATAGTGTCAGCAGAGGAAGCAACTTCTGGATATAGGTCGCTGACTGCAACCGAGAAACCAACTAGGTCGAACATCGGTAGGTCATTTGGAGCATCCCCACAGGCAATAACCCGTTTGGGGTCAATCCCCCTCTGCTCCAGAGCAATACTCAGCCCTAGGGACTTGTTCAACCCTGGACTTACGATGTGAACCGCGAACCCGGTCGGGACGACTTCTAGATCAGACCATTCACTATCTGCAATGAGGCTCTTCATCTGTTCGAACGAGTCAGTCTCACTCAGACACCACTCGGTCTCCCTCCACCTGTTGGACTCTATTCCACTAGGGTCCAGACCTTCGATCTTGGTCGCTAGCCATTTCGCTGCATCCCTCGCCCTGGAACCATCTGAGAGTGACCTAATTTCATGTCCCTGAATACTGTCCCAGACCATCCCCCCATTCTCGGCGACAATAAAGCCGGAAGTGCCCAATGCCTGCATTATCGGTGTAACGTTCGGCAGCGTCCTCCCGGAGGCAAGTGAAACAGGCATTACCTCTCTGTCAACCCTCTTTGCTAGACTCACCAATTCGTCATGAAAGCCATCTCTATCGAGCAGCGTCCCATCGACATCGAATACAACCATGTCCCATTCTCCAAGATTGGGGACATCCACCATGTTCACTCGAATTGGCGCACATTCAAGATACCACCGACAGGGTTGCATCATGTTGAAGCGATGTCCGATATTGGGAGTTCCATGGTCGAAGACTCCGATGACTTCCTCTACCTCGATGATGAGGAGGGGGAAGACTCTTCGGAGAAGCCTGCACCCAGGAAGATTTCACTTCCCAAGATTTCACTCCCAAAGAGGAAGCCAGCAAAAAACATCGACTCCTCGAAACCCCGAGAGGAAAATCCTCTAGACTCTGATGAAATTGAGATTTCATTGGATGGAATTTTCCAGTTCGACTGGGGAATCAGGGGGATGGACTGCCCTGACTGTGCAATGAAGGCGTCCCGAGCAGTCAACCGACTACCAGGCATCCAATCTTGTAAGATTTCAGTCGCTGAGGGTACTGTTGAGATCTATCAGGACATTTCCGATGGGACGGTAGCAAGAGCCTCCTCGGTACTCACTAGCCTAGGGCATGAACCAGACGTTGGGTGGCTGAGGGCTGTAGGGGCCAATCCAGAAAGAGCAGCTCTGCGCCTTGGAGTAGACAACAAGGGACTCAGGAACTCCATACTTAGCATCCCTGGGACATTGGACGCAAGAACCGACAAGGGAAATATCGATGTTCAGCGGGTTTGGATTTCAGATCCGGAACTGAGGACGGCATCCGAACAGAAGATGTCCGAGGTACTTGGAGAGGGACGGTTGTTGTCACCGGTTAGGGAGTCAGGATTCAGGAAGGACCAGATTCAACTCCTTGCAGCCTTGCTGACAATACCTCTGATTGTACTTGTAGCTGCAATCGAGGCATCCGAAATGATTCCCTCTGCAGTTGCTTGGGCTCTAACTCTAACTGGCGTCGCCTTTGCAGGAAACCAACTGTTCAAGGAAGCAATAGCAGGTTTGAGAAATCGTGTAATCGGATTTCAGGTTCTAACATCTCTCGCAATAGTGGGTGCGATTGCACTCGGCGAGCTGATAGAGTCCCTAATGGTCGTCTCACTAGTCGCATTCGCCTCTCATCTCGAGAATAGGGCATTGATTAGAGCCAGGCAATCAATGCAAGGGGGCCTTGACAGACTACCAAGAAGAGCTAGGTTAGTAGCCAATGGAGAAACGAAGCAGTTGGGTGCTGCCAGGTCTCTGAACGTGATCAATTCAGTGTCATTGTC
>Ga0066866_10000532_pt1 | contig 14738 bp, 11 predicted proteins | sample ETN01SmetaG_3_FD_66435 | JGI IMG/M metagenome (GOLD analysis project Ga0066866, IMG submission 66435) | Marine microbial and viral communities from oxygen minimum zone, Eastern Pacific Ocean - ETNP2014F12-01SV263 | ecosystem: Environmental > Aquatic > Marine > Oceanic ...
GTTTCAGCAACAGATTTAGCCATATTTTTGAGATATTCTTTGGCTTTATCGTCATCAAATAGAGGCCTAAAGTCAAGTTGTTCAGCAACATTTTGAGCATAGTCTGCGATTCTATCTTGGCGAGTAACCATGTAAAGGAAATCATCAAGACCTAAATAGACGCCAAATCTCATATCCTTAAGAGCCAATCTTCTAATCTCGGACTTGACGTTATCTGCTTCAAGTTCAGCATCAATTGTTCTTTGAATTGATTTAGAAGCATCTTTTCCATCACATGCACGGTTTACAGCCTCTAGCATGTGCTCTACAGTCTTTTCAACTGCTTGGGCATGGTCGTGGAATAATTCGAATGGAGTAATTGAATGGCCTTCTCCGCCGATATTTGACAAAGCCTCTTCCGCCTTCATTTCTTTCGCACCTTTCCATATTGCGTATCCTACAGCGAGGAATGAAAGAGGCAGTATTACAATCATGTTCAAATCTTTACCACCAGATGCAACAAATAGAACAATAGCCCCAAATGCGGCAACAGGAACACTAGCCACCCATGACATTACAATTTTACCAAATACTCTGAAATCTACAGCTTTGGCTCCCCCTGCTAAACCTACACCTACTACAGCACCAACAAGAGTGTGGGTTGTTGAAACAGGAACTGCAAGGAATGGCATTGAAAATAGAACGATTGTAGTTGCCGCACCAAATTCTGCAGCAAAACCTCTTGTTGGAGTGACGTCAGTAATTTTCTTACCAATAGTTTCCATTACTCTCCAACCCCAAGTCATTACTCCAATAGCAATTCCAGCCGAACCTAGTAAAATCAACCATAACGGAATGTCTGCTTTTTCCATCAGTTGTCCTGAATCACTACTGAGGACTTGCCATACCGCAGCCATAGGCCCATTAGCATTAGAAAGGTCATTAGCTCCATGAGCAAAAGCAACATATGCAGCAGTAATGATTTGTAGCCACACAAATATCCTTTCAACACCTCTAAATCCACGCTTTTCTTCATTTATGTTTATTCTTCTTAGCACATAGTAAAGTGCTAGGCTAGCAATACAACCAATTATTGTTGCCAAAATTAATGAGTTAATTGGGAACCAAGCATTATCAGCAAATGGATTGAAAACACCATCTTCTTTGGCAGGGAGCCAGTCATATTTACTTTCAATCCATCCTTTTGAAGCGGCATTACTGAAAAATCCTTTCAAGGCCTTAAATTGTAATGCTAAGCCTAATACAAAGAATGTTGGAAATGCGAGTATTGGTGCCAACCATTTGGATCGATCAATCGGATTTTCAGAATCCAGAATCGTCTTTTTGATTATCATATAGGAGAAAAATGCCAAAAGGCCGCCCATCAAAGGACTAACAATCCAAGACATTACCACTTTTTGCACAACCCCCCATTCGATAAGTGAAGTGTCATGTTTGACTTCAAGAATTAATCCGACTCCAATAATACCGCCAATGATTGAGTGAGTTGTTGAAACTGGGAGCCCTAAACGAGTCGCAATAGTTAACCAGGTTGCAGCAGCCATCATGGCAGAGATGAAACCAAATGCCAAATCTTGAGAGAAAACTTCATCCACCATGGGGTCGGCAAAATCAACTGAAAGAATTCCTTTCCTAATGGTTCCAGTTACAGCGTCTCCAGCAAAAAAAGCACCACTGAACTCGAAAATCGCAGCAATTACTACTGCTTGTTTTAGAGTCAAGGCACGTGAACCAACAGAGGTCCCCATCGCATTTGCAACATCATTGGCACCGATATTCCATGCCATATAAGCACAAACAATCAATGATAAGCCAATCAATACAACCGTAATGGGCTCCATAATACAAACCATCAAATGTAGGTATATTACTTAGTTTAGATATATTCTATATAGAACTATTTAGACGGCGGGTTGAGACACATGCCGATTGGACCGGGAGAACAAGACGTTCGTAGATTGCAAAGTACAGGTGGAAGCACCTTCACACTTAGTCTTCCAAAACCATGGGTATTACAACATAAATTGAATTCAAGAGATGTTCTAAAAATTGACTGGCGCCCAAGTGGGGCGTTAAGAATAACACCTTTTGATGCAGTTGACAAAGCAGAAAAAAGTGTATTTTTATCTATGAATCAACTTCCAGAAAACAGCCTATTTGATCATCTAATGGGCGCATATATTTCTGGCGCCGATTTAATAGAAATTGAAATGATTGATAATCAGAGTAGGCAGTCAAATCTCCAAGTTCGTCGCTTTTTGAGAAATACTAGAGGGTTTGAAATTTTTGAAGAAACCGATGACTCACTGGTATTGAAATGCTTACTTAATCCAGGAGATATGCCGATTCATGCAAGTTTAAACAGGATGTATCTACTTTTGACCTCTTTAGTAAGAGATTTATTATCGGTCTTTGAAGGCGAAGACAAAGAATTCATCCAAGATGCAGCGGACCGTGAAAATGAGGTTGACGCCTTACTATACCTCATCGAAAGACAAGTTAGGATTTCTCTCGACTCTCACAAAGTCGCATCAAGTCTAAATTTGAGTAGAACACAAGCGCTTGAGTTTGCCAATTTAGCTCGCTCTTTAGAACGAATGATGGACCACGCCTATACACTTTCTGAACTAGTCAAAGAAAATCCAAATTTAACTACCAATATGATCGATATGGCTCCTTTGGAGCAACTCCCTAAATGGCAACTTGCATTGAAAGAACTGATGATTAATATTCGGACAAGAGATTCAACAAGAATTGAAATCGCAAGAGGTGAATTAAAAGAATGTCAACAAGTATTGAAAAGACATGAAAAAGACCTACTTGACAATCATAGGCACAATGAGTGGATGGCATTCGATTTGAGTTTGTCCGAATCAGTAAGACGTCTGTGTGCCTATGCTCGAGACTTTGGAGAGATTCTTCTAAACATGCTTGTTTTTAGCAAAATCATTACACAGGAAAAGGTGTGAAATAAAACACCTACTTTAATTTTTACACCTATGTGTTGGGTTTATTACCGCTTATTAATATAGTGCGGATTCCTAATTTACACTGAAGCAAAAAGCTATAACACGGGGAGAGAGAAATGGATAAAGAATTAGAAGATTTTGTAGAACAAACGATGGAAAAACAAGTATATCGAAATGGAATATTTTCGAATTGGCTTGATGCAGTGATTCAATCTATGGCAGATTTCAGGGCCACTCCTGATTCACGTGGAATGTATGGAATAAGAGGTGGTCAATGATGGATAGATATCTTGAATCATATGTTGATTCTGTAATGGACTCTCAAAAATACAGGAATGGAATTGAACTTTCTACTTCCTGGTTCTCTAGATTTTTTAGTCGCAAGTCAAAATCTGATTGATGCTAAGTTCCTTAATGGTGTTGCCGTTGGCTAATCATGCGTCGGTGGCTTCCTCATACGTTGGGACTTTTGACGCCACTTGTCACAATTGCTGGGTTATTACTTGGCAATTGGTGGATGGGCTCTACAATTTTTCTTGCACTTGTTCTATACCCTGTTATTGATTTAATAGCCGGTAAGAGTTCTAATGTTGAGCCTGCAGAATCAAGACTCCCATTTGATTTGATCATTCATGCACATGGGTTACTTGTTCCAATTGTAATCGGTGTTTTATTCTGGAAAATACTGACAGTACCTTTCGACAATTTTCTTTTGCTTGGTATTGTTTCAGTTGGATTGAGTTCTGGGGCTTCAGGAATTATTACTGCACATGAATTAGGTCATAGAAAACCGAAATCATTCAGTTGGTGGCTAGCAAGATTAGATCTATTGTGCGTAAACTATCTACACTTCACAGTAGAGCATAATTACACACATCACAAACATTGGGCACGTTCAGTTGACCCTACTACAGCACCGATGGGTAGAAATGTTTACTTTCATTTCATTAGAACAATTCCTCTACAAATTATTGGCGCATATAGGGCAAGACCGAAAGATGTTCAGATTTCCTTTTTCATTGAAGGAATAGTTCTGTGTTGCTTGCTTATTTTCTCGAAATACTTTTTCTTTGCCTTTATGCTTCAGTCTTTAGTGGCAGTATTTTTACTTGAATTTGTAAACTATTTACAGCATTATGGTCTGTCACGGGAAATGGATGAAAGAGCAAATGCATCTCATGCCTGGGAAAGTCGTCACCGTTGGTCTAGGTGGACTCTTATGGAACTCCCACTTCATCCATCACATCACCTTCAATCTAGTAGACCTTACCATAGATTAGAGACGCATGATGAAGCACCACAATTGCCCAATGGATATTACGTTATGTTTTGGACTGCTTTGATTCCACCGTTGTTTCATTACAGGATGAAAAATGCTTTAGGTCAATCACTTGAAACAGTAGTATAAATATAACAACATAGTGACGAGATTTACTCGTGGTAACCATGTTGACAATTACTGACCTAACAAAGTCATTTGGAATGGGTTCTAACAAACTCCAAGTCCTAAAAGGAATTGATATGGAAATGAAGAGAGGGGAACTTGTTGCTCTAATGGGGCCGTCTGGCTGTGGTAAATCTACGCTTCTAAACATCATAGGTGGTTTACTAGCAGGAGATGGTGGAAAAATCACGCTAATAAGCAGAGATTACGGGCTAAAAGGTCCTTCAAATGTTGTTGATGTTCGCCGAGAATTGGTCGGTTGGATTTTCCAAGATTTTCATTTATTGAATCACCTTTCTGCCATGGATAATGTGGCAATGGCTCTCGAGTTGTCGGGAATTGAATCTAAAGAAGCAGAGGTTAGAGCAGCTGAGGCACTAAACAAAGTAGGTCTTGGAGATAGAATGCATCATATTCCAGAGCAATTATCTGGCGGTCAGCAACAAAGAGTCGCAATTGCGAGAGCAATCGCTGGAAATCGCCCTCTTCTTCTCGCTGATGAGCCTACGGGCAATTTAGACATAGCAAGCGGGAAAGATGTTTTACAACTTTTCAAAGACCTATGCCATGACAAAGAAAACCCGATTTCTATTCTTATGGTTACTCACGACCCAGAACTTGCTTCTAAAGCAGACAGAATGTTATTACTAACAGATGGAAAAACCAAAGCATCCGATATTCGAAGTGCTTGGGGCCTTGACGACTTGGATGGTGAAAAAGAATGAGTTCTAAACCTGAAGAGGAAAACTTTGATGCATTCACAGTGGAAGAGGTTCCAAAAATCAATTTTATTGAAAGATGGCGTAGAAGAGTTCGTGATGCTCCAGAAAACATCAGACTTGCCTCCCAGAGTGCTTGGCGTGGAAGGGAAAGAGGATTGGCCGTCGTTGCTGGAGTGTTCCTTGCATCTTTAGTAATCACAACTGTACTTTCATACGGAGTAGGACTTTCTCAAATTTTCTTTGATGAATCATTGAGTGGAGAGCCTATTGATGCTAAAATAGAATATGCTCGCGAACCAGTCGAAGGAGCAAGTGGCTGGTCAAATAACACTACTACTATGCAAAATGTCTGTAGTGAACTAATGGACTCTTACTCTGAGCAGTTGAGTGATTGTACTCTAATATTTGGAAGGCAAGGAATCCATAGTGGCGGATTTTTCAATGAAGATTTCGTTTTTGCCCAACCCCTTGAAATGAGGTCGATAACCGATGAACAAAATCCATATTGGCTCAATGTCACTTTCGAATATCCTGAACTCGATGGAGGAGGCCCCCCAATTTCAGACATGCGTTCTATACGCTTAATGGGTCCTGAGGCTTTCGACGGGGAATTAGCAAGCAGATATGGAGAAAGGATAATTCAAGGACAAGGAGAATGGCCAAACCCTGAAAACATGTCATCTCAAAGAGGTGTTATTTTACCATCTAATATTGCTTCACAGGCTAAAGCAGAAGTCGGCGATGTGTTAGAAGCAGTAGAGTTTGTATATGTAGTAGATAGCGAATTTTTTGACTCTGGAGGAGTTGAATTAGTCGAATCATGTGCTGGTACAGCATCAGCATCTCCAAACGGGAAAATATACTGTCGTCAATCTATTATAATGACAAATATGACAGTTGTTGGAATCTATCAGCCATGGGACCTTGGAAATCCAACCTTAGGTCCAAATCCAATATTTACAACATGGACTGCTCTAGATGAAAGTCAAAGAGCGACTTTAATGGATTATGACCATATGTATCTTGGAGTAACAATTGATAGAAGCCAGTTGCCAACAACTTCAACAGCCGATGCTGAAGATTGGCTTGATGCTTTAAAAAGTGACATAATGGGGGAGAATTATACTTCAGAAGGAGTAGAATTGTTCTACACAGATATTGTCGGAGGAACGATAACATTCCTCAATATTTTCCTTGGATTAATTCAAACCTTTGACTATATCATTATGGTGCCAATTGTCATTATGTCTTTAGCAGTACTTGTTTATGGATTGATATTATCACTTGAGCAACGACGCAAAGAGATTAGTATTCATCGAGTAATTGGCGCTAATAGTGCTGGGCTTCAAGGCATGGTTTTATTGGAGTTAGCGGTATTTTCTTCAGTTGCTTGGATTGCTGGTTATCTCTTAGCAATGTTTTCCGTGCCAGTTGTACTTTCAGCAGTTGGCTTTATGGAATTTAGAACAGGTGAATATGATATCGACCCAGCACTAAGTTTCGGATCAACACTGTTTACTGCACTTTCGACTCTTGGTCTAGCACTTCTGTTTGGTCGAAAGCGTTCTCAGAAATTCATTGAATTGGAAATAGAAGAGGGTGTTAAAAGCACTGTTCAAGCAAATGAACCAAAGAGATGGCTTCATTGGTTATGTTTCATTTTCGGCTTAATTTCGGTCATAGATACTTGGCTGGAGATGAATGGTAGTGAAGATGGTATTGTTTCCAATTTCTTCTTTGAAGGACTTCTAGGAATTTTCGGACCATTCTTACTTTGGATTGGCGGCGCACTATTGTTAGGAAGAATTGGTGCTAAGGGGCCTCAAATAATGCAATTATTATTTGGACGTTCACCACTTTTGAAAGATGTCAAGAGAGGTTTGAAAGGCTCAGGCTCCACAGAATCAGTTAATCGATTAGCAGTCATTATGTTACTAACACTTTCAATTGTGACATTAGCCGCCGTTCAAGGTTATACAGGAACTCTTGTCGATGAAAGAACTGTAGATGCAACAGTTGGTGCAGATGTTCAAGTGACTTTTGAAAATCCTCAAAACCAATCACAGGCTCTCGATATTTTCAATGAAATCTATGATGGCAGTTCTACTGCAATTGCTACAACGGTGCCAAGTCTCTTGTTGAAACCATCAGATGGTGGAGATACACTTCGAACTTGGGTTATTCTTGACGAAAGTGATGAAGTATTGAAATGGAACGAACAATCTATCCCAGGAACTGATGTTTCAGATGCTTTAGATGCATATTCTAATCTTGGTTTTACCGCTGGGGAAGATTCTGCATATAATTTGAAACTTGGTGGTTCAGAAGGAGGCAAAGGGGGCAATTTAGATGATATCCTCTTGGAAGAAGGCGATGAACAATTTAAGAGATTAGAATTTACTTGGGAAGAGGTTTCATTTAGATTCATAAATAGTACAGATGAGATTAATCCAATTGAGTTGTTTTTACAATATGCAGAATTGATGAACCTAGACCTAAGTTATGTTGATTTTTCAGGGCAAGATTTGAGTTATAGAAATCTCAGTCGTATAGACTTTAGTGGTGCGAATTTATCAGGAGCAAATCTTCAAGGCTCGAACCTCAGTGAGTCAATTCTAGTTAGCACTAATTTAGATTATACTAATCTTCAAGACGCTAATCTAGTCAACACTATTATTGTTGAACTTTCAGAAGGTTCAATGGTACAAGCAAACCTTACTGGTGCTAATATGGCTGGATTATTCGGGGAAGTTGACTTCTCACAAGCCATTCTTGGCAATGCAATTTGCCCTGATGAAAGTATGGCAAATATGACTGGATGTGCCTCTGGTGGTTCATTTATTCCAACACCATTAGCAGCTCCTCTTTTTGCTGCAGGAGTAGAAGTTGAATTCATAGTCACCCCTCATAATATCACATTAGATTACATGGGCTTACACAACTATATTCCTGGAATTTCTACCGCTACAATTGAAAGTGAATTGATAATTGGAGAATCGGCATGGAGGACCTTAGTAGGAGATAATGCAAGTTCAAATCATAGTTCTACAAATTGGATATTCCAAGTTGATGGAATTGAAGGCGAGGACTTGGAAACCCTCGGTTCAAATATTGAGGCAGATTTTAGGGTTGCTGGAGTAATTGATTGGGCAAGTGAGCACAAAAATGTAGAAAGAAATGGAGGTTTAATATTTGGGACTCCTGGGCTTTTATCTCTACAATTTGTAGTTGCTAGTATAGCAGCAGTGGCCTCCAGTTTCGTATTTTTATCATTGGTACTTAATCAAAGAAAGAAAGAATTGGCAGTTTTACAAGCAATTGGCGCTAGCCCTAACCAAATTTTACGATTAGTATTGTTTGAGATCTTATCTATTGTCATGGTATCCATGGTCTTAGGTTTGGTGCTGGGAATCGGTCTAGCCTTTTCTTTCAATGGTTTCTTTGATGTGTTTGGATTTATCTTTGGAATATTTGGCGGTACATCTACAAGTATACGGAGAGAGTTAGTTTATCCTTGGCTACAACTTGGATTTGTTTCATTATCTGTATTTGCTGCAGTAGTATTAGCACTGCTTGTAACTACCCGTAGGGCGTTGAAGTCTGACCTAGCAATGGTCTTGAAGGGGGAGTAAGAATGGTTGAAAGTATCTTAAAAGCACAAGCATTGTATCATATTTACGAATCTAAGGCTGAGGATGGAAATGTTGTTGCTCTTAGAGGCCTTCATATCGATGTCAAAGAAGGTGAAGCAATTGCTGTTGTTGGACCTTCAGGTTCAGGTAAGTCAACCTTGATGAAATGTCTTGGTGGGCTGATGAAAGCAAGTGCAGGGTCTGTATTTCTCGCTGGAAAAAACATGACACGTTTAAGTGGACCTGAACTAGTCCACCTTAGGCAGAAGACAGTATCATTTATCTTCCAAGAAGGCAATTTACTGCCTAATATGAATGCTAGAGACAATGTCGCTCAGCCTCTAAGACACCAGGGAATGTCATCGAGAAAGGCACTAAAATTAGCAGATGAAATGCTAGATAAATTAGGAATGTTACATCGTGCTAAGGCCTTACCAATGAGGCTTAGTGGCGGAGAACAACAAAGAGTTGCAATTGCTAGAGCATTGATTACTAATCCAAGACTTATTTTGGCTGATGAACCAACTGGTGCATTAGACCCAGTCACCAGTCGAGAAGTTCTTGCTCTGTTTAAAGAATTACATGAAAACGACGGCGTATCATTCTTGCTAGTTACTCACTCAAAGGAAGTAGCAGCCTTTGCTAATCGTTCTCTTGAACTTAGAGATGGCAGATTTGTTGCTGAACATGGAGAAGGAGTGGACGTTGAGGATCTTTCAGAAGGTAGAGAGTTGATTATAGATGATACAGGAACAGTGACTTTACCTCCAGATGTACTTCTAAGAATAGGCGGGGCTGGCAAGTACATGATTGGAAATATCGATAGCGGATACATTTCACTTCAAGGCGAGGGCGTCGAAAGTATGGGCAAGTTAGAACTTGCTTCATCATGTCCAGCATGTAAGCATGAATATGGAGAAAGCGATGAACAATTATGCCCATCTTGTGGTTCAAGTAGACCTATGGTTGAAGTAAAATAATCACAAAAAATTTGTTATTTTTTAGTTAGGTTTGAGATTTTCGTCTATAATTCCACTCAATTTTGCCTGTTTTGACCGAAAGTTTTTTTACGGTGGCCACATTATGGTAGCCTGTACCGGAATGGTGAGTAATATGAGGGCAACAAGATTCGACATCCAAAAATCGTTGATTCGGGCCCTCCGTCATCGCAGATGATGTGATCGGTACGCAGTGCATAGAAAGTTATGCATCTTTGAATTTCAGAGATGTTGGCTTGGCTTTGCATATTGTAGTATGGAGGTATGGTGTAGCGGATAGCATCAAGGATTTCGAATCCTTGGACCTCGGTTCGAATCCGAGTACCTTCGCCTACAAGAATAGGGGCGTGGTGTAATGGACAGCATAGTAGAATGCGACTCTGCAGATCCGGGTTCGACTCCCGGCGCCCCTGCCAAAAATGGAGGAATAAATATGAAAAAAGAAAAGAAACAAGAAAATGAAATAAAAAACGCAGATTGGTTTGTAAAAAATGGTTTTGAAAAACCTGAAGATTTGATAGACTATAATGCCGAATTAGACATGCCTGGAGAATTTTTTAAGATTTTCACAGCATATAATCAACATAACATAGCGGAAAATAAACCATGGAATAATTGGCCTGATTGGGAACTTTGCTTGACATCAATGGATAGCGACTTACATTTTGAAGACCCGAAAAGAGATGGGCCTGAGAAAATTGCTAAAAGAGAGCACTGGCTAGCTTTAGCACAATTTATTCATGAACACAAAGCACTTTCTATCGATGAATATACAATTAATATTAAAGGCAGAAATGGCAATACTTTCTCGTTAGATTTTTGTTTGGAAATAGAATGCTGGGGCACTCCAGGAACTTATGCAGAACATAAGAAGAGTTTAGAGTCGAATGCAAAAAAACCCAGAGCTTGGATGTCGAGTAGACAATTATATCCTTTTGAACATCAAATTGGACATTCACTAGGGCCATGGTGGACATGCCCTGAATATATCCCAGAATATGGTGGTCAAAGTACAATACATACTCCAGATAGCAGTTTTTGTGTTTCTGGAACAGGAGATTCTTTCCCTTCATCGCTTCTTTCTGCTCTACAATTGTGCATTGATGATTATAAAATGTGGATAATTCAGTATAAGGAAGCGAAATCAACAGCGGAATACATTCAGAAAATTGAAAGAGAATACCCATCGGGAAGACCGGAGGATTATTATTACCTATGAGGTGAAAAAATGAGTAAAAAAGAAGAAAATAAAATAGATAAAAAAGAACAGATAAATATGAAAGAATATATTGAAATTATGATGAAATTCATGGAATCACAAATTGAAATGAACCAATATAGAATTAAACAATTCAAAGAATGGGATGAATCAGATTGTGATTGTGGAAAATGTGAAAATAATCAAGTCTCAATTTCTGATGATAAAAAACCATCATTTCCTAAGGATTTTAAGGAGGAATGGTCGTGATTAAGGCAACAAGTTATTCAAGATTAGAAAGGCAGACTAAGAGGATATTTAGAGTCGTTCCAAAAGGTCATCAGAGGTGTGTTTAATGTCGGCTACTATTGAAAGAAAAGAACCCATAATGGGATTTGGTAATTGTATAAATTACAGACAAGACCTTGGAATTGGCCTACCTATAGAGGTGGATAAAGGTAGGCCACTAGTTATTGCCCATCCCGCAGCAGGTGGATACCATCATTCCAGTATGAGTTTGTTTGAGGATACGAAGCATCCTTTCTTACATGTGATGGTAGATTTTGGAGGTTATTATCCGTATAGTTTTGATAGCGCCAATCATGCACTATTTCATAGACTTCCAGACTCTTCTTTAGGGCATAATGTATTCAGAAAAGCCTCTATTTCGACACCTCATTGGCAAATGCACGTTATTGGTGAGGCATATGAATTTCTCAGTAAAGCACCTCCATTAGATATCTTATATGTTGATTGGTTTACTTGGCTAGACAAGTTCATAGTCAACCCAGATAACTCCTTTTGTGACATGATTTCTCATTATATACACAAAATTAGAGATGGTGGATTAATTATTATCGATGATAAACATGAGAATATAGAACCATGGAATAATTATCCCAAAGAGAGAACTAAAATTACAAATGATTCAGAAATAGAGTATCTATGCCATATTGAATGGATGGGTACAAATTGGCAGGATGAGATGACGGCATATAGTGCTAAAGTTCTCAAAGTTCATCATAATTTAGAAAGTAAATTAGGCCAAAAAAATTGGTTTGATGAAATCAAGGAATGGTTCTGGACAACAATTCCAGAATTTGCGCTAAACAAATCTCAAATCGAGAAGATGATAGAAAACAAGCAAGAGGAATCAATCCATCACTTGGCGGTGACATGGAATGATTGGCATGATACTTGGAGAGATGTTTACATGGATTTGGAAATGCCAGTATTACAGCCCATTCCACCGTTTAAGGCATGGCCTAGAAATTCATATATTGAATATCTAAAGTGGTTGAAAGAACATCCCAAACTACTGTTTAAAAAATTACAAAAAAGAACATTTAAATTAAAACATCATAATTTTAAATTAACTTTGGTTGAAGGAGATATTGTACAATTAGCGCCGTATCTTTACAGTAGTGACGCGGCGATTGCAGTTAGAGATAATCTACAAAATAGAATCATCTCAAGATGTTCTTGGTGGAAGAACCAGGCTACTACGTTACAAAGTGGTAAGAATTGGAATTATAACCCCATTAGAGGTTTGATTTGGTCAGGTAAAGATGCAACTCCTAATTTAACTCAAAAATTGATTGAACAATCTATCAAACAACCGAATATGATACTTCACCCAAAAATGAAATCATTTGAATGTAGAAAAATTATAACTATTTCTCATGGCAAAGGTAATTTGAAAGAGTTAATGAAAAGTTGTCAAGAGTTATACGATGAGATTAATACTCATCCTTACCTTTACAACGGTTCTATAGAATTGGTAGTAGTGCACAAAGATCCTAAAGACTATCAAGATATTATGTTTAACAACAGATGGAGTAAGATAGTTCCGTAAGTTAATTGTTCACTTTAACTAGTTCAGTGGCCGTGTTCTATCAATCCTAAAGCATCCATTCCAAATAAGGCGACTCCAAGAATTGCAGCACCTATTACAACGTATATCATTGCCTTTCTTCCGGTTTCAGGGTTATGAATATCTGGTAGAGTGTCTACTGTTGCGATATACAGGAAAGTTCCCGCCGAGAACAGCATTGTTAACCCAATGAGATGAGTTTCTAAATCTTCTAAGGCAAAATAAGCGATTAACATCATAACTGGTGTTGCAAGTGAGAAAATCACTACATCACGAATAGAGTCATTACGCTCACTTCTTTCGTGCATTGAAAAGATACCAAGACTGAATGCTGCAGGGCCTTTGTGAATTAGGACAGCTAAAGCAACGGCGGCTGTAATAGCAACACTGCCTGATGCGGCAGCAGCACCTATTGCTAAACCATCAGTGGCCGCATGCAATGTAAGGCCTAGAACCAATAACCAACCTGATGATGAATGATGAATGTGTTCATGATTGTGGTCATGGTCGTGGTCATGGTGTTCTTCATGTACTGCGTGTCCAATTCCTGAACCTTCTAAGATTAGCATTAGCAAAAATCCAGCCAAGATAGCCCCGCCAAGTAATAATCCACTTGCATGTTCATCATCATGCGATGCTTCATCATGAGAATGACTGGTGATTATAGTTTCAATTTCTTCAAGTCCAGTAGTTGCATTAATTTCCCCTTCTTCAACTTCTTCAATTACATGAAGTACAGATTGTGAAATTGAATCCTCATCTGAACCTTCTTCGGAGTGTTCTTCTTCAGAGTGTTCTTCTTCAGAGTGTCCATCATGGCCCCCAACGATATCTTCTATTTCTTCGATAGCCTGTGTTTCATTGATATCTCCATGCTCGACTTCTAGCATAACTAACGCAATAGAACCCGCAATCTTCTCATCATCTTCATGAGAATCATGTTCTTCTTCTGATGCAAGTTCGTATCCTTCAGGTATCACTACTAACACTGCGGATGCAATAATAATTCCAGCAGCGATTCCAGTGAACATTTTTAGACGATTCGGGTCGTCTTTTATTTTTGAGAAAATAGGTAGCAGTCCACATATTAGGGCAATCATCAGGGTAAGCAAAGCATAGGTAATCGGCACTCCAGACATAAATTCTCCTCAATTAATAACTATTTAAAAAATGTTATTAATTATTTGATGTTGGCATTATCATGAGTCGTGTACTTTCATTTAGCACAGATAAGGAATTTGCAAATCAATTAGAGCATTTAATCAAGCAATCCGGCTATAAAAATAGAAGTTTATTTCTTCGTGATGCAAGCCTACATTTCGCCGAAGCGCAGCAGCGTGGAGAATTAATTTCGATGGAGGATAACACTATTTTGGAGGGAACAATCATAATTTATTATCAGCATGGGGTAGAAAATAAACTCATGGAATTGCGTCATTCACACGAAATAGAAGTATTCTCTTTCCACCATAATTGTTTGACTGCAAGTCATACATGTGTAGATACCATGCAAGTTAAAGGAAGTGCTCAATCATTTAGAACGGTTATTGATTATTTGAATAACACCAGAGATGTCGATAAAGTTAATTTCATCGCTGCACCTATGCGAGACAAAGGATGTTGCTGAATAATTGGATAGAGTTCTAGCGATTATTAGAATTTCGAGGCCGATTATTTCTTCTAGAACGATTATTTCTTGGGCGAGATTCTTGATTATTATTTCCTTTTGAATGATTATTATGTCGCTTTGGATTTGATTTAGAGTCGCTATTGGTATTTCTTTTACCTTGATTCTTTTGCTTGCTTCGATTTTGAGACTTTTTATTTGATGGCTTTTTTTGTTTTATTTTCCCTGGCTTTTGACCGGGTTTAGGGATTGCACCTGAGAAATGGAACTCATGA
>Ga0066866_10000542_pt1 | contig 14602 bp, 13 predicted proteins | sample ETN01SmetaG_3_FD_66435 | JGI IMG/M metagenome (GOLD analysis project Ga0066866, IMG submission 66435) | Marine microbial and viral communities from oxygen minimum zone, Eastern Pacific Ocean - ETNP2014F12-01SV263 | ecosystem: Environmental > Aquatic > Marine > Oceanic ...
CAGCAGCTTTAGACGCAGAAAGATATGTCTATGATGTAGAGATTACACAAACCTCTACTGGTACGGTAACTAGAGTAATTGAGGGTTTAATTACCGTAAGACCCAATGTAACTACATAATAAAAGTATTATAAATATAACAAAAGAGAGAGGTTTATGGCAAGTATTACAGCGAAAATTAATGCTTCTACTGGAAGCGGACCCAAAAAAGTTTCAGTAACCCTGCCATCAGGTACTTCACTACAAAACAGTTCTCTCTCATTAAAATTATTAGGTGATGTTGATGTTACTTCTTTAGATGATGGTGCATTATTGCAATACAGAGCTAGTGATGGTAAGTTTGTAAGTAGAAACGAAATTGTTACCACTACTGGAACTTTAACATTTAACGGCGGATCATTTTAGAGAGTAGATATGGCAACAGTAATACAGATAAAAAGAAGTGCAGCTACTTCAGCACCAGGATCACTTAAACTTGGTGAATTAGCATACACATATGGAACAGGTACCCAAGGTAATCTTGGAGATAGAATTTTTATAGGAGAAGGTGGCGTTGATCCTGGAACTGGTGACGCAAATAATGTATCAGTAATTGGAGGTGAGTATTTTACTGCTATGTTAGATCACGTACACGGTACACTAACAGGTAGTTCAGCACTTACAGCAGACGCTAACTTAGCAATAGATACAATAAATGTAGGAAACCACTTAACAGAAGGTGGTGAAATAAGATTTAACGAAGGTACTAATAACGGTACAAGTTTTATTGGTTTAAGAGCTCCTAACGCAGTAACAGCTTCTAAAACATTTGTTTTACCTGACGGCGACGGTACTGCTGGTCAGTTCTTAAAAACAGATGGATCAGGAAATTTAGATTTCACAACTGTTAATCAATTTATTAATTTAGCAGGTGACACAGGTACAGATCAATACAATACTTCAGAAACATTAACTTTCTCTGGTGCTGCTGGTTTGGATACGGAAGTTACTGACAACAATGTAGAAATTCAGGCGAATACATTAACAAACGCTAACTTATCAGGTTCTGCTGCTATTTCAAATGCTAATTTAGAAAATCCTACAACTACTTTAGGTAGTTCAGTATTAACTTTAGGTACAACTACAACAGATATAGAAGGACTAACTTCTTTAGTTGTAGATGATATTACAATTAACGGTCAATCAGTTACTACAACAGCAGGTAATAAAGATATTAATTTATCTCCACACGGAACAGGTACAGTTATTGTACCGTCTGGTTATGAAGATAGAGCAGGTTTTACAGACAATTCACTTGCAAACAAAATGTATGTTGACCAAGTTGCTCAAGGTTTAGATACTAAACCATCTTGTGTACTTGCAACAACAGAAAACTTAACAGCAACTTATTCAAATGGTTCTGCTGGTGTTGGTGCAACACTAACTAATTCAGGTACTCAAGCAGTATTAGTTTTAGATAGTACGGCTGCAAACTTAGGAAATAGAATTTTAGTTAAAGATCAAACAACTCGTACACAAAACGGTATTTACACGGTTACAAGTGTTGGTGGTGCTTCTTCTAATTGGGTATTAACAAGAGCAACTCCAGAAGATCAACCTGCTGAATTATCAGGTGGTGCTTTTGTATTTGTTGAAGAAGGTGTTTTAAATGCTAACAATGGTTATACATTTACACACACAGGTGCTCCTACTTTTGGAACAACTAATTTAGATGTATCTCAATTTTCTGGTGCAGGTCAAATTACTGCTGGTGCCGCTATGTCAAAAGACGGTAACCAATTAGATGTTGAAGTTGATGATTCTTCAATTGAAGTTAATACAGACGCATTAAGAGTTAAGGCATTAGGAATTACAAACGCTATGTTAGGTGGTTCAATTGCAAGTAATAAATTAGCAAATCCTACAATATATTTTAAAGATGAAACTTCAACGCAAGGTCAAGTTGCTTTAGAAGGTACTTTACAGTTTCTTGCTGGTGAAGGAATTAATACTATTGCAAGTGCTGATACAATTAAAATTGAAGGTGAAGACGCTTCAAACTCAAACAAAGGTGTTGCTAAATTTACTTCAGATAATTTCACGGTAACCTCTGGTGAAGTTGAAATTGTAACTGTTGATGGTGGTACTTTCTAATGAATATATTTCAAAAAATTAAATGGTTTTTTGTTTCAGGTGCTCCTTCTATAAAAAAACCTAAAATATCATTAAAAGAATTAAAAAATAAAACTAAAAAACAATTAGAAAAAATTGGTAGAAAATTAGGAGTAGAGTTAGATAGAAGATTGTCTAAATCTAAACTTATAAAAAAAATACAGAAACTTAACAAATAATGTCAACCGTAATAAAGATTAAAAGATCCGAAACACCTCAGCAAATTCCTGGTGCAGCTGCTTTAGAAACACACGAATTGGCAATGAATGTTACCGATGGTAAGTTATATACTAAAACATCTGGTGGTGTTGTAAAAGAAGTTGGTGGTGCAGGTGCTGTATCTTTACAAACAGTTACAAACGGTGGTGCCGTAACTGATAATGATATTACTTTAAACGGTTCAAATTTAATCTTTGAAGGTTATCAGGAGAACGCATACGAAACAACTTTAACGGTTGCAGAACCTACAGGAGATAGAATAATAACTTTTCCTGACGCAAGTGGAGATGTAGCAATGTTAGGAGATTCATTAGCGTTTTCAATAGTATTCGGTAGTTAATTATGGCAAGTACATTTAAAAATGCAGGAATAACGGTTCCAGTTGTGGATACATCTGCTGGCAATTTATTTGCCGCTGGTGCAAGTTCAACAGCTGTAATTCACGCATTATATATTTCAAATAAAAGTGAAACTGCTAGTGCTACCGTAAATGTAAAAGTTACAACTGATGGTGGTTCTACTTTTTATCATATAGGTAAAAGTTTAGAAGTTCCACCAAACAATACATTAACTTTAGACAAACCAGTTAATTTAGAGAACAACGATATTGTTAGAATAGTCGCTGACGCTAGTCCTGATTCGTCTTCAGTAGATGTTGAGGCATACGCAAGTATCCTTGAATTAACATAGAAATATAAATAGAGAAAATGGCATATCTAGTAGATCACACACCTTCGGCTTCAGTAAAACAGAAATCTTTTAACGCAATTAGACGAACAAAAGATGGTATGTTATACTTAACTTCAGTAAACCCTAACAAGGGTAATGAAACTATTGAAGTATCAAAATTTTACGAAGATGGTAAGTCTGATTTTGTAGGAAGATCAGAAACGGATTATGTAGATGAAAGACTAGAGATGTTTGATGTCAACTATTTCACAACAGACGGTACGGCATATCAATTTACAGTAGGAACACCTGTGTTAAATGAGTCAAGGATTGCAGTATTTTTAGACGGTGTTCAACAAGTACCATTTTCTGACTTTACTTTAGTCAATAATACAGTAGTTACATTTACATTAATACCAAAGACTGGATTGAGTATCGTAGTAGGACAAGTTAAGAAAAGATACTTTAATAATGATAGTGATAGATTTCAACAAATTAACTTTTCAGTAAATCCTACCACTACTTTTCTTATAAATAATAGTAGTGGAGATTTAGTAAAAAGAGTAAACGCAGGAGTAACAAGAAACGCTGAAGGTTCAGACGATTTTGATACTTTTGAAGACACAACGGCAAGTTCATCAACTACTACTTACCAAAGTGCAGTATAGAAATGAATAATTAGGGAAACAAATGGCAGATTTTAAACTAGGACGACTTAAATTTAAATGGAGAGGTGATTGGGCAACTAGTACAGGCTATGTTATAGATGACATAGTTAAGTACGGTGGTAATTCATATGTTTGTATAGCAAACCATACTTCACCAAACAATGAAAATATCTTTTACACAACTCCTGCAACATACACAACAAACTGGCAACTACACGGTGAATCACTTTACTTTAAAGGTGCCTATGCAAATTCAACTTGGTACAAGTTAAACGACCTAGTATCTTATGGTGGTAAACAATACCGAGTTACAACTGCTCACACATCTTCAAGTGCAGTTTTAGATCAATCAAACTTTGAACAATATTCAGACGGTATCACTTTTAGAGGTGATTACAATTCTTCAACTCAATACAGATTAAACGACCTAGTTAAATATGGGGGAAGAACATACAGAGTCACAACTGAACACACATCAGCTGCTGGTGGAGATATTAATATAGATTTAGCAAACTTTTCACTTTATAGTGAAGGTGTAGCATTTTTAGATGATTGGGCTGCAACAACTTATTACAGATTAGATGATGTTGTTAAATTTGGTTCTTACCAATATAGATGTACAACTGCTCACACTTCAGGTGCAACTGCTGATGATTTTGCTCAGGCAAATTTCTCAATCTATTCAGAAGGTTTACAATTTGAAGATTCATACAACGCAGGTACGGTTTACTCAAAAGGTGATGTCGTAACTCACGGTGGATATTCTTATGTGTATATTAATGCTGAAGAAGCTGCAGGACAAACTCCTGCTGACAATACATATTGGGATGTAGTTACAACTGGATTTAATGCCGAAGGTGTTTATGTACACGGAACAACATACAAAACTGGAGATACGGTTCAGTATGGTGGTAATTCTTATGTCTGTATTTTAGATTCAACTAATCAAAGACCTGCTCAATCAGATGGTACAGTTAACGCAACTTATTGGAAACAAGTAGTTGGTGGATTTAACTGGAGAGGTACTTATGACGCTGCTACAGCATACAATATAGGTGATGTAGTTAGATATACTGCAAACTCATATGTACAATTAAAAGACCAACAAACAAATGTTGTACCTGGTTCAGACGCAACTGTTTGGACAATTCTTGCTCAAGGAGATACTGCTGCTGTATTAACTACTCGTGGTGATATTTTATTTGAAAGTTCAGGTGGTGTATCTAGGTTACCTATTGGTATGGCAGGTTCAGTTTTAGCAAGTGATGGACTAGATGTTAAATGGTCAGATATTTCTGGTAAAAATATTGTATATGTTGCTCCTACAGGAGATGATACTAACCCAGGAACAGAAGCATTACCTTACAGATCAGTTAACACTGCTTGCAGTTATGCAAAAGAGGCTTCAATTACTGAAGTAGAAAATGTTAACGGTGGTACTGGTGGTACTTCCAATGTTTACAATAATATAAGAGCAATTGCATACAAAGAATTAACGGTATCAGGAGTTCCAACTACTACAAGTTTTGAAATATCATTAGGAACATCAACTTACACTCACACTTATGTTAGTGGTGGTGAAGTTTTAAAACAAGATGATTCAACATTAACGGTTACAAACGGACCTTACAATAATTCAACAGGTGTAGTTACAATCACAACTTCAGGTGCTCACGGATTATCTATTAGTGATACTATAAGATTAAGAGGTTTAGATTACACTTGCGCTATTGGTCCAAAAACTTATCCTGAAACTGGTGAAGATTCTTACTTTAGAGTTGACACAATTGGCGCTTCACCTGTATTATCGGTAACTAACGGAACTGCTCATCACAATGTTGGAGATAAATTAAGAATAAACGGTGCTGATATTGGTGGTGCTACTACATTAACAATGGATGTTAAATCTATCGCAAGTGATGTAATTAAAATTGCAAACGGTGAATACAAAGAAGTATTACCTATGAGAGTTAGACCTAGAGTATCACTTATTGGAGAGTCTTTAAGAAATTGCCGAATTGCTCCAGCAAGTGGTTCAGGTACACAAATTAAAACTATTAAGATGACAAATAATGTTAATAGTGCAACTGATGGCGAATACAAATATGTACACCCTAGTAAAATTGAAAAATCTTATTCCGTTGTATCAACTCCAGACTCAACAAATTTTACAATCAATGTAGGAACTACAGGAAAAGAACACATCTATAAAAGAGGTGGATTAGTTACAAACGCTGCTTATGGTGAATTAGTAATATCTAACGCTCCTTACGATAATGCGACAGGTGTTATAACACTTACAACTACAACTAACCACGGATTATCTGCTGGTGATGTTATTAAACTATCAGGTTTACATTATAGTTGTACAGAAGGAGAAAAAACATATCCAAAAGTTGGTAATGACGCTGTATTTAATGTATTAATAGATGGTGGTGAAGCAGTAGAAGTTATTACTTGGAACGGTGGTTCAGGATTTGGTGTTGGTGATGTTATCACAATTAAAGGTGCCGATATTGGTGCAGGTTCTAACTTAACATTAACGGTAGGATCATTAGAAGATAACAACGCTTGTAATATGTTCTTATTAAATAACGCAAACAATTTAAGAAACTTTACATTTTCAGGATTAACTGGTACAAAACGTGCTGGTGGATTATACAAAGCTACGGTAACAAGTGCCAATTCATTTACGGTACCAACTACTATTTCAGAATACGATCATACTTATGTTAAAGGTGGAAATGTTATTGTTGAAGGTGCTGAAAGTACAAATGTTGGTGTTGCTAGTATATCATTTGCTTTCGCAACTGGAGAATTAACGGTTAATACAAGTACAAACCACGGATTAACAACAAACGATTACATCACATTAGGAAGAGCAAGATTTAATGTAACAGATGTCGGAGAGTTTACATTACCTAAAGGTATTGAAATGGCTGGTGTTATGACACTAGATCCAGGTGGTAATATTAAAACTGCTTCTCCATATATTCAAAACTGTACTTCACTTAATTCTGGTGCTTGTGGTATTCAAGTTGATGGTAACTTACACAAGAAAACTCACACATCATCTTACAAATCAATGTTAGGTAATGACTTTACTCAAATCAATAGTGATGGTATGGGTATTCATATATTAGGAAATGGTCGTGTTGAGGCAGTATCAGTATTCATTTATTATTGTGAGAAGGCTATTTTATGTGAATCAGGTGGATTTATTAGAGGTCTAAACTGCTCACACGCATACGGAGAGAAGGCTTGTGTTGCAAACGGTACAGACGAAGACGAAACACCAGTAAATATTCAAACTAGAGGTTTAATGTTGAAATACAATGCTGCTGCTTTCATAGGTGGTGCAACGGTTTCAGATTTAGAAAATAGTATTTCTACACAAGGTTCGGGTACTGCTACAATATTAGGCGATACTTCAGGTGCAACTGCTACATTGTTTAGATTTAACACATCTTTACAATACTTACATATAGAAAATATTACAGGTAGTTTCCAAAACGCTGAAACTATTACAGTTACAAAAGAAGATACAACTACATTCCAGGTTACACTAGATAGTAGTTTTGGAACACCTGCTCAACAAGGTCAAAGAGGACCATTACTTGCAGTTAAATCAGGTACAACTACTTTAAATGCAACAGGAATTATTAAATTGGCTGCAAATATTAGAATTTCAGGAGATACAAAATATTATAGAGTTGGGTTAGTTTCTGAAGAAAATACAACTGCTGGAACTGCTGTAGTCAGATTAACAGATGACATTATAACTTTAAAAGCAAAAGATGAAAGTTTATCTTCAAATATTACAACAGGTTATTCAAACATTCGTTTAACAGGCCACGATTTCTTAAATATCGGTACTGGTGATTTTATTACTACAAATTATCCAGGAACACCTACACAACTTGCTGACCAAGATGATGAGGTAACTGAAGAAGATGGTGGTAGAGTATATTGGGTATCAACCGACCAACAAGGGGACTTTAGAGTTGGAGATTTATTTAAAATTGAACAGGCAACTGGATCTGCTACTCTTAACGCAGACGCCTTTAACCTTTCAGGATTAAGTGAATTAAAACTTGGTTCTATCGGTGCAGAATTAGGTGCTGCTATTAACGAATTTAGTACAGACGAAACATTAGGTGGTAATTCAAACAATGCCGTACCTACTGAAAACGCTATTTTAGGATATATGACAAGAGATAAATCTGGAAGTGGGGCTTGGGTTCCACCAACAGGAACAACATCTCAAAGACCAATCGGTGGTGCATTATACACAGGTTCTATAAGATACAATACATCTCTAGTTGCTTGGGAAGGTTATAACGGATCTTCTTGGACAGGTTTAGGTGGTGGTACACCATATGTAACTATTGTTGGTGATGGTTCAACGATAACGGTTGCAGAAAGTAATCAAAGATTTTTAGTTAATACTTCTGCCGCTCCTTGTACAATACAATTACCTGGTAGTCCATTAACTGGAGACGCAGTTACATTTTTAGATTTAAATGGAACTTTCCAAACAAACAATTTAACCGTTGATAGAAACGGACAAGAGATTATGAACCTTGCTGAAAATATGAGTGCTACAACAAATCACGCTGCCTTTACACTAGTATATACTGGTGCAATTAATGGTTGGAAATTATTAGAGGTTGCTTAAGGGATATAAATAAAGATATGAGTACATTAACACAATTCACGGTAACAGGAAAAGAAAAAGACGACTTTTACGGTTTTAATCTTACAGGTATAGGTAGCCAAGAGATTAAAAAAACTGTAACTAAATCTATAACAGGCAAAGAAAGTAATCAACATCTTTATGAGTTTGCTATGTCACCTGCTTATGACGCTTCAACTATTACTTTTACAAATGCAACTTCTTTAGTAAATTTAACAGGTGCTGAAACTCAAACTGATGGTTACTTTAACCAATATAATAGAAGTGGACATACTAAATCACAAAAAGGATTATCTACACTAGAAGGTATGTGTTTTAACAATGATGGAACAAAGGCATATGTTGTTGATAGTCACCACGCAAGAATTATGCAATATGCTTTATCATCAGCATATGATGTAACTACTTTATCTTTTGTAAAAGAATTATTAATTGGATTAAAAGGTTTAACTCCAGTTGCAATTACATTTAACAATGACGGTACTAAAATGTACATCATTGAAAACGGTGGTAATGTTGAACAAAGTATTACTGGTGGAAAAATTAATGAATATGCTGTAAGTACAGCATATGATATTGCAACAGCAACTTATTCACAAAGTTTAGATGTATCTGCTCAGGATGCTAATATGAGAGATTTATATTTCAATGATGTTGCTAGAGGTGCAGTTAACCCAGGAGAATTATTATTTGTTGTTGGAGATGATGGTAATGATGTAAACGAATATCTTTTAACAACTGCTTATGATTTATCTACTGCTTCATTTGTTGACTCTTATGGAACAGGTTCCGAAGATTTAAGTCCAAAAGCAATTGCTTTTGATAATGATGGTGATAAATTATATGTAATTGGTTCAGGCGGTAATAAAGTTGCTCAATATCCATTAGTAACTGGTTTTGATATTTCAACTACTCAAGCAGTAACTTCAGAAACAGCAATGAGAACAAACAATATTCAAGCTAAAGGAATGTCATTTAATAACGATGGAACTAAAATGTTCGTAATCGGTACTGGTGGAACTTTAGTAATTGATGGTGGTGATGATGAACAACCAATCACACACGAAGTTAGAGGTAGAAATACAATAAAAATGTATGAAGGATTTACATATGTTTTTGATGTATCTGACTCTAACTTAAAAGAATCAGACCTTAAATTCTCTACTACAAGTGGTGGAACTAGAAATAGTGGTTCTGAATATACAACAAATGTAACCACTTCAGGTACAATAGGTAATGTAGGCGCAACGGTTACTATTGAAGTACCTAGAAAAGGAGTTAGTTTAATTCCAGGTAGTGCAGTTGCTGAGTTGTTTTACTACGAATCTAAATTTACTGATACTGGTGGACAAATCTACACTCCAGAATGGAAAGGTGAATTACAATTAACAAAAACTGACGGTCAGGACAACATAGAAACTCGTTTTGAAACTAAAGAACAAGAGGATATCTTCAATAATAGTTTCTTTATGAGGGCTGGTCTGACTTTTAGTGTTGATAACGGAGACTTAAAAGTAGAATTAAATTAAAATTTTTTATAATTGAGATATAAACGATTATAAATATAAATAGAAATAAGGAAACATAGAATTATGGCAACAATAAATTTAGGAAGAATTAAACCAGTATTCCAAGGGGCTTACAATGCTGGAACTGCTTATGTAGTTGACGACATTGTAACTTTTGATGGTGAATCATTCATCTGTATTTTAGCTTCAACTGGTAATGCTACTTCAAATGCAACTTACTGGTCAAAAATCGCTAAAAAAGGTGATGATGTAACTCAATTAACTACACACGGAGATTTCTTATTTAGAGATTCAACTGGTGTTCAAAGACTTGCAGCTGGTTCAAGTGGGCAAGTATTAGTATCTAAAGGTAATGCTGCTGATCCAGAATGGGCAGACGCTCAAGGTATAACTTGGGATTATAGAAATTCAGCTTTCACTGCTGTTTCAGGTGGTGCTTACATTTGTAATACAGGAGAAGTTGGCGCATTTACAATAACTTTACCTGCTAACCCAAATGATAATGATTATGTACTAATTGCTGATGGTTATGGACAATTTAACTCAGCTAACTTAACGGTTGCAGGAAACGGTCAAAATATCGCAGGAGAAGCTGCTGATTTAATTGCTGATAGTAACTATGCAACATTAAGATTAACATATAAAACAACTCCAGATGTAACTTCATCTTACATTGGTTGGGTACTTGTATAATAATGGAAGTATCTAAAAATATAAATATAACAAAGAAATTTAGAGGAATATAAAAAATGGCAACTTTATCAAATTTACTTGGTGGCGGTTCTGCTGGTGCAATAGACCACAGAAAAGAAGGCTTGCCACTATTCGGTTTATTCGGAACTTCTGGAGACCAAAACGATCATATGACATACAGAATCTTTGATTCTGGTTTTAAATGCGTAGGATCACCTTGGGGTGCAGTATGTAACTCAACAACTAACTATCGTTTCGGTATATTAGGGGATGCTTCTTTTGCATACTCTAAAGACGATTTTGGTACTTCAATTGGACACGATAACTTTTCATCACAAACTTATGACGACTGGCAAAAATATTGGAAATCAATGAATCAATGTGACCAATATCCTCACGCTCAATATTACACATCATCTAAAGATGGTTTTATAACTTGGCAAAGTTTCCATAGTTATACTACACAATTTGAATGGGATAACGGTTGGACAAAAATCAATCACAATCTTCCTGAAGGTTGTAGACCTAGAAGAATGTTCTGTAATAGAAGAAACTCATTAAGAGAAATGAATGTTGGAAACAACTCTTGTGCTGCTTTTGACCATTACGATTATACTTCTCACAAATTAGACAATACAGATACTTACGCTTGTGGAACTGGTTATAACGAGAAAAACAAAATGCTTGTTATGGTTCACTCACAAAACGAAGGTTCTTCAACTGCTAAAACAATTCACATTTTTGAATCAAGTAAATGTTTAAACCACGTAACTAGAATTAAAGATTACTTTGATAACTTAACTTCAACAGAATACTTTACTGACACTTGGACAACTCAAAACAATAGAGATATGACTGTTTGTGTTGGTAATAACAAGTGGGTTGGTTTTGGACATAAAAACAGTAACTCAATGAGATACGCTGCTTTCAATTGTACTAACGGTACTTCTTTAGGAACAACTGGTGCTGCTAGAATATTTGATAGTTGGCAAGATTTTTCTGGATCAACAACTACATCTTACGGTGCAGATCAAGGACCAGGATATTACACAAAATACAATACAACTTGGGACGGAACTTGGGGAATGATTTATTCACCATATTACTACTACGGTTGTGGTATTAATGCTTTCTGTATGAGTATTGAAAATCCAAGAAAATTCATAAGTGTTAATCAAACTAAATCAGATAGATCAAACCCTTATGTGGCTTGGGGACGAACAGGTTTCCACGGTGGATGGTCAGACAATACTGACTCTGAACAATGGAGAACATATGCTTGGGCATTTGATCCAACAGATTCAGATCACACACAAAATACTGAAGTTTATTACGGTGGTACAGATAACAATGATGTTATTAGAGATGATAACACTTCTTATAGTGAATCGGTTACTAACAAAACTGGTAATCACGGTTTAAACCAGGCAAGAACAGGACTACACGGTGGTTCGCATACTACTTGTTATCCTGCAATTTGTCAAATTGACTGGTGGGGTAACTACGGTAATACGGATAGTATGTACGGTGGTAAAGGTCACTCTGGTACGGACGCATAATAACAATTAATTAGGAGAAAAAAAACAATGGCAACATATTATTTCAAAGTAGGAACAGGTGAACCATTTACTGACAAAACTAATACTGGCGATGACGCAGTAGCAAAAGGTGTTGCAGTAAAGGCTACGAATGCTCCTGATAATACAGAATCGTGGAGAATGAAATACAATTTTTCTACAAATTCTGTTGATGTTAAATTTGATGGCGATGATGAGGCAACTGCTCAGACTAAAAAATTAAAAGAAATTGACGATGCTGTTGCTGCTGAATTGGCTGCTGCTAAACAAGCACAGGTAGATTTAGACGCTGCTGACGCATAATAGTATAAGTTAATTAACTTTTACATTACTGGTTTATATTATGGCATATGACATTAAAGAGCTTACTAAAGAGATTCATAAAAACGCTGAACGACAAGAGTTTGTAAAAACTCTAATGAGTGGTACGATTCGTCCTGAATTGTACGCTATATACTTGTATAATCAATTACAATGCTATTCTGTACTAGAGAAGTATGGAATGCACAATGACTTGTTTAGACAAACACCTGGTTTACAACGAGCAGAAAACATCCATAAAGATTACGAAAAATTATGGCCTGATCTTTCAAGCCCACCTCAACTAACTGCTAGTACAAAAAAATACATAGAACATATAGAAACTATACAAGACGATCCAGAAAAATTATATGCTCATATCTATGTAAGACATATGGGTGATTTATCTGGTGGTCAAATGATTTCTAAAAAAGTACCTGTAAAGCGTTATTATGATTTTTTAGGTAAAGGACAAGAGTATAAAAGAATAATTAAAGAAATCATAAACGATTATTTAAACACTTATCAAATAAATGTTTTAGCTGAAGCAACTTTTTGTTTTGAATCTGCTACAAATCTATTCAAAGAAATGAACGAAATCGGTAAACCTTTAGTATTAACAGATGAAGTATTTGATGGAAATAATAGAGATACAGAAAATGATCCTTTCAAAGGAACAAGTATTGAAGGCAAAGATTAATGATTTGGGAAAGATTAATCAAATTAGAAAAAGAAATTATAGAAATTTTTGATAAACATTTAACTGAATATAATGAACCAGGTATGGATAGATTTAATCAACCTGGTTGGATAAACCGTACTTGGTCTAATATGAGTATTAGACGAGCACACATAGATGTTGTTGACGCCAGAGAAACTAAAAATCTTTGGATGGCACATATCTGTTTGTTTCCAATGTTAGAAAACGGTGGACCTATTTACGGTTTTGATATTATTGCAGGTAAGAAAAAAATTACAGGAGCATTCCACGACTTTTCACCACTACTAAAGAAAGAACACCCATTAACAAGATGGTTTATAGAAGAAAATAAATGGTATAAACCGTCAAAGGTAAGGGAGTTACCTGATTGGGCAAAAGCAATCTTTAGTGAAGGTATGATTGCCGCTGGGAATGTACAGGAAGAGAGAGAGTTAAATCAAATATGTACAATGGCAGTATCAAATTTAAACGCATATATTGATAAAATAGGTCATTATAATAGTGATTCTAGTAGAGAAGATGTTATAAGATCACAAAATTTCTATTGCGAAAATCAACAAAAAAATCCACATACGCCAAAAACAATGCAATCACTAGGATTGCCTGAAGAAGATATAAAGTTGTTTTGTGCTGATAATCTCTTTCCTACCATTAAATAATTCTTATAAATAGTAGTAACTAAAGAGGATTTTTATGGCAGTACCAGCTACACGAGAAACATTAAAGCAATATTCATTAAGAGCATTGGGTAAACCAGTGATTGAAATAAATGTTGATGATGACCAATTAGAAGATAGAATAGACGAAGCAGTACAATACTTTCAGCAATTTCATTCTGACGGTATTAGAAGAACATATCTAAAATACAAATTAACTACTGCTGACAAAACTCGTTTGTCAGGTTTAAATCAGCAAAGTGAAACAAAAACAGATTTAGAAGATTCAAGTGTTTCAACAACTTGGTACGAAGATAAGAATTATCTAGTAGTTCCCGAAACCGTTTTATCTGTAATTAATATATTTCCATTCTCAAATAAAGGTACTATGAATCTATTTGATGTTAGGTATCAAATGAGATTAAACGATCTATATGATTTTTCTTCAACTTCAATGGTTAACTATGATGTTGTATTAAGACATTTAGATTTTTTAGATCATATACTTGTTGGTGAAAAACCTATAAGATTTAATCAACACGACAATAGACTTTATGTTGATATGGATTGGAAAAATGATTTAGAAGAAGATGAATGGTTAGTAATAGAATGTTATAGAAGATTAGACCCTAACACTTATACAGATGTTTTTAATGACATATACTTAAAAAGATATGTAACTGCTTTATTTAAAAAACAATGGGGTGCTAACTTATCTAAATTT